>Ga0209542_10015143_pt1 | contig 13000 bp, 14 predicted proteins | sample RifCSPhighO2_01_FD_184028 | JGI IMG/M metagenome (GOLD analysis project Ga0209542, IMG submission 184028) | Soil microbial communities from Rifle, Colorado - Rifle CSP2_plank highO2_0.1 (SPAdes) (version 2) | ecosystem: Environmental > Terrestrial > Deep subsurface > Rock core/Sediment ... | reverse complement strand
CGTAGCTAAATAACACTTAATCCCGCTTTTTCTTAAGTTTTTAATATATTTAACTAGTCTCTCATCAATTTCATGCCCTGTTGTAAACCAGAGGTCTAAAAACTCGTCCATAGATTTTTTCCATCCCCAATCTTTCAAGTATGGTTTTAAAATTTTCTTTAAATCAGCTTTTCCAACTAAAGACTCTCTAAACGGGCCTGTAAAAAAGGGAATTAATTTTTCTATATCAAGATCATGTTCTCTCTTTAAGTATTCACTAAACATTCCATCTTTAAGTAAAACCCCGTCTGCATCAAATAAAATTGCTTTAATCATATTAGGGCTGCCGGACTACGATTCGGACGTAGATAAACAGGTTCAGAGCCTGTTGTCCTACCATTAGACGATCCGGCAATATGGCTAAATTATACCTGAATAAAGTCACTTGAGCAATCATACACTCATATGTACGGTGTAAATAATTTGTAAATCACATCAAATTATTTAATTGCACTAATATAGTATTTTTGCTAATATTCAAAGCAATATGCCAGAATATAGGTGTGAGTTATTTATTAAACTTAAAGATGTAATTTCAGATCCTCCTGGTGCTGCTGTCAAAAACTGTCTTAGTCAACTCGGATTCGAGGGTATTGAGAGATTAAGAATAGGAAGAGAGATATCTTTTACTCTTTCTGCAAGAAATTTATCTCAGGCAAAAGAAACTGTTGAAAAAATTGCTAAACTTCCACAAATAGGAGCCAGTCCAGTTATGGAAACTTTTGAATATTCAGTTAAACGTTTAAGAAAAACTAAGGAAGTCTCATACTAATCAAAATTTAGCAAAAATTTACTAAATAAATCTTTTTGTAGCATCTGCTACCCATTCATAATTTCTTCTTATCGCATTTAATGCATCCAAAGTCACAACCTCTAGATTACGATAAACCTGTTTATCTCTCATATGTGACTTATCCCCTACTGGCCAAATTCTCCATGAATCATTATCAATAACATCTGCAACTAAAAGCTCTTCTGTTTCCCTATCCCATCCACATTCAATCTTTAAATCTACAAGTGTAACATTCTGCGCCTCCCAAGCTATTTCAAGTATTTCAAATACTTTACTTGTCATTCTAGTTAGGTCTTCTACTACTGCGCTCCTTTCCCATAAATTAGATAAAAAAGTCTCACCCATAAAACCTTCCTTCATAGGTTTACTAGCTTGATAAAATAGTGCTCTTCTTCCTACAAAATCATAAATTACCATTGGATCATGATTTAAGTCATCTTTTATAAAAAATTCCAGCATCAAAGAATTAAAAATTTCTCCCTCCAAAATTTCAGGATTTCTTTTTAAATAGGATCCAGTTGCAATTCTTCTTGCTACAAGTTCAATTGGTATCATTTCCATATTTCTGGCCCTGAAAGTTGTATTATCAACTCTTTCTATAAAATGAGTTGGTATTCCTGAAATATTTAGAAGCTTGAAACAATTACTTGTCGTTTCTGTAGAAAGAATTCCTTTATTGGTGAGTAAATCTCTTTTTTCACCATCTCCTGCAGTAATATCATCTTTACTTGTAATATAAACATCAGCTGTATCCGGGATTGCTCTAATAATTTTTGTCTTTCCCTCTGCAATGATTGGAGCCTCAGCAAAAGCCATATCAAAAAAAGTATAACACAAAACTAATTATTTAGGGAATTTTCTTAAGCCAAAACCTATTATAGCTGCGGATACACTAAAAATTCCAATTAAGAAATCATGAGCTCCTGTTGCAGGAAGAGTTGTCACTCCTTTTTGAGAAAGTGGTTGCCCTCCTTTTGTTGTTTGAGGCATTGATTCACCTAAGGTAGCAGGAGAAAGAGTCGGGACAACATCATCTACCTGTATTTGTTCTACAGTTTCTGTATTTGCCCTAAATTGCTGTGCTTCATTCCTTCTTTGGTCAAAAATGAAATACCCAATTGCAGCTGCAGCTAAAAAAAGCCCTACTAAGATAAGCCTTAGCCTTGTAGTATCTTCCATTGTGCCAAATTATAACTTAAGATTTTAAAAAAGACAAGGCCTTCTTTATTCTACTTATTGTTTCTTCTTCCCCTAAAATTTGTATACTCTCAAAAAGTGGTGGAGTTACACTTTGACCTGAAATTGCCACTCTAATAAGTTGAAACATCTGAGTTGGAGAAATTACTAACTCATCACCTAAACTTCTAAAAATTTTCTCAAAAATCTCTGCCTTCCACGGTCTCTCCATTTTCTCCATATTTTCCACTATCTTAGCAAGTCCGCTTATAACTTTCCCATTTTCACTTATCACTTTATAAAAGATTTCCTTCTCATATTCCGGCTCCTCCCAGAGAAAATCAGTTAGCGGAATAAAATCAGATAGCTTTTTAATTCTTTCCTTAATAAGTGGAATAACAGGAGTAATTTTATTTTTTGACGGATGATCCACCAGGAACTCTTCAAGTCTTTTTGTAAGTTCTCCATCAGACATTCTCCTTATATATTCACCGTTCATCCACTCTAACTTTACAATATCAAAAACAGGGTTAGATACATGGACATCTTTTAAATCAAATTCTTCCGTCATCTCATCAATTGTTAGAATTTCTTTACCAGAAGGAGGTGTCCAACCTAAAAATGCCATATAATTTAAAATCGCCTCCGGTAAAAAACCATCTTTTCTAAATTCTGATGCCGCCTTAGCTCCATGCCTTTTGGACAATTTTGACTTATCTGGACCTAGTATAATTGGAATATGAGCATATGGGGTAGGGTTCCATCCAAAAGCCTCAAATAGCTGTATGTGCTTAGGCAGTGAAGAGATCCACTCTGGACCCCTTATTACCGGATTTGTTTCCATCAAGTGATCATCAACTACATGTGCAAGGTGGTAAGTTGGAAACCCGTCTGATTTAAGAATCACAAAATCCTTTTGATCTGAATTCGGAATCTCCAATTTTCTATTACCAGACAAATCTGTTATAACTGTCGTACCTTTCAGATTAATCTTAAACCAAATAGCCCCTTCTTTTTCATAAGCCTTTCCAGCTTTTACCAATTTTTGAGCATGCTCCTCATAGATTTTTTTTCTCTCTGATTGAAAAACAACCTCTCCATCAAAATCTAACCCCAGCCATTTGATAGTTTCTATAATATCTTCAACTGCACCTTCTACTAGCCTAGCCCGATCAGTATCTTCTATCCTTAGGTAAAACTTTCCTTTATTTTTCTTAGACATTAAATAAGCATAAAGAGCAGTTCTAACCCCTCCTATATGTAGGGCTCCAGTTGGAGATGGTGCAAATCTAGTTCTAACCATACTTTGCATAGTATAATATTTATATGACTCTAACTCAAACTGCCATTTTTACAAGAAGATTTATAATTGGCTTTATTATATTCTCCTTAGCATCCATAACGGGTTACATTGGTTACAGGATCTGGCATGCAAATTATCAAGCTTCCCTTCCTCCTCAAGAAGAAAAACCGGATACAAACTTTGGAGTATTACCACTACCGGATCTTCCTCCAACTAAAGTTGCTTCAGAAAAATTTACTTATTCAATTGATACAACAACAGGTGGATTACCCCAACTTGGAAAAGTCATAAAAGTCTACTTTATCCCTCATGCTTCTACTACTCTACTTGCCTCAGAGAAAGTAAATTCATTTGCAAACAAATTTAATATAAATACCGCTCCAGAAATTATATCTGAAACAAAATACCGCTATAAACAGGATGATATTACACTTACTGTAGAGCTGGATACCGGAAATTTTATCTATGAATCCAACTCTACTCCATCCGGACAATCCCTGGATGAAGATGCAAAATTAGTTTCAGATTTTAAAAACTTCTTATCCCGTATTGGAGTATTAAATTCCGATTTACAAAACGATAGGGAAAAAGTAACCCTTCTAAAATTTGACGGCAGCCAATATGTAAGTGCAACAAGCAGATCAGAAGCTCAAGCTGCCAGGATTTCCATTTGGCCAAATGATTTGGATAAACTTCCGATTGTTACTCAAGACTTTAATCAGAGTTTAATATGGGCGGAAGTAAATTCATCTTCAAAAAATATGGAAACTTATAGAAGATTAAGCTTTACTTACTGGCCTATCGAGTTAACAACTTCAGCAACTTATCCCCTAAAAACTCCCGCGGAAGCTTTTGATGAATTAAAATCCGGGAAAGGTACAATTATTGCAGAACCCGCAGGAAATCAGGTTTCAATTACTTCCGTTTACCTGGCATATTTTGAATCAGAAAAATATACTCCTTATCTTCAACCTGTATTTGTTTTTGAAGGTTCTGGGTTTACGGCTTTTGTACCGGCGATCTCTAATCAATTATTGCAGTAATTACTTCCATACAAAATTACTGTATGTCCATTCAACTAAAGACCTGGTTTCCCCGAATCTGTCATCACTCCCTAAAATTACACTAAGTATCTTTTTACCATCTCTATCTACATAACCTACCAGATTCTCCTTAGCAGCATCTGTATATCCTGTTTTTACCCCCAAAACTCCATTTAGAGAAGAAAGCAGCTTATTTAAATTTACAAGCTTGTGTACCTTTGTTTTATCGAGAGATAGAACTTCTGTTTCTTTAGTGGCAAAAATTCTTGAAAGATCTGAATTTTTAAGAGCAGCCTGGGTAATTTTTGACAAATCACTTGCTGTTGAGTAGTGAGTCGGACTGTCAAAACCAGCAGGATTATCAAAATGTGTGTTTTGTAAATTTAATTCCTTTACTTTTCTATTCATAGCAGTTACAAATTCGCTTACTCCGCCTGGATAATTTTCTGCTATTGCGAAAGCTGCATCATTTCCTGAGTTTAGTAACATCCCATAAAGCAAAGATCTAAAGGTAAGACTCTCTCCTGCCGTTAATCCCACTTTTGCACCCCCAATTGTTGCAGATTCTCCGACTGTTAAAACAGAATTTGGTCTAAAATGTTCCGATGATACCAGTGCCGTCATTATTTTTGTAGTTGATGCAATCGGGAGAGGAGTATTACTCTCTTTTTGAAAAAGTATTGTGTCTGTTGTCAAATCTTTTATTAAAACTGATCGGGCACTAAAAAAAGGCGGCAATAAACCGTTACTAGACGGGGGATAAGAATAAGCTTGAATGCCTAAAGTTTTAGAATTATTCTGAGGAACTTCAATTTTAGTACTAACTAAAAGTTTTTGGCCGGAGTCAGTAAAAATAGGAAGCAGAGTAACTACTAAAACTGCGGACACTATTAAAATGGCAGCAAAAAGATAAGGCTTCATCAATTAAGGAGTCAGTCTATTAACATCCCTTGGAAACAGCGTTGCCTCTTTAACACTATTTAACCCGATAATTCTTTGTGTTAATCTTTCCAGTCCTAAACCGAAACCGCCATGTGCAGGCAAGCCATACTTAAAGGCTTCTAAATAGTATTTAAATCCTGGATGGTTTGGATCTCCTCCAATTTCTTTAAGTTGTTCAACTAATTTTTCGTATCGATTTTCTCTCCTGGTAACAGTTACAATTTCTACACCTCTAAAGATTAAATCGGCCCGATCCGCAACTTCTGGATTTTTTTCTGATTTATGATGATAAAACTTCATATGCGCAGCTGGAAATTCTGTAACATATATAGCTTCTGATCCGAAGTTTTTAGCCGAGTATTCACTAATAAATCTCTCTTCTGCAGGAGTAGGATCTTTTTCTTTTCTTAAGTCTTCACCCGTCTCTTTTAAATATAACTCATGTAAATCCTTTAAAGTTATTTGCGGAAATTCTTCTTTGAGAATTGGCTTTTCTGCCTTCAGGGCCAATAATTCATTTTCATATTTATCCCAAACTTTGTTTACTACTCCATTAATAGCACCTGACAAAAGGTTTACCACATCCGCAAAATCATCTATAAATCCCATTTCAACGTCAACGGTTATAAATTCAGACATATGCCTGGTAGTCATGCTTGGCTCAGCTCTGTAAGTAGCGCCAATCTCAAATACCCGCTCATAGGCCCCCACCATAATCTGCTTATAAAATTGAGCTGACTGAGCCAAGGTTGCCTTTTTATCAAAATATTTAAGCTCAAAAACTTCTGCGCCGCCTTCAGTAGCCTCAGCTAATAGTTTTGGGCTATGAAACTCTGTAAAATCATTTGATTTTAAATATTCCCTTAGAGCATCTGCAACCCCTGACTGAATTTTCCAGATTCCTTGTTCTATAATATTCCTCATGTTAACCACTCTATTTTCAAAAAGAGTATCTAAATTATCAGGCGTATGATCAATTACTTTATCAATTTCTACAGGAGCTACGTATTTTACAGGGACATCAATAGTAATTTCAGGATAATGTATTTCAACTCCAGAAGGAGCACGTTCATCAGAGACAACTAACCCTTCTACTTTAAGGATGGATCCATTTTGTAATCCTTCAAGTTTTTTTACTTCTGTAGATTTTTCATCTAAGACTTGTATTAATCCATGTCGATCACGTAAAATTAAAAAGGTCATCCCTCCAAGTTCCCTTTTTTTGTAAAGCCATCCGGAGATTAAAACTTTTTTACCTATGTGAGTTTTAAGTTGAGATGATAATACTCTCTCCATAGCTTGCATCATAGCAGTTTGTGCTCATACTTGACAAGTGTTCTTTTAAGTACTATGATTGTTAAACATGTATAGAACTGAAACTATAGATTTTAGAAAAACAGGGATTTTGATTGACCTCCTTTTGGTCCTACTCGTCGTAGGCACCTACCTGGGAGGCCTTTTTAGATAAGAAAAATCTAAAAAGAAGAGCAATCTAGCCTCCCGAACCGGGAGGTTTTTTTATGGAGAAATTATGAATGAACGTATAATAAATAGACAATATCAGGATCCTACAGCTAGAAGTGCGTTAACCAATATCGAGGATTCTACCTCATTAGAACCCCTTGACTGGAGTCCAAAACATTGGAGAGCCCTGGCTTTACATGAATCTCGTTTAAGAAAACAATTCTCAGGACAAAAAGGCAGTAAAAAGAAGTTTCAAAGAGAACTCAGTAGGTTAAAAGAAGCAATTACTTCAGGACAAGTTGATGTATTAGAATTTTTAGACAAACCTGAAGTTATGTGAAAGGAGGTGTTAATATGGAACGATTAAGTACAATTGAGAAAATTGATCAAGCAAGAAGAACTGCTGCACAAGAACAAGGTCTTGTGGAGTCTGCTCCTGAATTTGCAATGAGGTATGGAATGTCAATGCAAGATGTATTAATTAATACTGGTGGTTTTAAACCTATCTTCGTTGATAATTCAGATTATGATAATTTAAGATCAAAATAACCATAGGTTATTGCAATTATGGAAAAAATTAGATATTCTGGAAATATGTCTGATTCTATTGCTGAAACTGGTAAATCCCAAGCTGCGCAAAGAGAAAATAAAGGGATAACTAAAAGGCAACTCTTTGCTGGTGCAGCTTCAGCTGGAGCAGTGGCAGGAGTAGGCATTGTTGAGGCAAAGTTTCAACCATTTAGAAAACTCACCAGTTTATTAGGTGAGGGCGTTTATGCATTTTTTAACAGACCAACAGCGGATCAAATGAAAGCTGCTGAACTGTTAGATCGACCTGAATCACAAAAGTATGACTATGAAGTAACTGATGACCCTGAAATTATCAGTGAGAAGGGATTAGCAGTAAGGAGATCGCCAAATATTCCAGTTTTAAAAGGTGAATCTCCGAATGCAATATATAGATTGCAGCCAGGTGACAAAGTTACTGGAGCCATACAGTGGATAGGGGAAAACACTACTAACATAGGTAGACAAGATAACGCTTATAACTGGTTAGCATTCAAAGATAATCAGGGAAGGATTGGTTTTGTTGTAAATAAAGAAAAATATCTGAAAGAACTTAAAGCTTTAAATCCTTCAACTTAAGTTGTAATTTTTCTGTTCCATCAAACCTGTCTATATCTAAATTATATGCCATATCAACAAGTTGTCCGTTTTGTAAAATAGCTATCTTCTCTCCCATATTAAATCCAATAAAGTCAACAGATCCTTCGTCGCTTCGCTCCTCAGGATGACTAGGAAGGAGGATTTTCCCTTTAAGATGTTTTCCTGCTCCAACAGTCCTAAGGTTAGAAAGTCTCATATTTCTTGTTGCAAAAAGTGGTTTTTTATTTCCTACACCAAAAGGTTCAAAATCTGAAAGCTTTTTATAAGTATTTAAATTAAGAAGGTTTGTTTGAATCTCTGCTTCTATTTCCAACTCTGGCTCTTTATCTATCATAGTACCATCAAGTTCTTTTTCAAGCCTTTCTCTAAACTCTTGTATTTTTGTTGTTTCGATTGTGAATCCTGCAGCCCCTTTGTGTCCCCCTACTGCTACCAAAATATCCGAACACTTTCTTAAAGTTTCAACAATATTAACATTTCCATAAGCTCTGGCAGATCCCTTCGAATAAATCTCTCCTTCAGAAATCGCTATTGCTGAAACCCTTGTTTCCTCACAAATTCTACCTGCAATAAGTCCAACAATTCCAGGAACCCAATCCTTCGATGAAATAACATGCACTCTTTTACTCGATCCGTTTATCAGAACTTTTGCATCTTCATAAGCTTTTATTGTTAATTCTTTTCTTTGAGAGTTTGTTAACCCAACTAAATCAGCAAGTTTTTTTGCTTTAATTGGATCCTTTGTACAAATAAGTCTTAAAGAATCTATTGCATGTTCCAGGCGCCCCATTGCATTAAGTCTGGGAGCAATAACATGACCTATTGTGTAAGTATCTATTGCTCCAGTTTCTACTCCAGCTTCTTCAAACAGAGCTAAAAATCCAACTCTTTTAGTCCTGTTTAGTATTTCTAATCCTCGCTTTACGAATGCTCTATTTATTCCTAGAAGCGGCATCATGTCTGCAACTGTTGCAATAGCAACTAGATCTAAAAGATTTTCTGCATCTTTAGCCAGACTTCTTAAAAGTGCCCATGCAATTCCTGCCCCGCAAATTTCTATACTATGAACAATTTCAAAACAATCAGGAATTTTATTTAAAGTTTGATGATGATCAGTAATAATCAAGTCAAGACCTAACTCCTTTGCGAATTTTGCCTCTTCAAAATTAACTATTCCGCAATCTACACTAATAACTAAGCTAGCTCCAGAGTCCCTTGCAAATTCTAAACCTAAATTTGATAACCCGTATCCTTCTTTTTCCCTGTGTGGGATATACGGGAGGACCTTTGCACCAATTAAGGTAAGACCAAGGTATAAAATTGCACTTGCGGTAATCCCGTCAACATCATAATCACCATATACGATAATAAGTTCGCCATTTTGAATTGCTTTTTCAATTCTATTTTTAGTATTTGGAATTCCTTTAATGTTTAAACTTTTTTCATAATCTAAAAGTCTGGGGCTAAAAAAAAGTTCCTTTTCTTTTTCTGTTTTTATCCCGCGGTTTAGAAGAAGTTGTTCAAATAAATCATCAGATTTTTTGGGATGAATCTTCCATTTCATAACTTAACTCCACCTCGGAGATGTCTTCTTGCGAATTGTAACATGAGAAGTGTAAGTGTACAATGTTTCCATGAACTACAAATTGGCTAAAGAAGTTGTTACCATTTTAAATAAATTTACAGATGCCGGATTTCAAATTTTTATTGTCGGCGGGGCAGTACGCGACCTTTCAATGAATAGAGTTGTCAAGGACTGGGATTTCACAACTGACGCTAAACCAGAGGAAATTCTTAAACTTTTTCCAGAAGGCTTTTATGATAATAAGTTTGGGACAGTAGGAATCGCAAACAAACACCCCCGAGGTGAAGGAATTGATATACATCATGCTAAACACCTCGGGGGTGGGGGGTACGAGATAACTACCATGAGAAAAGAAGGGGGCTATAAAGATCATCGACACCCTTCTTCTATTGTATGGACTAATAAAATAGAAGAAGACTTGGCTAGAAGAGACTTCACAATCAATGCCATAGCGCTTGGGTACAAAAGTAAACACCCCCGAGGTGAAGGAATTGATATACATCATGCTAAACACCTCGGGGGTGGAGAGTTGGAACTAATAGATCCTTTTAACGGTCAACAGGATATAGCCAATAAAATAATTCGCACAGTCGGAGACCCAAATGATCGATTCCAGGAAGACGCTCTTCGCCTAATTAGAGCCGTAAGAATTGCAACTGAACTTGAATTTGATATAGAAAAGGATACTTTCAAAGCTATACAAAAAAATGCTCATCTTTTAAAAGATGTTGCCTGGGAAAGAATTAGAGATGAGCTTTTTAAGTTATTTGCATCCACGAATCCATACATAGGTACAGTGAAACTTAGAGAAGTGGGGATTTTACAAATTATTTTACCGGAACTTGAGAAATGTTTCGGTATAATGCAGGAGGGTCCCAAGCATGATCGGGTTTATGATATTGGTGAACATTCCCTACTGACCTTAAAACATACTCCTGCTACTGACGCACTAGTTAGATTCGCAGCATTGATTCACGACATTGGTAAAACCCAAACCGTTAAAACTGACACAACAGGAAACGTAACTTTTTACAATCATGATATCGTTGGAGGTAAAGTAGTAAAAAAAATTGCCAAAAGGTTTAATCTTTCAAATAAACAAACAGATAAGATTTATAAATTAGTCAGATGGCATCTATTTACCGTTGATGAAAAACAAACTGATTCAGCTATTAGGCGATTTATTAAAAATGTAGGAACTGAGAATATTGAGGATATTATAGCACTTAGAATAGGTGATCGGCTGGGCGGTGGCACTGTCAAAGCTGTATCCTGGAGAATGGAAAAGTTTCAAGAAAGAATAAAGGAAGTTCTAAAAAAACCATTCTCAATCTCAGATCTAAAAGTTAATGGAAATGATGTTATGAAAGTTTTAAATATTAAACCATCCAGAAAAGTTGGAGAGATTTTACAGAAATTATTTGAAGAAGTATTAGAAGATTCATCTAAAAATAATAGGGATTATCTTATTAATAGAATCAAGAATATAGAATAAGGAATTAAGCTTTCTTAATTCCTTTAGCTTAATTCTAACTAATGTCCCAACTTTTCTTCCCACCAGACCAGGAGGGCTGTTGCATTAAAAATACTAGAGTATGTTCCGGAAATTATTCCTATTAAAAGAGCAACTATAAACCATCCGATAGATTCTCCTCCAAAAAGTAAAAGTGCCAGTAAAACAAAAACTACTGTTAGAGACGTATTCAGTGATCTCCCTAAAGTTTGTATAACAGAAATATTTGCAACTTCTGTAAAATTTTTGTTTATATGTTTAAGAAGATTTTCTCTGATTCTATCGAAAACAACAATAGTATCATGAACTGAAAATCCAATAATCGTTAAAAGTGCTGTTACAAAAAGTGTGTCCACTTCAACCCCCCAAAAGTACCCGAGTATTGCAAAAATTCCGACAACCAGCAATACGTCATGTATTAGCGCAACAATTGCAGAAATTCCGAACCTCCAGGAACTTGCAGGTTTAGGAACTTTCCTAAATGAAAATGCAATATATAACACTATCATTACTGATGCAACTGAGAGAGCAATAATTGCTTTTCTTTGTAGTTCTGCCCCAATAACAGGCCCAACAAACTCTTCCCTTCTTACTTGCACTTCACCGTATTCTTTATTCAATTTTTCCTTAATGGAATTTATTTTTTCCTGTTCTAAAGGTTTTGTCCTAATAATGAATGTATGCTCTCCGGAAGTTGTGATCTGTCCAATTTCAACATCTTGCACTGATAAAATTGTCTGCCTTAGCTGTTCACTGTTTACTGTAGCCAACATTTCATATTCAAGTAATGCTCCTCCTGTAAAATCTATCCCGAATTTTAATCCGGAGGTAAATAAGAAATAAAGTCCTGGTAAAATTATTACCAGTGAAACAAAAAAGTATAATAGTTTATATTTCATTAATTCCATTATTTTCTTCTTTTAGCTTCCTTTATATCTTTGTGTAATTCTTTTATTAAATCTTCGGAAACTTTTTTGATTTTTCCTTCTATATTCTCTATCCGCTGATTTAAAAATTCCATAATTTTTTCATTCTCCGGATCTTTATTGATTTCCTCCAGAAAAATTTTCTTATCCTCCGGAGTTAGATTTGAAAGTATTTCATCCAAAATTGTGTGGTGAATTGATGAATCAATTAGAGAGGCCAGGTGATGTTTTTCTCCGTCAGTTAAATCCATACTATGCAGTTCTTCTATTATTGATTCTATTACAATGTATTTACTATAAAAATAAGTCATACACTCCTCTCTCACCTCGGAGGTGAAAAATTGCAGTTACACCTCCGAGGTGGATTGCACTTTTACCGGTCCCAATGGGATTTTGTCTTCCGGATCATCTATAAAAAAATAAAGAACCGGTCCCTTTCTTGATCCTTTGGCTAATCCAATAAAATGCATAACCTCAGGTGACCCTCCTAAATGTTTCCCGGTCCACTCGGCAGGCCCAGCATCTCCAATAACAGCTACTACAGACTGCCCGGTTTCAGGATTAACTACTAACATTTTACGAAATTTAAAAAAATCTCTATACTCTTTAACATTTTCTGTAAATCCCGGAGAAAGGAAAGTTTGTACAGCCAGATAGTACCTCTCTCTTTGCTTGTCCTTTTCGCTAAACTCTGCTTCAGAAGGAGCAAAATATCCCCACGCACCAAGCCCCGGAGCAATTCCGGAAGAACCATACATTGCCCAATCTGCAGATGTTTCCGCATGCTTATGAAGATTATCTCCGGGATATCTATACAAATGTTGTTCACCACCAATTACTCCATAACTTCTATTTAACCTTTTTCCGTTAAGCTGTGCACTTACTTGAATATCCATACTTTTTGAAAGTATTTCTGAAATTTTACTTTCCTCCTCAAGAGTTAATGCTCTCATTTCATTTGGTACAACCTTTTCCAATTCCTTTGCAAGTAAGATATTGTTATCCGTATCTTTTTGAATCTGACCATCTGAAGCTAAAATATTCTGATG
>Ga0209542_10015142_pt1 | contig 13000 bp, 9 predicted proteins | sample RifCSPhighO2_01_FD_184028 | JGI IMG/M metagenome (GOLD analysis project Ga0209542, IMG submission 184028) | Soil microbial communities from Rifle, Colorado - Rifle CSP2_plank highO2_0.1 (SPAdes) (version 2) | ecosystem: Environmental > Terrestrial > Deep subsurface > Rock core/Sediment ... | reverse complement strand
AACGAAATGTGGGAGGTGACCGGTTATTGTGCCAATAATGGCAACCCATGCACTTTCATACCGGCACTCGTTCAATTGTCCCCCGGTGATACGGTTGTCATTCGAAGCGGGATATATTTACCAAAAGGACCGACGGAAGCAAACCCTGCTCTTGAAATCAGGGGAATGCACGGCGAAGCGGACACACTAATTACTTTCAAAGCTTATTCAGATCAAAGCGGCAGGCATGAAGAGCCAGTATTTTCTGCTCCTGATAGACGCCGGGCAATAGCGGTCAGAGATTCCAGTTTCATTGTGATTGACGGCTTAACCGCGACCGGGTCAAAAAGCATGGGGTTTGCCGTAGGAGGTGACGACGGCGGTACCGATTCAACAAAGATGCCTTCTCATGATATTACCATTAGGAACAGTGTCGCCCATGATAACGGCTTGCCGAACACCTGGTCAGGCGGTTTTGAGATTGGCGGTAATCCTTCTTATAACATTCTCTTTGACCGGGTTGAATCCTACGACAATGGCCAGGGCATTAAAATAGGCGACCCGCATGTGACAAGCAACGTCAACACTCCCTACAACGTCACCATTCAACATTCCTATGCTCACGACAACATAAAAGGCGGCGGAAACAGCAACGGATTTATTTTCAACGCCGTCCGGAATTCAAAGATGTCTCACAGCGTGGCTTTCGGAAACTCGGACACCGGTTTTGGTTCCCAAGGCCCGTTCTCCAATGACAACGTATATGAATACATGGTTGCATACGGGGCGGTGGAAGGCGGGAACAGCCGCGGTTCACAGATTGCCAATGTAAATCACAATCTTGGCCTCCAAGGATTTTCGGGAGGCAGGAACAATCTTGTTCACCACTCCTTCTTTTTTGACAACTGGCACATAGGTTTAATTGATGGTGAAGGTTCGCACAATGGCAGTTATTATAACAACGTGGCATTTCGAAATGCACGCGGTGGTGGTCTTAATCAATGGGGTTATTTGTTTGAAAGCCGTGCTGGTCTAGGCGATTATCCTGGTGTCACGCAAGGCGCAACATGGAGGAATTCAGTGGCATATCAAAACGCACCGTCTGCGGATGTGGCCGTGGCGGCAGGCGGCAGGCAAAGCATATTTTCAGCAAGCCACAACTTGATTGCTGATGGAAGTTATATTTGTCCCAATTGCTTGAGTGGTAATCCGGGTTTCGCTGATGAAAACAATGTGGTGGTGGACACTAATTTGTATCTTGGTGACCCTGCCCTTAAAATCCCCAATCCTAATTTCGGAAAGGTCACCGGTTTAGAGCCAGTTGACGCGAATAGTCCATTAATTGACGCCGGAACCGTCATTGGGGGTTTCCATTGCCCAGAATCCGACGACGTTAATCCAAATCAGCAGGGTTGTGTGCATTGGAGCGGGTTGGCTCCTGATATCGGCGCTTACGAATACACAGGAGAACAGCAAATAAATTGCGGGAACGGAGTGATTGACAACGGAGAGCAATGCGATGATGAGAATAGAAATGGCGGAGATGGGTGTTCGTCGCAATGTCAGAGGGAATTAGGATTTACATGTTCGGGAGAGCCGAGTGTTTGTGGTGAGTGTGAGTTGAGCAACTCGGTTTGGGACAAACAGAGAGTTAATGAGGGAGAGCAATTGACTTTGACTGTTTCAGGGGTAAGCTGTGACGGATTGGCGATTAACTTTACTGTTAGGGAGAATGACATTCTTGGAGATGAGTTGGCGAAGGTTCAGCCGGGGCTTGTTACGATGTTGAATGGCGTGGCGCGGGCGACGTGGAACGCAGAGACGAGCGATTTGTTTGGAGATTCAGAATATTACTTTGATGCTTTGTTGAATGAAAGGCAGGACATTAGTTCAAGAAGCGGAGAGGTTAAAGTTTCTCCTTCGGATTCTCCTTCGGTTGAGATAACTTCGCCTATTGATGGAGAGAGAATTGCAGGGACGCAGGTTGAGATTAATTTCAGCGTTTTGAATTGGGAAGTTAACGGCAGAGATGAAGAGCATATTGTATTTTATTTGGATGCTGATTTAACTCCTTATGAATTCTACAATGGCGACGATAATTTGGTTTTGTATAATGGTGTTGAGCCAGAGAATGCTTTGAGAGTTGATTCTGATACTATCTTGTTTACTGGCTTGAGTTTGGGAGCGCATTTGGTCAGCGCTAATTTGACGGATGAATTCGGGGCTTTGGTTGATGGAGCGGGGGATGGGGTTGGATTTGTTTTAACGCGGGACGGCGGGAATTGGGAACCGCCGATCGGGATACCAAGACCGGAGTTCGGGATTGAAGAAACGCATTATATGTATGAGCTTGGCGACGGAGAAAACTGCAATAATACGCCAAACAAGTGTTATGATTTTGGGAATGGTTTAGAACCATATAAAGACGCGGGGAATGGGCCTTACACGCACTACGTGGACAACTCTGTCCAATGCACTGATACAAATAATGTTTATGGTACACAACAGAATCCGAGGTGTACTTATCCAAGAACTTTGTCGGAAGGGAGCGTTGTGGAGATTGCAGGCGGAATTTACACCCCGATACCCCCAGGAGTGCCTACAATCAACTCAATTGGAACAGTGCAAAAACCTATTTTCTTTAGAGGGTCTAATACAGAAAACAAGCCGACTATAAAGTCACACACACAATCATCTACATTTACAACTTGGGCTAATTACACAATTATAGAAAATATTGAGTTCACTGGTGGTGGGGCAGCAGTAGTAACTGGAACGTATGCTAAAGGAAATTCTCATTATGTTTCAGTCAGGCATAATCACATTCATAATCATGTGAATTCAGGCATATTTTTCACGGGGACGAATTTAGTAGCTTATGATAATGAAATTGACCACCTTTTCAATCCTGAACGGGCTCAGGGTTCAAATGCGCATGGGGTAACTGTTAGTAGTTATAATGTTAGTGATCGCTCGGAAAAAGTGTGGATGGTTGATAACCATGTGCACCATGTCAGTGGCAATGGTATTCAATTTTGCCATGGTTGTTTCGGTTATCCTAATCCTTTGCCACCGCGATACGTGTATATCGGTCGTAATCATTTTCACGGCGAGAGAAAGGGAGCGGTCGCATTTAAATTTGGCTTAGATATAGTTGTGTCACAAAACATTATGCATAGCTATACTCCGGCTCCCGGAGGAATTGAATGGTGTTTTGATGATGGCTCATTTTGTGGGGTGTGGGGGCCAACCGAAGGAACAGATGGTACGGGTATCATAATCGGGGCAGATGGTGCGCCGGATAATGTATGGGTTCTATTTAACGAGATTTACAATGCGACAAACGGGATTCGCATCGAAGACGTTTGGCATTACGACAGCATAACCGGCCTTCATGATCCCAACCAGCTTGGAACAACTTGGTTGATTGGTAACGCTATTCATGATGTGAATGACAGTGGCATTGCTTCAGAGAAAAGTGGTGATGTTTTCATAGTGGGAAATGTAATTAATCGCGCGCCAATTGGGATTAATGAGGGTTGGAGAGAAAAATTTGCATACCATATTTTTAATAATATCTTCTTAGATATAGATGGATTAGTTGTTAAACAATCAAACGATGTGATTGTTAACCGTTCGGAGTTGAGCCACAATTTATTCTGGCAAGATAGCGGGGCGATTCCAATTAAGTGGGGGAGATATGGGGATAATTTATATGACTTCCATATCCCGTCAGAGCTTGAACGTTTTATTGTCGCAACAGGAGATATAGGCAATATTGAAGGTCTACCTAATTTTGTGGATGTTCCTGCGAACAATTATCATCTACAATTGCCTAGTTTTGCAATAGATGCTGGATGGGACTATATTCATGATATTTTGCTCGGCGCTCGCGCTTATCAGGAAAATCATACATCGAATCCTGAACAATATGCCTTCATTGATTACATAATTAACGAAATAGAGCAGTTTAATCCACCAGTGGACGAGATAAGCACGCCCAACACTGGAACTGGAGATATAAATTACTATGACATAGGCGCCTACGAATACACAGACGGAGGACCGCGAGAGAACAGCGCACCGAGAGTTAACGACGGCGAAGAGTCAGTAAATGAAGGGCAGAGAAAGATGTTGAAGTTGGAAGGCTTTGACCCTGACCAGGGAGACGACCTAACCTTCTCGATTGTCAGACAGCCGACGAAAGGCGAATTGGGAGAGATTAATAATGCACCGCAGGATTTTGCGTTTGTGGAATATACTGCGGGAGACGAGGAAGGAGAGGATTCCTTCACGTTCAAAGCTAACGACGGTGAACTTGATTCAAATACAGGAACTTTCACAATCACAATCGGCGGTTTGGAGCCGATTTGCGGCAACGGTGTTGCCGAGGAGGGAGAACAATGCGACGGAGATGATTTGAGAGAAAGAAGTTGTCCTCAGGAAGGACATCCTAATGGAGGCAATTTAACTTGCTATCCTGCGGGACATGAGAATGAGTGTCATTATAATATTGAGGAATGTTCGAGATTGCCGAAGAGAGAAAACTTCGACGGAAATACGACGGACTTTGAAAGGGTTCCAGATATAAATAATGTGTCTAACCCTATTTTGGAAAGGACGCAATATGGAATGATAAACTTCAAAGGCACATTGGACTTTGAAAGGATTGATATTGATTCTTTGTTTATTATAGGAGATAAGAAAATAGAAGTCGATACAGATGCTTATCCGAGGTTTAAAATTAATGCTGAGTTGAGGATGTACGATGTTGACTTGGAAAATCCAAGAATATTGAAAGACGGAGAAGTTTGTAGCGATTGTGAAATTGTCGCCTATAACAACGGAGTAATTGTATTTGGTGTTGATACATTTAGTACTTATGTAGTTGAGGAGACGCCGAGCGAGGGAGGAGATGGTGACGGTGGGGGAGGGGGAGGGGGCGGTGGAGGTGGAGGCGGCGGGAGTCCTCCTAAACAAACGAGTGAAAATCAAAGTTGTACTTCTAATTGGGATTGTGGCGGATGGAGTGAGTGCAGTTATGAAATAGAAGAAGTTAATGAGGAAAATAATGGGGGTGAAGACAGCGGCGAGGATGGCAGTTCAAGCGGCGGTGGAAATAGAACAATTAGCAATGAAGAGCAAAGTAGAAGCTGTGTTGATTTGAGCAATTGCGGGACAGATTACGGCGAGCCTGAAGGTGTTAGGGAGTGCATTGGCTATAATGTTGAAGAGACGAGTGAGGGATCAGGATTTAATATTGTGGGATGGTTTAGAAGCGTTTTGAGCAAAGGCAGGAACGTCCCAGTCTTTATTTATGTTATAGGTGTGGCGACAATTGCAGCAGTTGTTATATTAATTTTATTGGGAAAATTTGTCGAAAGGAGACAAAATGAGAAGAAATATATTTTGAAGAAAATGAGCGAGACTTATAAGGTTTGATTTTTTATAATCTCTTTGTAAATCAAATTAAATTACGACTACATCCCGTATAGAATTTCCTGAAGGAAATTCTATCATTAATAATTATTTGATTATTAATTAAAAATATTTTATAATTGTCATTTCGATAAACAGTTTTCACAAATCTCCTATGTTGGTTGAGCCGAGTAATCGGCTCGCCAATATTTACCTCCTTTTGTTTTTCTAAGACGTGAGATTATTTATGTGGGATGTAGCTTTAAATTATATAAAATATTTATATACTTCTTCCTCATCGTCCAAATTATGAGAATTGAAATAAATAAGTATATTGTCGCAGACACTGAGATTTGCCATGGAAAGCCTACTTTCAAAGGAACCAGAATCATGGTCTGGCAGGTTTTGGAGATGCTTGAAGCAGGAATCCCTGTTAATAATATCATCACCAGTTTCATAATCCCTCTTACAAAAGAACATATCAAAGCATCCTTGCAGTTCGCAGCTAATATTGCCAAAGGAAGAAATAATGTTGTCGTCCCAACACACAACTAAGTTTCTGTTAGATGAAAATGTGAAAAGAGATTTATTAACTTTCTTAATTTCTAAAGGATATGATGCGATATCAAAACCGAAAGGGCTGTCGAATGGAAAGTTAGCCGAATTTTCTAAATTAGAAAAGCGCGTATTCGTAACCAACGATGAAGATTTTCTCGAATTTAATAAAGAGCAAATATTCTCAGTCATTTGACTGAGAGTCCTGCAAGATAAACCAGAAACACTATAAAAAACATTTTCTAAAGTGCTTAAAGAAATAAAACCTGAAGATTTTGAAGGAAGCCTTATCACATTAAATGAAGAAAAATTTAAAATATCTTCTCTTTTATCTAAACTCTCTCTTGGAGAATAATTCACATATATTCTATTCTCAGGACTTACAACTAACCCGTCGCCAGTACATTGTTAACTTAACGGGTGCTAATTCCCTTAAAAAAAAATTTGGTGATTGACCCGATTCAGCACCAATTTTTCGATGATTATCGATGGTAAATTATATAGAAAATATGTCTGACAATAAAAAATACGAACTTTTAACACTTTTCAAATTAATTAATAAATAATAATTGATTTTGCCGACAATAAAATATAACGTTCACAATTTTTACCGATATTATTATTTCAATTACGCAGTTTTTAGTGCTAAAATGACCTAATCACCAAAATTTAAATTCCGTTTGCTCCGTAATAATTCAACCCAAAAATCCTCGTATTCTTTTCTTGAAAAGAATGGTGGGTCTAAATAAATTTTATGAAAGGTTGGTGTGTTTATTATAATTTCATAACAAAGCACCAGCGAATAAAATGCTGTCCTTATGAGTTGGCTATTCCTGAATTAGCGGAAACTCTAAAGGAAAGTAAAAATAAATGGCTGGCTTTGATTTACTAAAACAAAAGAATATGATTTTTTATATCAAGATATATCAAATTAATATAAAAAGATATAAATAATACTAAAAACTATTAGTAAGGTATAAAAAGTAATTTCCCCATGTTGTTTCATGGTTAAAATTCAAGTAGCTCTTGATGAAGAAGAAAATGAGATACTTGAATCGTTCAGATACGCCAACAGGTGTAAAAATAAAGAAGAAGCCTTGAAAATGCTTATAAAAAAATGTAAGGAATTTCAAGACGTTAAAGACTGCATGAAAATAAGAAATAAAAATAAAGTCACCAAGAAAAAATGAAAATAAATCAAAAGATAACAATAGCAATGGGAAAGGTTTTTAAAGATTTTAATCTTAGTGATAACATGATGAAAAAAGAGGTCGGCTTTGGTCGTTGTATTTGTTCTTCTTCTAATTTTGTTACTCATCTTAATAACAAATTTACCGAAACGTTTAAGAGTGAAAGGTTGTGGCTATCATTATGAAAGGAAATTTAGCAGTTAGCATAATTATAGAAAGGGAAAAAGTTGGTAAAAAGGATATGTTCATAGCTTCAAGTTCCGACGTCAATGTATTTGCTGAAGGAAGAACTATTGATGAAGCTAAAAAAAATTTCTTGGAAGGATTAAGGTCTCATTTAAAAGCGTTTCCAGAAGAAAAAGATTGTTTAATTGTAGAAACCAAACAAGATTATGAAACTCCGATGGTTGCAAAAATATTTTTATAAAAATTCCTCAAAAGAAATACCTGTTAAGCGGCATATTTTTTTATAGACTCCAATAGTTGTTAGAGGTAATACGACGGTAACATGAATTTGACCATTGGAGAGACTAACATGGCTTCCGTTTCTACTCTTAAATTCAAAACCGTGCTTAGATAACACTTTTAGGATTTTATCTCCTTTGATAGTCTTAGGGCTTTTTACCATCTTCTCTCTCTTTTTTAGCTTGTTCTTCTTTCTTTCTTCGTTTCTCGATAGCTTCTTCAATCATTGGAATTTTGGCGACAAAATCTTGTAACCAGCTATCAAATGGAACAGACAAAGGAGCACTGCCATTATGCTTTTTTATAAACTCTCTAAGTTTATCTAAATTTTCTTTATCTACTGATATGCTTATGCCTTCTTTTTTTGGTCGCTTGAATTTTGGTATTTCTTCTGACATATTTTTTACCCGAAATTCCTAATAGAATTTAATTATGTTTAACTTATGATTCTTTTTAAACCTGCCGATTTCAAAAATTTATCCAATCCAGCACCCGTTAAGTTAACAATCGTCGCCAGAAACATTTATATATTCTTCATCGGTAATTTCTTTCATGGCAGAATTAACAATCTCTATTCCGGAAGAAGTCATGAAACAAGCAGAGAAATCCGGGATAGATTTATCCAGATTGTTAGCAGCGCTGGTTAAAAGAGAAATATTGAAAAGACAGTTATTTGAAAGGTCTAAATCCAAAGAAGAGCAGGAGCTGATTAAATGGTCTGTTGAATTAGGAAGAAAAGCGAAAAAAGGGCGATTCAAAAGACTGCTTTCTGAACTTCCGTCCAAGAGAAGAGAAGAATTATTAGGAAAACTTTCTCCGGATAAGAGAAGAAAAATATTATCGGAGTAAGGAATTAAAATGATGATTGTATTAGACAATAATTCTTTATTTTCCATTATGAATCCTAAGTCTACTTCTGCGTATTTGTTCTCATCCATCAAGGCAGAATTCATTGCTCCGGAGTTTATAAAATCAGAGCCCGAGGGTTGAATAGGTTTATAAATATATTTTACTCTACGATTTTAGTAATTTTAAAAGATGGTGCATGAGAAGTTTATTGAAGTAAATGGTAAGAGGTATGGTCCTTATTTTTATGAATCTTACAGAGAAAACGGAAAGGTGAAGAAAAGGTATGTCAAGGGACAGCCTCTTGTTTTTCCTTTGGGAAATGAGAAAATTTCTCGTAGAGTAAAAAACGGTTTTGCTTTTATTGCTGTTCTTTTGATTGCGATTTTTGGATTGTTCTTTCTTGTTGACCATGGTTTTACCGGAAGAGCAATTCTTGAAATAGATGCGAATTATTCCGCCGGTGAAATTGTCGGAGGCAAAGTTGATTTGAATTTGAAAGAAGGGGAATTGATTCCTGCTGACTCAGTTGTCCGAGTTTCTTTGAATGAACAAAGCAGGGAGATTTTGATTTCAGGGTTAGTTTTAAGCGAGAAGACTTCAGGGAGATTTTTTATTGAGGGTTCTGAGGTTGTCGGAGAAGGAGAGGGATATGGTCTGGCGGGGACACGCGAGATTTTTCCTGACGTTGATTTTAAGCTGAAAGTTATTAGTTCTAAGGAGGAAAATGAAAACGGGCAAGGAGATACTGTGATTCCTGATGAAGTTGTTGGAGAAGATACTAAGGAGGATATAGTTGAGAATAACGGGGAAGTTGTAGGAAATAATGAAGGTGAAGTTAATGGGGGAGTTGGTGCAGATAAAGATGTTGAGAATGAGATAGTGGCTGAAGAAAATTTGAAAGAGGATGAGAGTGTTTCAGAAGGGAATTCTGATTCCGTAGATGAACCTGCGCCAAGTATAACCGGAAGCGCTGTTTCTTTGGGCGAGAAGATTATTGACGGAAGTGCGAGCAAAGATAATGATTTTGTTTATGAATTGTCCGAAGGTGAAAGTGCTGAATTGGTTGAGGGAAGCGTTAAAGTTGGCGGGGAGGAAATTGGCGACGGGGAAATTAGCTTGAGTGTTTCCGACGGGTTTGCTAAAGTTTCTACTTCTTATTCAACAAGTGAGAGTGGTTTTGGAGAGGAGTTTTTGGGTGAAGAGGAGATTTCTTTAGATGTTGAATTGTCGCAATTTGGCGTAAGTGCCGAGGACGGAATGTTCAAAGTTGAAATTGTTTACGGGAATGATAGCTTGGTTTCTGCTCAGGAAGATATTGTGTTAGGAGCTGTTAATGAGAGTGAGATTGTTCCTGAGAATGTAACAGGAATTTTGAACGAGAGCAATATTACTATTGTGCCTTTAAATTTGAGCTTTGTGAAGAATATCGGCGTTATCAGGATTGCTAAAGGTGGAAGCGCTTCTCTCGATTTGGAGGAATATTTCGTCGGCGCTGAGAGTTATGTTTTTATCGGCGAGAATATAAGTGCAGCGTTTGACGGAGGATTTGTTGTTTTGAGCGTCGATGAAGGATTCAGCGGCGCGAGGAAAGGCATATTCGTTGCGAGCGCAGGAGAACAAAGTGTCAGTAGCAATGAGTTTACAATTTTGGTTTCTTCAGGCGCGGTTAACATTAAGACTTCAAGGGAAAGGATTGAAATTGGTAAGTCGGTAAAATGGAGAAAGGACGTTAGTTTGGAAACTCCTGAAAGAGTTATTGTTGAGTTGCCTTCTGAAGCGGAAAATATTAGCGTCAGGAAAGTTGAGAAGGAGGGGGAGTTTGATTTGACAGAAGATGTTGTATTTAGCTATGGAGAGAGTGAGAGGTTTTCCGGTTTTGTTACTGCCAGAGTTGTTGACGCGAGTGAGGAAAATAAAAATATTGAGGTCGTGCTTGATGAGAACGCCACAGATTATATTATAGAGTACGAGACTCCTGCGCCGGAAGTTCGGGAAGTTGAAACTTCAAGAGGAAAAATTGTTACGATTTCTGCTTCGGACGATTTGAATTATACTGATGTTATTGCTTTTACAGAAGTTGCTAATAGGGTTAGTTTAGAGAACGCAGGAAGTATTAGGATTTATTGGAAGAATGCTGATAGTTTGGTAGTTAAGATGGTTGAGGAAGTAGAAGAGGAAGTTGTTGTTGAGGAGATTGATAGTTCTGCGATTGAGGATGTTATTGAGGAGGATGTTTTTGTGAACGAGAATAATTTATCGGGCTATGAAAATATTAGTTTTGACTTAGAAAATAAAAAGAGGAGTTCTATTTTTGTTTTTGGCGCGTTCTGGAAGAGAATTAATTGGATAACTGGGAATGTTATTGCGGAAATTAAAATAACAGAGGACGAAGATATTTTTTCTGAACTTGGTGATGAATATAAAATGCAGGAAATGCCTTTTGATGCTTATGATCTGGATGGTGACGGGAATGTAGATTATTTGGAGTGGGTTGTTCCTCATTTGAGCGATCAGACTTTTGAAATAATTTTAATTATAAAAGCAGAGCATTTGGATGAGAACAAAACTTTTATTTCCGATATTTACGATGAGGTCAAGGCACTGGATGGGAATTGGAGTGAGCCGATTTATAATAATGAATATGTGCGTGTGACTTTTGAGAAGAATTTGACGAAGGAGAAAGATATTACAGTTTATGCGAGGGCATCATGTGAGGGTAATTCTACAGTTGTGGTTGACGGGCGGGAAGTTCCGTGCGAGATTTATGAGAAGAAAAGAAGAATTGATGAGATAAGGAGGGAACTAAATGGGGGGTACAGTAAAACGTAACATTTATATATAAAATGCTACTATTAAACGTAACATGATGGAGATAAATAAATTGTTTGAATGGAACTCTTGGTGGGAAAATAAAGAGTCAATTAATGAATTAAAAGGAAAACCGAGAGAGAAGTACGAATCTCTGATAAAGTCTATTGGTATAAAGGAGATTGTTATTATTTTGGGAGTAAGGCGTTCAGGAAAAAGCACTTTAATGTATCAGATGATTGACAGATTATTATCTGGAGGAGTGAAACCGACACAGATTTTATTTGTAAATTTGGAAGATAAGAAACTTAACGAGGATTCTTTGGATGATATTTATTCTGCTTATAGGGCCTCAATTAATCCTAAGGAAAGGGCTTATGTATTTATGGATGAGGTGCATAGAAAAGAAGGGTGGGAGTCCTGGATAAGAAAAAAATATGACTTGAAAGAGAACTGCAAGTTTGTCATATCCGGCTCGTGTTCGTATCTGCTAAAAAAAGAATATTCAACTTTGTTGACTGGCAGAAATTTGACCTTTGAAGTATTTCCATTGAGTTTTAAGGAGTCTCTTTTGTTTAATAGTGGTGTGTTGAACGAAAATGCATTAAGAAAGGGGATTATAACTGACAGAACAAAATTTGAAATTTTAAATCATTTTAAAGAGTATCTTGAAAAAGGAGGATTTCCTGAAATCCTGCTTGCAAAGGAAGAATTTAAATTTAAAATATTGAAGCAGTATTTTGATGATCTTTTGTATAAAGACATTATTGGAAGATATAATATAAATAGCAGGAAAGCACAGGACTTAGCTTTATTTTTAATAACCAATTTTGCGAGCAAAATTTCCTTAAGAAATTTAAGAAATTCTCTTGGCATATCTTATGATAGCGTAAAAGATTACCTCGCTTATTATTCAGAAGCATATTTATTTTTTATTAATGATTATTTTTCTTATTCTGTAAAAGAGCAGAAGACAAGGCCTTCAAAAATATACTGCATAGATAATGGATTGAGAAATGCTGTGAGTTTTAAATTTTCTGATGATTTCGGGAAACTTGCTGAAAATCTTGTATTTATTGAATTGAAAAGAAGAAGCAAGGAGGTTTATTATTGGGAAAATAAGGGAGAAGTTGATTTTGTTGTAAAAGATGGAGCAAGATTAACAGGAATTAATGTAACTTATTCTGATAAAATTGACAAGAGAGAAATTGAGGGCTTGAAAGAGTTTAAAGAAGAGTTTGGAAAGAAAGTCGGGAAGAGTGTTATTATTACAAAAGAACTTGAAAAAAAAGAGGAAGGGATTGAATATGCGCCATTGTGGAAATGGCTTATACTTGAAGATGAAAAATAAATTAGATAAAAAAGGCGCAGATAGAAAGTTATTGCTAATTGGAATAGCGATTGCTTTAGTGGAAATTGTTAATTCTCAACAGGGTGAATTAGAGGGGTTGATTGGAGAGTTAGAAAGTGAAGGGTATTCGTGGCTTGTTGACTATAATGTTAGTTATCCATTCATTGAGGTTTACGAATACAATAGCTCGAGATTAATAACTTCATTCCCTGAAATATCTTCGGAGGGAGAGTATAAGATTTATTTGACTAATTTATCTTCGGATGAAAATTACTCGCAGGATGTTTTTGATTTGAGAGTGAAGAATCTGGACGGGAATCAAGAGAAAATACCGTTTGAAATTATGCAGAAAAAAATAAGATTAGATGCAATTAGAAAAGAATTA
>Ga0209542_10015141_pt1 | contig 13001 bp, 15 predicted proteins | sample RifCSPhighO2_01_FD_184028 | JGI IMG/M metagenome (GOLD analysis project Ga0209542, IMG submission 184028) | Soil microbial communities from Rifle, Colorado - Rifle CSP2_plank highO2_0.1 (SPAdes) (version 2) | ecosystem: Environmental > Terrestrial > Deep subsurface > Rock core/Sediment ... | reverse complement strand
GGTGGGACATATACCATTAATTCATCTGAAGCTTCAAAGGTGATAGGACAAATAGAGCCGAAAATCGTTGTCCCAATGCACTATGGCGTGCCAAAGTTAAAATTTGAATTAGATGGCGTAGAAAAATTTTTGAAAGCCATGGGCAAGAATTCAGTCCAGCCGCAAGACAAATTGGTGATTAAAGCCAGCGCGTTGCCCAAGGACGGGGCAATGGAGATAATGGTTCTGACTCCATAATTTTCAATTTGAAATTTGAAATCAATATTTAAATATTAAAATGTTTAAATTTAAAAACTCGTTCGAGTTTTAATAATTTCAGGTTTGGTCATTTCAAATTGATTTCAAATTTTAAATTGAAAATTTCAAATTTTATAAATAAACTGCGCGGATTATCTGAAACTAAAAAGAAAATAATCATTGGGGTAATTGTAGTTTTTTTTGCCTTGATTATGGGGTTTTTTTGGTTTATGTCCACCGCCAAATATATTTCAAAATTTGGGGAATCGGTAAATTCAATTGACCTGCCGAAGATAGAATTTCCAAACCTTGATTTTCCAGACAATAATCAGCCCGATAATGCAGATGAGGCCACCGAAATTGCTGACTGGAAAACGTATACTAATAGTGAATACGGATTCGAAATGAAATATCCACAAGATTGGGATGCAAGAGATTATAACAGAGATGACATATCGTTTATTAAACCCGACCCTTTGGAATCTTCAAGAATCGGGTTTAGTTTGGATTTAGCAATAGAACCCAACCCAAAAGAACTTTCAGCAAAAGATTTTGTCCAAGAATTTTTAAAAAATCAAAAGAATGACGAACCAAAAATAAGCTACCAAGATTCCTATGAATTAACGGTTGCAAATCTCCCTGGCTACGAATTAAACGGTGTTTTTGGGCAAGATAGACTGCTGGAGTATATTTATATTTCAAAAGGGGATCATATTTTAAGATTTGCATTTCCTTTGGCAGAAAAAAATTCGAATTTCACCGTAGATCCGGTAACATATAATAAAATATGCCACGACATACTCTCCACTTTCAAATTTACTGATTTAAACATTTCAAATTGATTTTAAATTATAAATGCAGCCTTCGGAGTTTCCCGCGGGCCAAGCAAATTTCAAATTAAACAATCATGGCCAAAGAAAAACCCAAAAACAAAGCCCAAGACAAGGAACCGGAACAAAAGGCTAACGCCATCGGCAACGTCAACAGGCGCGAAATCGTCCAGGAATTGAAAGAATCCTACATTGATTATGCCATGTCGGTAATTGTCGCCCGCGCGCTTCCCGACGTCCGTGACGGATTAAAGCCCGTCCATCGTAAGATTTTGTTTGCCATGAACGAACTGGGTTTATCGGCTTCCGCCAAATTCAGAAAATGCGCGGCGGTAGTGGGAGAGGTAATGGCAAAGTACCACCCCCACGGCGACATGGCAATTTATGACACGCTGGTCCGCATGGCCCAAGATTTTAACTTGCGGTATCCGTTAATTGCGCCCCAGGGAAATTTTGGTTCCATTGACGGGGACGGGGCGGCGGCTTCACGTTACACCGAAGCAAAACTGTCAAAATTGGGCGAAGTATTGATGGAAGACATTGAAATGGACACCGTCAATTTCATGGATAACTACGATGGCACTAAAAAAGAACCGGTGGTATTGCCTTCGCCATTGCCCCAATTATTGCTCAACGGCAGCTTGGGAATTGCGGTGGGGATGGCAACCAATATTCCTCCCCATAATTTAACTGAATTGGTAGATGCCGTAGTCTACCTGCTTGACCATCCCAAAGCCGAAACCGGTGATTTATTCCAATTCATCCAAGGGCCTGACTTCCCCACCGGTGGCATTATTTACGACCAAAAAGAGATTATTTCGGCATATTCCCAAGGGAAAGGATCCATTATCATGCGCGGCAAGGCGGATATAGAAACCAAAAAAGACGAGTCCGAGCAAATTACCATTACTGAAATCCCTTACCAGGTATTAAAATCTGGGCTCGTGGAAGAATTCGCCAATTTGGTGGCGGACAAAAAAGTGGAAGGCATAAAAGACATCAAAGACTTGTCGGACCGCGAAGGCATGCGCATTGTCATTGATGTCAAACGGGGGTACCAATCCCAAAGGATTTTAAACAGGCTTTACCAATATACAAATTTACAAAAAACCTTCCATTTGAATTTATTGGCGCTCGTAGACGGCATCCAACCGGAAATTTTATCTATTTCCGACGTATTAAAATACTTCATAAAACACCGGCAGGAAGTTATTACTCGGCGGACTAAGTTTGAATTGGAAAAATGCAAGGAACGGGCCCATATTTTAGAAGGATTGATGATTGCACTGCATAATATTGATGCGGTCATACAAACGATTAAAAAATCCAAGGACAAAGAAGAGGCCAAGGTTAATTTGATGAAAAAATTCAAATTAACTGAACGGCAAGCCGTGGCCATTTTGGAAATGCGATTGCAAACATTGGCCGGATTGGAAAGGCTGAAGATAGAGGAAGAGTTAAAAGCCATCCTGGAAAGGATTAAGGAATTGCTGGCAATCTTAAAAAGTCCGGAAAAATTGAAGGGAATTATCGTCAAAGAATTGGCCGCCCTCAAAGAAAAATTCGGAGATAAGCGGAGAACCAGGGTTATAAAAGGAAAATTGGGCGAGATTACCGAAATCGACCTGGTGCCGCTGGAAGAAACTATGGTTACGTTGACCACGGGCGGATACATAAAAAGAATTAATCCGGCCACCTATAAAATCCAAAAACGGGGAGGCAAGGGCATTATGGGCATGAAAACCATGCAGGATGATATCGTTGAACACTTTTTGACCGCCAATACCCACGATAACTTACTCTTTTTTACCGATTCGGGAAAAGTGTTCCAAACCCAGGTTTATGAAATCCCCGAAGGCACAAGAGTGGCTCGCGGCCGCGGATTAATGAACTTCTTAGAAATATCAACAGAGGAAAAGGTACTGTCATTGGTTCCCATGGCCAAGATAAAAGGCGCTGAAACGCGAACTGAAAAATTCCTCATAATGGTGACAAAAAACGGTAGAATTAAAAAAACTTCTTTAGATGAATTTGAAAATGTCAGGAAAAGCGGCATCATCGCCATAAAATTAGAAAAGGGCGACTTGTTAAAAAAGGTAGTTGCAACTAGCGGTCAGGATGATGTGGTGCTCGTTACAAAATTAGGAGCCGCTATACGATTTAAAGAAAAGGACATACGGCCCATGGGACGCTCGGCCGCGGGAGTCAGAGGGATTAACCTTAAAAAAGGAGATGAGGTTGTGGGAATGGATGTGGTAACGGAAAATTCCAAACTGCAAACCGCAAATCCCAAAGAAAAAGTCAAACAATATTTAATGGTGGTGATGGAAAACGGTTATGGAAAAAGAACCGAAGTTTCCCAATACAAAACCCAGTCACGGGGCGGAGCGGGAGTAAAAACCGCTAAAATCACCTCAAAAACCGGTAATATCGTACTGTCTTCCATGCTGACAGATTTGGCGGATGAAGAAGACCTAATCGTAATATCCCAAAAAGGCCAGGTTATACGGACTGCCACAAAGTCTATTTCGCAATTGGGCAGAGCAACCCAGGGAGTGAGGATTATGAGATTGGAAGAAGGGGATAAGGTGGCATCGGGCGCTTGTCTTAAAGAGTAAATAGCGACACTAATTTACTAATCACACTCAAATTTACTAATACGTTTTCGTATTCGTAAATTCGGATATCATTTGGAAATTGGGGTCGCTTCCAGTATGGATTTTTTGAGCATCGAAGACACCTTACTGCATCTTGATATAAAACCAGGCATGACCGCTTGTGAATTCGGCTGTGGCTCGGCCCACTTTACCTTAACCCTGGCAAAAAAATTACGTGGCGGTAGAGTGTACGCTCTGGATATCCAGGAAGAAAAATTATCAGCCTTAAAGAATGTATCCACATCCAAAAAACACCATAATGTCGTCACCATGCTTTCTGATCTTGAAGCCCCCGGAGGATCCGGCTTAAAAAGCAACAGCCTGGACATTGTAGTAATCCCCAACCTCTTGTTTCAATCAGAAAAAAAATATGCTATTATTAAGGAGGCTTACAGAATTTTAAAAAAAACTGGACAATGCCTAGTACTGGAATGGTTAAATAAAAACCATCTCGTTTCCCAAGAACGCCTGATCCATCCTGACCAAATTAAAACCATGGCGGAAACATTGCATTTTTCATTGAAAAAAGAATTTGCAGCAGGAGATTACCACTATGGATTGGTGTTAATAAAGTAGATATTAAAAAGGTATGGACAAAAAAAATAACAAAGAAAAAATAACCACCATCAATGAATTGGCTATGATGATAAATAGCGGTTTTCAGAATAATCAAGAATACATGGATAAAAAATTTGGTGAATTAAAAAATGAATTAACGGGAGAAATTCATAAAGTTGATACAAAACTTACCACATTTATTGATGAATATAATTCAGAGAAATTACCGATGCGTGTTGAATATATTGAGAACGTCCTAAATTTACACAAAAAATAAAAAAGCAAAACTAATCTACAAATCTATCCAATTAAATAATTTCGCTGTTGCGAAATTGGCCCGAAAGGCCATTTAATCGGGTGAACACTCAAATATACGAATAAGTTTACGTTATTAGTGTCATTAGGGTGTGATTAGTAAATTGGTGTCGCCTTAGAATGAAAAAAATTTTAGTTTTTTTAATCATAAGCATTGCTCTTTTGGCGGCGTCCAGCCCTATTTTAGCGGCCAATGGATTTGGCATTACACTTCCTAACCCCTTATGCCCTCAAGGACCATGGACAGGAGTTGGCCCTCCCGATCCCAACAGACCCTGCATCAATGATTTTCCAACTCTCATATCAAAAATCACCACTTTTGTTGTAACGGTAGTCACGTCAATATCAGTCGTCATATTTTTGTATGCCGGATTTTTATATCTGACCTCGGCAGGAAGTCCCGAAAGAATCGCTAAAGGCAATAAAGCAGTAATATATGCCATTGTGGGAATCGCGATAGCATTGGCAGGCACCGGATTAGTTGAAGTGATAACGGCGGTAGTAGGGACCGGGCCTTAGCTTTGTTCCAAAACAATATTAACATTTCATATAAAATATAGTAAAATATACTATAAGGGAAAAGGTCGATTCAAAAACATAACCATAAAATCACATTAAGATTGCCCGGCTAAATAATCCCATGGATTCAATTTAGCGGGTAAAAATACTATGAATAAAAAATTAATTGCATTAGCATCCGTTATTGCAGTATCCTTGCCTTTGGTAGCAATGGGTTTTAATCCCGGTGCAACTCCAAACTCAGTTAACCTTAGCATCCAACAAATCATTGACATCGTATTAAATTTCATCTGGCCGATATTCGCAGGATTTGCCGTAATCATGTTCTTGGTCGCAGGATTCTTGTTCTTAACATCACAAGGAGACCCGGGCAGGGTGGCAACTGCAAGATTGGCAGTATTGTGGGGAGTCGTAGGAGTCGTTGTAGGACTTGTCGCATTCTCAATTCCTTTGATCGTAAGGATTACCCTGGGCAGCGGAATATAATAATTTGACTTATCTGCATCACGAGCGAAGCAATCTTATAACAGGGCTGCTTTGCTCGTGATGGCGGGAGAATGGATTGTTGACTCTTCGCCCAAGCGTATTATTACGGGGGAGAGCTGTAAAATACATGTAATACCGGCGAATTAAGGTTAAAAAACAATAAATTCGTTTGGGTAAAGAGTGAATAAAAAATTACTTGCGTTGGGGTCGCTTTTGGCAATGTTAGCCCTGCCATCGGTAGGATTAGCATTTGTACCCGACGCCATACCAAATAACATTGCGATTAGCGTCACAAGCGTCATCAATGGCCTTTTTAATGTAATTTGGCCGGTAGTTGTTGCTGTCATCATTATTATGTTTATTTACGCCGGTGTGATGTTTTTAGTCGCCCAAGGCGATCCGGGTAAAGTTGCGACAGCACGGTTGGCCGTAATATGGGGCATGGCAGGAGTGACAGTTATATTGTTGGCTTTTTCAATCATCACCATTGTAAGGCTTACTATTGGCGGTGGTGCTTTATAAAATCAACAAAGCATATTTGTTGCATGAATAAAAAATTAATCGCTTTATTTTTCTGGATTGCCGTACTGATCTTCCCCATGACGAGTTTTGCTGTTCAACCCTTTTTAGGCAATCCCTTCCCCAACGTCGGTCCACTTGATATCTTAGAAACCATCGAACGGGTATTTTTACTCCTGATATGGCCCGTAACCATTGCGATTATCATTTTGTCATTCATGTACGCAGGCATTTTATTTTTGACCGGTAAGGGCGACCCGGCCAAGATAAGCATAGCAAAATTAGCGGTGCTTTGGGGCGTAATAGGAGTAGCGGTAATCTTATTGTCATTTTCTATTATTAGATTTGTAAGGGCACTTTTTCCTGTCGGCTTATAAGGCTACATAATATTAAGTAATTCCCAGCGGGGTAAAATGTTTCAGAAAACAATGAACTCGCTTGGGAAAGAGTTTGAATAAAAAATTAATCGCACTATGTACGTCAACGGCATTACTGATGCTACCGGTGGTTGTTTTAGCGGTTGACCCCAATACCTGGTTTCAAGGGATTATAAATAATCTACTCCGGATCGTGATCTTGCCGATATTTTCGGGTTTTGTAGTGATTATGCTTTTATGGGCAGGATTTTTATTTGTCACCGCCCAAGGGGATCCGACAAAAATCTCAACGGCAAAAAAAGCGGTAGTTTGGGCTATTGTTGGAATCGCAGTTGCTCTGTTATCCTATTCTATGGTAAAGTTTGTGGGAACTATCCTTGATGCTGGTAGCAATGTAGGACCACAACCATGCGGAATTACTCCTCAAAATATATGCGGTGGAACATGTCCCGTCGTCGGTCAAATTTGTAGGGCTAGTGGTCTCAATATTATTGGTCCTCCTGTCGGTTGTATCTGTCAATAATAGCGGATTGGGTTATTGTGATATTTTGCGGCAAATTCTGTAAAAAGAATTATTAATCCTATTAAATATGTTAAGTACTTTTTCATTTTTAAAACAGTGTAGAAAAACAGCGTTTTCATTTATATCCACAATCGCATTATTACTGCCTTTTACCGTCTTTGCGGCTGCTGATTTTCCTATTATCGCGCCAAATCCCAATCTTGATATCAGCGTGGTAAATATCCTTAATGCTATTTTTAATATTTTGTGGCCTATTGTGGTTGCTATCGTTATTCTTTCGTTTATCTATGCTGGCATCTTATTTGTTACCGCCCATGGAGACCCGACTAAAATAAGCAAGGGGAAATCGGCGGTACTTTGGGGGATTGCGGGAATAGTGGTTATTATATTATCGGTCTCGGCAATAACCATTGTAGGCACATTCTTGCCGGTACCCTAGTATTATTTTTTAAATTTATCTAAACCCTTTGATCGGGCGTTGTTCATATGTCAAAGATGTGCGGTTATTATGGTTAAGTTTTAGCTCCCGTGGCGGAATTGGTATACGCCCCCAAACTAAAAAAGGTGGGGTTGGTATACGTTATTTTTTTGTTTATGAAACTATAAATACATTTAATCAGTAAATATCTAGCACCCTAAAGTTAATGAAAAGGCTTGGTAAAGTAAACATTGAATGGTCTTCAAAAATGGCGTATGTGATTGGCTTATTAGCGACAGATGGTTGTCTTTCTAGTGATATGCGTCATATAGATTTTACGTCCAAAGATTTAGATTTGGTTAAAATTTTTAAGAATTACCTTGATTTAAATAATAAGATTGCCAAAAAAACAAGATCTACTGAAAAAGAGAAAAAATACTTCCATATTCAATTCGGAGATAAGAATTTTTATGAATTTTTATTAAGTATAGGATTAACGCCTCGTAAATCAAAAACGATAGGGCCATTGAAGGTACCAACAGATTATTTTCCAGATTTTCTAAGGGGATGTATTGATGGCGATGGCAGTATCGGAACTTTTCTTCATCCAGAAAGCAGGCATTTGCAACTTAAAATAAGGATTTTTTCGGCAAGCAAAAAGTTTCTTTCTTGGATAAAAAATGAAACTGATTTATTTAATGTCATAGGAGGGTTTATTCAACGAGGAGCAGGGGTTTATATTTTAGCGTATGCAAAATCTGATTCAATAATCTTATTAAATAGGATTTATTATAAGAATTTTCCTCAATCGCTTGATCGGAAATATTTAATTGCAAAGCCATATTTGCGGACGTGACGAAATTGGCAGACGTATACGCTTTAGGAGCGTACGCCGCAAGGCATGTGGGTTCGACTCCCACCGTCCGCACCAACTTGTGCAATAATAAAAGTGTAGTGATTAGGAGTACAAAAAACGGCAACGCCTGAAGGCGTTGCCGTTTTAATATTTTTAAGCATTTTTTGTTTCAATCTCTCCCTTCTCACTATCCATTATTTTAGGTATCTTAATTATCAATAACCCCTTATCCATTTCCGCCAATGCTTTTTGGGTATGTATATTCTCGGGCAGTACGATTTTCCGGGAAAACGGGCCAAAATAACATTCCTGGTAAAAATACCTTTTCTTTGGGTCAACGTGGGGATTCTGGCGGTTACCCCTTATGATCATCATGTCTTTTTGCACAGAAATATCCAAATCTTTTATTTGCACCCCCGCAATTGCCGTTAAAACCACAAATTCCGAATCTGTTTCAAAAACATCCACCACCAGTTCGCCTCCCGTATCAAATTCAAAGGTATCATTATTTTGTTCGGATACTTTCTCTGTAATTCCCTCTAACCTTTCTATTGTTGCTTCTTTTTTTATTTTTTTTGTTCTTGCCATATTAATGACGAATAGTCACGAATGCTCTACGAATTTTCACGAAGCACGAACTTGTATCAGCTTTCGAGATGCTCTGCTGATCAAGCGTGATTCGTACTAATTCGTTCGTCAATTCGTGGGAATTCGTTATTTATAATTTACAGATTCCTTTTATTTTTTTGATCTGGTCAAAATCATAAAGCATAAACAGCGCTAAAGCCAGAATAACCATCGTGGGAGTAATGACATTAAACGGCCAGGGCCATGCGGTTATGGAAAAATTATACAACCCGTGCAAAATGGCAGCCAATGATAAGCCGCATATAGTTAATAATACCTTTTTTTTACCATGGAAGGAAGCCATAGCCAAAAAGTAACCTACCAATCCCGAGCAAAGCGTGTGTAAAAAAGTAGCTCCTACAAAACGGATAAAAATGACTGCGATAGCAGTAATAACGATTGAATCAAAAGAAAATAAGCCATAGAGGGATGAAAATAAATAAAGGATATTTTCTACTGCCCCAAACCCCAAGGCCGCCACCACCATATAAAGCATGATATCCAGGGGTTCATCTACCAAATAACTGTTTAAAACACCGAATTTTACCACGATATATTTACCTAATTCTTCGGTTAACGCTATGATGAAAAACCATTTTAATAGGGATGGCACTATGGGATAGGAAATAAAAAATGGAATGCCATGGAAGCGCTCCAACAGCCAGGCAGATCCTATCTGAACGATAAAAACCGGCAATGTGACAATGCTTCCATAAAAAAATATTTTTAAAATCATTTTTTTAGGTTCCGGATGCAAATCTTTATTTAAGTAATAAAAAAGCCAAACTGAACTTGGCAAAATTCCCAATAAAATATAGATTGGTAAAAGATAGTACTGCATTTTAGATACGAATTCCCACATAATGTACGAATCAACACGAATTACAAATGTAACTATTCGCAATATTCGTGATTCGTGGAAATTCGTAGTAAATTCGTGAGAATTCGTTTTTTAAGTTGGCCAACTCTCTATCATTAAGCATTCTTTTTTATCTTTCAGGGGCAACTGCTGGTAAATCTCTTCTGTGATAAAGGGCATAAAAGGATGTAAAAGCTTTAAAGAGGCTGAGAGTATTTCTAAAAGCATGTACTGGGTTGCCTTGCGATTTTTTGAATCGGCCAGCGCCTCTTTGCTTTCCTCTATTATTATATCGCAAAAAGTGTGCCAGAAATAGTGGTAGATTTTTTCTCCCGCGATATAAAATTTAAAATCATCCATGAGTTTGGTGGTTTCCTTTATCAGTTTTTGAAGCTCCTTCATATGCCTTTTTTGCTTAACAGATAAAAATACTTTACTTTTAGGCTTATAATCCCCGATATTCATCAGGACAAACCGACTGGCGTTCCAGATTTTATTTGCAAAATTCTTATAGCCCTTAATTTTATTTACATCCAGCGCCAGCGAAGTTCCTGGCGTATTGCCGATGACCAGCGCAATCCTCAAAGCATCGGTTCCGTAGGTATTGATCAGTTCCAGCGGATTGATTACATTTCCCTTTGATTTGGACATTTTCTGGCCTTTGGCGTCCAACACCAATCCATGCAGGTACACCGTCTTGAATGGCATTTTTTTGGTTACATAGAGGCCTAGCATCATCATCCGGGAAACCCAAAAAAAGATGATTTCACCCGCGGTTTCCATCACATCAATTGGATAGAATGTTTCAAAATCCCCTTTCTGATCGGCCCTAAGGGTTGCAAACGGCCATTGGCCCGACGAAAACCAGGTGTCAAAAGTATCCGTATCTTTTTTCAATTCACCCTGGCATTTTGGACACTTTACTAAAGCATTTTTCACATCAACCGCCGCAAAATCGCATGATAGACAAAGTTTGGCCGGAATTGGGATCCCCCAAACGATTTGGCGCGACAACGGCCAATCGATAATGTTTTTCAACCAATGCAATACGATTTTTTGGTAGTTATCCGGGATAAATTCCACTTTTTTAGACTCCACTAATTTGATGACCGGCTTGGCCAATGGCTCCATTTTTAAAAACCACTGCGATTGGATTTGCGGTTCAATCAACGAATCGCATTTGTAACAGATTTTAACGACGTGCTGGTAATTCTCATTGATTTTTTCCACCAAACCCTTCGATTGCAGTTTTTCAACGATTTCCGGACGGGCATGGACGATTTTTTTGCCAGCAAATTCCCCGGCGATCGGCAATAATTTTCCTTGCCAGTCAATAATCTGTTCTTTTGGTAAATTATGGCGCTGGGCCAATTCAAAATCCACCGCATCGTGCCATGGTGTAATGGTCATTGCTCCGGTACCAAATTCCATATCAATAACTTCGTCCTTAATAACCGTTGCCTGGATCGGGCCGTTAATCCATTCCAGTTCTAATTTCTGGCCATGCTGGTAGCTCTCATACCGCTTGTCGCGTGGATGCATAACCACGTATTTGTCTCCGAATTTGGTTTCCGGCCGGGCGGTGGCAATCGTAAACGGCCCATACTTCAAGTAATAGAGTTTATCAACACGCTCAACATCCTTGGTTTCAAGATCCGAAAGGGAAGTCTGATGCTTAACGCACCAGTTTATGATTTTTTTTCCGCGGTATACAAACCCATCATTAAATAATTTTTCGAATGTCGCGTAGACAGTATTGATGATATCCTGGTCGAGGGTAAACTTTTCCCGGCTCCAATCGCACGACGCGCCCATTTTTTTAATCTGCCCTTCGATATTTTTTTTGTTTTCCAGGGTAAATGCAAGGATCTCATCGTAAAGCTCTTTTGGTTCCATCCCAAACCGGCTGCGGCCTTTTTTTTCCAATTTCTTTTCATAAACCACCTGGGTTTCAAAACCGGCATGATCCAAACCTGGAAGCCACAACGCCCTAAACCCCCGCATGCGCTTGTAGCGGATCATAATATCTTCAATCGTCATCACCAAGGCGTGTCCGGCGTGCAAATTACCATTGGCATTGGCCGGCGGCATGATGATGGTGAATGGCTTTTTATGACGCAAGGGTAAGTTATCAGGATTAAAAAAACCACTGTCTTCCCAAAGCTTATAAATCTTGTCTTCCACTAACTTTGCGTCGTAAGGTTTTACCGGTTCCATGACTTTGATTCTATCATGGTTTAACTTATTCGTAAATTTGCATCAACCTCTATTTTTTGCCAATCAACTTCTTTATGGTTATTAAAATATCCCGCGACGGCGATCATCAAAGCATTATCGGTGGATAATGCGGTATCGGGTATTAAGTAGTTGGTATTTGGTATTTCTTTACTAATCTTTTCCTGCAATTGTTTTCTTAATTCCTGGTTTGCTGAAACTCCCCCGCCCAATATGATGGTTTTGACATTATAATCTTTAGCAGCAGCCATAGTTTTTTTTAGCAACACGTCAATAATAGCCTGCTGGACCTCAACACACATTTCAGACACGAAGTTGTCTGACCCCGCGAAGCCTTGGCGAAGTGGGGTTTCTCCATATTTTTCCCTCACTTTATACAAGACCGCCGTTTTTAGACCCGAAAAGCTAAAATCATAGTCTTTGCTATGCATCATCGGCCTCGGTAATTGCAAGGTCAGACCTTGCAATTTTTTTATTGCAAGGTCTGACCTTGCAATAGACGAGATACGCGCAATTTCAGGGCCTCCAGGGTATCCTAAACCTAAAATTTTGGCGCATTTGTCAAAACACTCGCCAGCCGCATCATCCCTCGTTTCACCCAAGATTTCATAATTTCCTATTTTTTTAACTAAGATTAGCTGTGTATGCCCGCCTGAAACGACCAAAGCTATTGCTGGAAAAAGTGTTTTGTAATTTGTGTTTTGCCGCCCTAGCGAGCCTCGCCTCTTGGCGGGTGATTTGTGATTTTCGTTAATTTTTGGCAAAAAATTGACGAGGATATGTCCTTCAATGTGGTTGACGGGGATTACTGGAATATCCCAGATATAGGAAAGCACTTTGGCAAAATTTACCCCAACCCAGAGGCACGGCTCAAGCCCGGGCCCATGTGTAACCGCAATCATATCTACTTTGGGTTTTTCATATTTTTCTAAAAATTCTTTTACGCTTTCAAAAAGTACATTTTCTTTTTCTAATATTTTTTCCA
>Ga0209542_10015137_pt1 | contig 13003 bp, 20 predicted proteins | sample RifCSPhighO2_01_FD_184028 | JGI IMG/M metagenome (GOLD analysis project Ga0209542, IMG submission 184028) | Soil microbial communities from Rifle, Colorado - Rifle CSP2_plank highO2_0.1 (SPAdes) (version 2) | ecosystem: Environmental > Terrestrial > Deep subsurface > Rock core/Sediment ... | reverse complement strand
CAGATCCCCTGCGCGCGCTCCTGGGTTTCGCGCGCGAGAAAATTTTGAAGCGCCAGGGGCGCCGGCTCACGAATCTTGACGCGCACGATATCATCTGCAAGATCGGCGAGATCGTGGTCGCGGGCGGCGTGCGCAGAAGCGCGCTCATTTCGCTTTCCGACTTGGACGACATGGAAATGCGCGACGCGAAGAAGGGACAGTTCTATATGACGGAGCCCCAGCGCAGTTTGGCGAATAATTCCGCGGTCTACGTGCAAAAGCCCTCAAATGTGGAGTTCATGGAGGAATGGACCGCGCTTATGAAGAGCGGCTCCGGAGAACGGGGCATCTTTAACCGCGGAGGCCTCGCGGACACGCTTCCCAGGCGCCGTATTGAGAAGCTTGAGGGAAATATAGGCAATCTGGGCACGAATCCGTGCGGCGAGATCATCCTCCAGTCCAAGCAATTCTGCAATTTGTCGGAAATCATCGCCCGCTCGGACGATACCGAGGGCTCTCTTATGCGGAAGATCAAGGTGGCGGCCATTCTCGGCACCTACCAGTCAACGCTTACCGATTTCAAGTATCTCTCCAAAGAATGGAAGGAGCATTGCGACGCGGAGCGCCTTTTGGGGGTCTCCATCACGGGCCAGTGGGATTGCCCCGCGGTGCGGAACGCCGGCGTGCTGAAGCGCCTCCGCGACGAATCCATCCGCGTGAACCAGGAATATGCAAAGCGGTTCGGCATCAATCCCTCAACCTGCATCACGTGCACGAAGCCGTCGGGCAATCTGTCGCAGACCGTGGATTGCGCCTCCGGCATGCATGCGCGCCACGCGCCGTACTACATCCGCCGCGTGCGCATCGCGCATACTGACGCGCTCTTCAAGATGTTGAAGGATCAGGGCGTCCCCTATCACCCCGAAGTGGGGCAGGCGGCGGACACGGCGACCACCTTCGTGATTGACTTTCCCGTGAAGTCGCCGGAGGGCGCCATCTTCAAAAATGACCTGACGGCCATTCAACAGCTTGAGTACTGGAAACTCGTGAAAGAGAATTTCACGGAGCATAATCCGTCGGTCACCATCTCCGTCGGCGAAGACGAGTGGATCGCGGTGGCGAACTGGCTCTACGAAAATTGGAAAATTATCGGCGGGCTTTCTTTCCTCCCCCGCTCCGACTATGTGTATCAGTTGGCACCTTACGAGGAAATCACTTCGGAAAAATATGCCGAGCTCATCAAAGCGTTTTCCGGCCTGGACTTCTCCATGATCATGGCGTATGAGAAAGAAGACGAAACCGCAGTGGCGAAAGAGCTTGCGTGCGCCGGCGGCGTCTGCGAAATAGAAGAAGCTCCGCAGACGACCACGATGGTGTCGTAAAATTCATTCCAAGAACCTGCGCTATCTACGTCCCCTGTCATTCCCGCGCCGAAGGCCCTGAGCTGGAGCGAAGGGCAGGCGGGAATCCAGAGTGCAACAAAAGATAAAATCCCCGCTGCTCTTGCGGGGGTTTTATTTTTCACCCTATTATTATTCCCCGAACGAAGTCGAGGGGCTACCCTTGCGCTTCCCTTCTCAATCGCCTCTCCATCTCGTCGACCAATCTTACCGAATCGGCTATCCTTCTCTTGATATCGGGAAAAGCGCCGTCTTCTTCTTTTATTTCTTTCTTTTTAAATTCCGGAAATTCTTCTAATAGCTCAAGATATTTCTCGAGCGCGAGCGCATACAATTGCGCAGCATCATACCACCTTCCGCCCCTTGCTCTCCATCGTGAAAGTGTGTCTTTCTCCAACGCGAATGTAAGGTTCGCAAGTATATGGGACGCGTGGCTCATTTTGTCCAGTCCCACCTGCAGGGCGGTTCCTTTTTTGTGTAATTCCTCGGCGCGCCTCATCAGATCATCCCAATCTTCTTGAGAAACTTCCCTCTCCGGTTTCCCTGGCCTTTCTGTCATGGTTATTTATGTGGATTATTTGATAAGCACCGTCGCCAATACGCCTGCGGTCACAAGCACGCCTCCGACGACGTTCCCGAGCGTCGGCTTTTCCGCGAGGAACATGAACGCGAGAAGAATGGTGAGCGCGACGCTCAACTTATCAATGGGAGCCACTTTCGACACTTCTCCCAGCTGGAGCGCTTTGTAGTAAAAGAGCCACGAAAGGCCGGTGGCGAACGCGGAAAGGATGATGAAGGTGTAGGAATATTTGGATATCTTGAACACTTCGTCCGCATTCCCCTGAATCCAGACGATGACCCATGCGAAGACGACGATGATGACGGTGCGGATGGCGACCGCGAGGTTGCTGTCCACCCCCTTGATGCCTATCTTCCCGAATATCGCGACAAGCGATGCGAAGAATGCCGATAGAATTGCGTAGAATACCCAGTTCATAGTGTTATTAAAAACGCGCTATTCCGTCGTCGTCCCGTCAAACTCCTCCTCGGTCGCTTCGGCTTCCGCTTTGGTCGCCCGCACGATGCCGTCCTTATGATGAGCGGGCGCGTAGAGCGTATACAGTTTGAGTTCCTCCGCGTCGGAGACGTTCACGACGTTATGCTGTGCTCCGGCGGGCACCACGACCGCGTCGCCGTCGGAGACGGCGTATTCGTTCCCGTCAATGATGCATTTGCCCTGTCCCTTCTCAAAGCGCAGGAACTGGTCGTTGTCGGGATGCACTTCCATGCCTATCTCTTCTTTCGGCGCTAAGCTCATGAGCACGAGCTGGCTGTGCTTCCCGGTATAAAGCACTTTGCGGAAATTATTATTTTCTATGGCGTCTTTCTCAATGTGAACATGGAATCCTTTCATGGTTTTTATTTTTGATTGACGGTGATCGGCGATGTCACCGGAATTATTCTTTTTTCTTGTCCAGCTTATCTAGTTTGAGAAGTTTCACGCCGTAGTAAACGACGAGTGCAATAACGAGGAAATCAATGAGGACGGCGATGAGGTCTCCGTAAAGTATTCGCGCGGAACCTATGCCGAACGAAGCGGTTTTAAGCCCCCCGACTGCGCCAAGCGCGAGCCCCAGAAGCGGATTAATGATATCGGCGACGAGCGCCGAGACGACTTTTGACACCGCGCCGCCGAGAATAAACCCGACCGCCAAGCCGACTACTCCCTGTTCGCGGATGAAATCAATGAATCCTTTCATGGGTATGCGTATGCCCTTTTGCGCAATCAGTATATCATGTTGCCTTTCTGCTTTCTACCGGACCCGCGCCTAGCGGTTCAAATACGTCACAGTGAGCTGAAGTACGGTCGCGAACAAAACCCAGAGCAAATACGGGATCTGGATGTAGGCAATCCAGCGCGCGTGGGGATAAATGGCGGCCATCGCCCAGATGAGTGTCGCGAGAACGAGCAGGATGTCGGCTGCCGCGAGTAAGTTGTTCCGCAAGCCGAACTGAATGGACGTAAACGCGAAATTGAAAACGAGATTGAGAATGAACGGCAGCGCTACCATAAGCGCGATTTGTTTTTGCCACGCCATCAGAAGCACTTTGCCGAAGGAGACCGCGATCAAAATATAGAGCACGGTCCACACCGGGCCAAAAAGCCACGCGGGCGGCGCCCACGAGGGTTTCACGAGTTGCGAGTACCAGTTATAGCCGTCCATGGCATTACGTGCGGAGTCCCCCGAGTTTCCGGTATTCCAAATATGAATAGACGACGGCCCAAACGCTTGAGACGATCACGGGAATGAGAATGAACCAGATGAAATAATCCGGGAAAAAGAATCCTAAAAGAGCCAGAATTCCCGATGCCTTGAAGAGTTTCTGCGCCAAGCGGTGGGTCCTCTCCCATACCTCGGGGTTTGAAAGCGTCCACGGCGTGCGGATGCCGATGGTCCAGTTCGGCTCCGCGTGTTGAATGAGCATGCCCGCAGAGTAGAAGAGCACCGCGAATGCCGGAGCAAGAAATTTCATCAGGTCAAAGACGTATCCCAGATTCCAGGCAAGGGTAAGGCCATAGAGATAAAGCATGAAGAGGAAGAGGAGCACGATGAACCGGTCAAAGTGCGCGCGGAACTTTTCAATGTTCTCCCGCTTCGGGTCAATGCGCGGAACGATGACAAGAACAAGGAACATAACCACGAGAATCATCGGGGTGAGAAACGCGCCCCAGAACCTGCCTGTGTAGCCGTTCACCTCCCCCCGGGCGTCCCAATGCGACGCAATCCGCTCGGGCAATTGCGGATAGAAATACCAGGCAACGGCGAAGGACATTAACACGAGTATAAGGGAAATAATTTCTCCTTTGCGTAGTTTCATATCATATATAGTGTGCCATAGTTACAAAACGGGGACTACTCGGCATTCAAGATGCAGTTCGCAAAAGTGGTCTCACTCGCCGCCCCCTCGGTCACAAAAGCCGTATCTCCCTTGTTCCAGAACACAAAACTTTCGTCGGCGTTCGCATAGCGCGCTCCCGAGGCGGACATGGCGCGCGGCACGGAGAGCTTTCGCCCGTCGCTTAACTCCAGGTCAACGAATTTGTCGTCGCCCACATAGAACGATGCGCCGATGGTCTTTGCCTCATCGCAAGAGAACGTCACCTTCTTTGGCGCGGTCGCCGTGCAATAGGCCTCCCATGGCCTCACGCACTCCCCTCGCGCCCCGCACCACGAATATCCCGCCGAGCCGATGCATCCGTGCGCGTCGCTGTCCCCGCCGACCAAGGCGCCCTTCTCTGTCTCTGTTGCTGTCGTTGCCGATTTCTCTGTCGTTGAGAAGAGCACGAGCTTGACGTCGCACGGGCACCGCGACGGGGTTACGTCCGAACGCACGTGGAAAATGGTGTAAAAGTTGACTGCGATAAATCCGTCGCCTTTGCGATAGATGGTCTGACCGCTTGCCGGGCCGTTCGCTTGAAGGCTGATATCAACCTTCCAGCCAAGCGCTTTGAGTTTCTTCGCATAGTACGCATCAAACGGGACGAAAGCGCTTGCGGGGTCTATGGTGCCCGTCTCCGCTTCGGTCTCAATCCCCGTGCCATAGAGTACTCTTTGGGGAAGTTCAAGCGGGAAAAGGCGCGGCGCGCTCCAGCTCGACTGGCCATAGAGCGGCAGAAGGTCTTGCGCGAGCGGCGGGACTATCGTGAAGGGGGCGCTTTCGGCGAAGAGAGGGTTCGTGACCGGCACGGAATCGTGTGCCGTGACCCCCAAGACGTAGGTGCCGGGCGGGTACCTATCGGACACCACCCACTCCTTGCTTCCGGTATTCGGCAAACCGATGAAAATAATCGGGTCAAACTCCTGGCCCTCGGTTTGGAGCGGCGGAGGAGGAATCCTGCGGATGGTTATTGAAATTTTGTCGGTTGAGGTTGTATCCTTGGACTCCCATTGTATCGTCTGCAGAGAGCCGGTGATGACCGTTGCCCCGCTTTGAGGAGAGGTGATCTGAATCGAAGGGGCCGGCTGCCTATTTTTCCAAAAATAAACCGAACCTAAGATCGCGGCGAGTATCACCACCGAAACGATAATGACGATTTTTGTGCTTTTGGGCATGTGGGTGTTTTGCAAGGCCTTCTCCCGTCCCCTTTCCCCCTTTATATCCATTATACCACTTTTATGCCCCCTTGCCCCTATAGACCGATTCGCGCGAATCGGTCTATAGGGGTAGCGGAGGGATGGGGTGGGCGGGTGGGCAAAACAGGGGGGTGGGGGCGGGGCGGTTACTCCCCTCTCACCCCCGGCTCGTTTTATTTTTGGCGCGGAAGAACCATAGGTATACGACGATGAGAAGAATGACGTTCGGGATGAAAATGACGGGGTGCCCCCATGAGATGCCGTCAACCCGGATATTGTCAAAAAAGGGCCAGAGAAAGGGCGTCGGAAAAAATTCCGTTGAGTGGGTCGGGATGTCTATGCCGATGTGCAGGCCCCAGGCGAGCAAGGGCAGGAAGGGCTTCCTTCGTATGAGCCAGACGGCGAAGAACGCGAGCGCGAAGACGACCAAGCTGTGCGTGATGTTATAAAGCAGATGCACATACGAAGGGATGAACGCTTCGGAAGGATGGCCGGAAGACCAATCGGGGCTTGAGGCGAGGCCCAGTATCATCATGCCGGTAAACACGCCGAACGAAAGCAAGTCCGGCGCCATGCCGAGCGCGAACGACCACCAGAATTCCTTCCGGCTTCTTCGCCCGAGCACCGCGCCTGCCCAAAGTCCGTGAGAGATGATGTCCATGGGGGGATATGAGAAAGATGAGAGATGAGAATCAGCGCGCAAAAATCAAAAGTGATTTTGTGGGGTTATCCGCCTAATTTTTTCGTTGGCCATTATACTAATTGGTCGAAATTTTTGTAATACTTTTTCATCTCTGCTTCCCAATTCTTGGGATAATATAATTTATCACTACCTCGCAACTCTATAGGCAAGCATCTCACACTAGATGTCCCATGTGCTCTGTTATTTCTCCCTGGCGTATTCTTCCATTTTCTATGACTCTCTTTCATTAACAGACAAACCACCTTGCTGGGGATAATCCAAAAATCAGGTTCTTTCTTGAACTCATTTAGCCTTATAAAGGCATAATAGAAATCTTTTGACTGCCCCTTCTCATCTTTTTCTGATAGAGTAAAATTATATGCATTTTCTAACTGTTTTGTTTTCACGGATATTTTGAATAATTTCCCGTTCGGGCTGAGTGTCAAAATATCATATTTTTCTGCCCTACCGAGCGTTATTGTCACTAGAAAATTAAGTGCGGACAATCTTGATGCTATGTAATACTCTCCGGCATTTCCTATGTTTTGTTTTTGTGTCTTTTGCTTCATGATGTTCTTAAGTTTACTATGCTTTACATTTAATTTTTTGTTGGTCATGGTGTAATGCTAAAACCCTAAATCTTCTCGCATCAGATTTTCAATTTTATCTGCATCTCTCCAAATTTTTTCAAAATCAGAATCTTTTTCTGTATTATTGCAACATTTTTTAAATATTTCGTTTACATAGGCAAGAAATGATTTCAATTCCTTGTTTAAGGATTCACTTGAAACCAGCAAACATTTCGCACTTACTTCGGCTAGAGTTGTAATGGTCAAATCTCTTCCATCTTTCATAAGTGAAGCAAATCTACTTTCCAAATGAGCTGCAAATTCTTTGTATGCTTCTAATTTCGCGTTAAAAAGGCGCGATTCTCTTTCGTTTCGCTTCTGCATCATCGCAGTTATGACGCCGGAAACTATTGCGGCTATAACACTACTAGATAATAAAATTAGAACAAACTGAGATGTTGTATCCATATTTTAATCTCCTAATTTTTTTGTTGGCCAAAACATAAAGGTTTAAAACCATGATTTAATTTTCTTCCACAAAGACTTAAGGTTTACCTCAATGCCATGAAATTCTGGAGAAAACCTGAATATTTCATCCTTTTCGCTGTCTTGCTTGGGAATGTTTCTAAACTCTAACTCTTGTCTTGCCTTATGAAAAATAGAAGATGGTACATATGAGTTCTCAATGCTATCTCGCATTATTTCTTTAAGCTCCTCATCGGTCTTTTTCGTTAGATCGTTTATGTTATCAATATTATTTTTTGCGAAATATCGCGCCACCCGATTTGGGGTTGATGAAAATCCTTCATTATAAACATCTTGTCCCTCATTTTCCACCAACAAAAAATCTTTAGATTTCAATTCATGCAGAAATCCTTTTATATGTTCAATCTCCTCCCCTTGAACATTGTTACGGGGTGCTATTAAAAACTCACATATCCGAATGGTTTTAACAAATCCACTTCTTGCACGGAAGAAATACATTATTTCGTCTTTTGTCGGATATATAAGTTGCATCTTTTGTTGGCCAGTTAGCGATCTTGTGATTTCACAAATTTTACAAAATGCTCATTTTTGATTCCGGATTGTACCAAGTGGCATATATCAGCGTGAGTGCTTTTTTTAAATTTTTGATCCGAGCCCGCTACAGAATCGACTATAAAATTAAATTTTTTTGATAATTCAGTTGGCATCACGACCGTCGAATCACCTCCCCTATTAAATGACACATTCACAAAATCCTTCGGGGGATTAAAATAATATCCCCCCTCTTCGTTCGAAAAAACTTGCATTGAGTAAGTCATTGAAGACTCTCCCCCTAAATGGATAATATGAGCAATAAAATATTCGGTGGATTCTAAGAGTGCAATTTTTCTTTGAAGCTCTCTTTTTGTTTTTTTTAACTCAAAAAATTTTTTATACAATTCATAAATTGCTATAAGCGTTGTGACGATACCAACGGCGGCGAAGATATTTTTAATGATCGATAAAATATTCATGGATTCTATCTCTCTTTATCTCGACAATTGGAATATTAGATACGTCAATACAAGCGCTCCAGCAATTGCAACTATTATCCCGTAGATATTGTGCATCACGTCTAATAAAAACTTCCAAATAAAAGTAAGAATCCAATATATCGGCTCTAAGATAAATCGGAAAACAACGTTTAATGTTCTGTCAAAAATATCCATTGGTCTGTAGTTCTTAATTTTTACAGATTTGATATGCATAAAATTATATTGGTGATTTTATCTATTTTGTGGGCACCATAGCAGTTCCCCGTGTGAGGCTGGGGATAACTGCCTATTGCATGCGTCCCTATAATAATAGAAAATGAATAGAAAGTGTCAATATCCAGTTATCCACAATGATTACCAAACGCCAAAAAGAGGTTCTGGACTTCATAACTCAATATCAGAGTAAGAAGGGATACGCCCCTTCTCTTGATGAAATACGCAAAAAGCTCAAACTTGCGTCCGTCTCCACGGCGCACTTTCATATTAAAAAACTGGAGAAGTCCGGCTACCTGAAAAAAGAAGATAATCAGCCGCGGGCTATTGATGTTTTTTCTCAAGAGAAGTTAGTTAAAATTCCGCTCCTCGGCACTATAGCGGCCGGACAGCCGATTGAGGCAATACAAGAAAAAGAAACTATCGCGGTTCCCCAAACCACACTCCCCCACTCCGGAGAGTTCTATGCACTTCGGGTAGTTGGAAACAGCATGGTCGGAGAGAATATTAACGACGGCGACATCGTGTTAGTAAAACAGCAGAGCACTGCAGAGAATGGGCAGAGGGTCGTGGCGCTCATAGATAATTACGAGGCGACGTTAAAAAAATTTTATAAAGAGCGCGGGCAGATCAGATTGCAGCCCGCGAATGCAAAAATGGAGCCGATCATTCTGCGAGGAGATCGGGACTTGGCTATTCAAGGAATAGTGCTTGATGTGATACGCGAAGAAGGAAGTCCGACGGTTCAGTTCCCAAAGCATAAGGAAATTGAGAGATACAAAATCGTACCGCTCAATAAGATAATCTTGGGCGATGCAGTGGCGGAATTAAAGAAATTGCCAAACGAAAGTTGCGACATCATCATCGTTGATCCTCCATATAATATTGGAAAGGATTTTGGAAACAACGTGGACAAGCGAGAAATCGGAGAATATGTGAGTTGGTGTGTAAGCTGGATGAATGAATGCGCAAGAGTTATGAAATCCTCCGGCACGATGTTTATTTATGGTTTCAGCGAAATCCTTGCTCACCTGTCGGTTGAACTGCCCTTACAAAAACGGTGGCTCATCTGGCACTACACAAATAAAAACGTTGCTTCGCTTAATTTTTGGCAAAGAAGCCATGAGTCCATTATCTGCGCATGGAAAGAAAAACCCGCTTTTAATCGAGACGATGTGCGAGAACCCTACACCGAAGGCTTCTTAAATGGAGCCGCAGGAAAAGTAAGGAAGGGAACTCTGGGAAGATTTAGTAAGAACGGCGTAGAAACCGTCTATAAAGCACATGAAGGCGGGGCATTGCCCCGAGATGTCATTAAAATCCCCGCTTTGGCGGGAGGAGCCGGAATGATTGAGAGGTGGTTTTTATGTAAGACCTGCGACAATGTTTACGAACCGCGACAATTACAGAAACACGATGGACACGAAATCATGAAGCACCCTACGCAAAAACCGCTTGAACTTTCAAGAAAATTGATCAGGTCGGCTATGCCCAAAAAAGACGGCGTGGTGCTCGTGCCCTTTGTCGGCACCGGATCGGAATGCGCCGCGGCAAAAGAATTAGGGCAGTCGTATATCGGCTTTGAGATCAACCCCGACTATGTGCGAATGGCGGAAAAGGTAATAGGCAATACGAAAGTTGTTCAGAAATTATTTTAGAGCTTCGTCTATCTCTTTTTTCTTTTGTTCAAAAGCGTAGGGGGTGAAAACAACAAAGCCATTCGGAAACCTGCTTAATTCTTTGTTATCTTGAAATCTTTTGTAGGGAAGCTTATACTCGCCGTCCTTTTTCTTTGGGTTTTCAAAATAATCACTGCTCGGAACCTCGTATTTAATGTCTACGAATTTTCCTCGTAGCGGGTTTTTTGATTTCGGTTTTTCCTGCCGCACCTCTCTGCCAAGAGATTTCTTCTTAACTTGATAATTCAAAATCTTACCTCGATAGGTAACTTGAAAATCAGCTCCCTTGTGGTCGAGTTCGCCGGACATTGCAACTGTGCCATCGCCAAAAACTGATTCTGCGACATATCCAGCGTGTATTTGAGTAATGATGCTTGCCCATGTTCTATAAATCCTCGCGGGTAATCCTTTGCTGAAACACTTTTCGCACATCCCAGTTTTTTCTTGGAAGTTATCAATCTCTGTCCTGTATTCTCGTAGGTATTCCTCATAAAACTTTTCAAAACTCAAGAACTTTTTCTTATCCCAATATATTTTATAAAGTAAATTGATAGCTTGAATTTCTTTCGGCAAGTCCATTTCTACGATTTTAATAGGCCTATACTTCTCACGATAGCCCCTGAGATTGACTGACGCTAAAAATTGTTCAAATTCATTTAGTAGCATATTCGTTTCTACTGACCTATTTTTCTTTCTTCTTAAATTCAAATTTTATTATGAAGTAATATGCAAATATCAGAATAACAATCTCCAATATTACACCGAGCCAAGGTTTCTTTGGGTCAGAAGCTGCCGCGAACTGAAAAATGCCTACGAGTAACTGCAAAAAGGCAACGACGATTAAAATGAACGTGAACCGTCCATTTACTTCGTTTGTTTTTTTAAAAGTTCCATTCAAATCCTTAAGCTCATCGCGCAGTTCGCGGATTGCTTCATTGTCTGTGCCAGGAGGAAGTATGGGCATTTTTGTTTACCTAATTCTATGTCCTCCCAGCATATATCCTACGGCGCAAAATGTACAATAATAGAGTAATCGCGAACAATGCGAATGTAGCAAATATCGCACATTAGATAGGATTGACCCTTCGGCACAGCTCCCAGCCTTCGTCCTCTGAGACTACGGCGGACACAGCAGGGCAAGCGCAGACGGGATGCGGGCGGGTGGGGCCCGTTCGACAAGCTCAGGGCAAGCAGGACAGGCGCCTCGGGCGGAAATGGAAGGAGGTTCGGGCGGAAATGGGGATGGATTACCCCCAATAGAAAACCCCCGCCTGGAACGAGCGCGGGGGTAGCGGCGACGGGGAGACGACTCCCCTTCACCAGTTCGGGTTCTCGGGACCGTGACGCCCCTCGTGGCCCTTCGGGAGTCCGCAGATCTTCAGCCCCCCGAAGATGGGGACCCTGCACTGGCCCTCGGTGGACTTGCAGGTGAACGGGTCGTGGCCTGCCCCCGGACAGGAGCAGAAACTCCTGAGTCTGGTGAGCCTGGGCGGTGGGAGCCTCCTAGCCTTCTTCGCCTTCTTCTTCTTGGCCATTCTCGGCCTCCTAGCTGGTTCAATTATACCATATTGATATGAAAAAGCAAGCCCTCGTTGACTTGTCACCTATCACCTTTTATCTATCACTTCCTTTCCCTATTCCCTCGCCCTCCCCTATTTCCGCACTTTAGTTGAGTAAAGCGATTCAACGTTGAACTCTCCGGAGATCACGGATGGTTGAAACTACCCGAATTTGCAATATGCATTTTTTGCACATTGCTTTTTTCCTAGTGCTATTTGCGGGACGGGGAAGATCGACGTCATGGATAGACGGACGAAACCCTAAGACTTACGTTTGCTATGAGTTTCCTCGAGCCCGATAAGATGGCCGTTAACGAATTGTTCGACAGCTGCAATAGTCGGCCCCTTCACTTTTGAAGGACTCATGGCAACCCACTTTGCAAAATTATACAGCCCGGTATTGTCTGCGTTGATCCATTTGCCATTCTTGAAAAGAAAAACAAGCAGTGAAGCGACCGCAATGCGCTTATTGCCGTTCTGAAACGGATGATTCTTAATGAGGAGATAAAAGAGAACGGCTCCCTTGCCAACGAGACCCTTATACGGCGACTTGCCCCCGAATTCTTGAAAAGGAGCGGCGAGGCAACTTTCGAGAATGTTCGGGAAACGCGTCCCGAAATCGGGAATCGGCTCGTTCCAGGTCATCCACTCCCTGGCAAGTTGGTGGGCGGCGTATTCAACCTCTTGAACGGAAAGTATTTGCATCTGCTATTCCCTGCCAAGCAGTTTTAAGGCTTCTCCGTAATCTTGTACGGTTTTCTTGATAGCTTCGTTGATGATCCCCTTCTTTTCCGTGGTTAATTCGCCGCCATGCACCATCTGCAAGTCAACTTTTCGGATTGCATAATTCCGCCCAATTTTTTGAGCCTTCAGTTCGCCATTCTGTATTTTCTTCAGAACCGCTTGGCGGGTGATGCGTAAAATTTTCGCCACCTCCGAGGTTGAGAGATATTCTTTTTCCATAAAACCATTATAGCCTCTTGACAACCAAAAAGTCAAGGTTGTCAACTGACAACCTCGTTAGGGCTGTTTCAGCCCGGTGCAGCGCCAGTTGATTTCCGCGGTTTTTGTCAATATTCAGTGAATTGTGCCCTAAAACGCTCCAAATTCACCGGTTTTTCTCCCAAAGAGCGTATTCCGCCTCTTATTGCATCAGCCCGGTCAGCACTCCTTCGGGCGTGACTTTCAGATACAAGGTCACTCCCATGGACGGCCGGGCGGTCATCGGCTCGCCGGGCTTGCGCTCCGCGAAATTGACGCGCAATT
>Ga0209542_10015135_pt1 | contig 13005 bp, 15 predicted proteins | sample RifCSPhighO2_01_FD_184028 | JGI IMG/M metagenome (GOLD analysis project Ga0209542, IMG submission 184028) | Soil microbial communities from Rifle, Colorado - Rifle CSP2_plank highO2_0.1 (SPAdes) (version 2) | ecosystem: Environmental > Terrestrial > Deep subsurface > Rock core/Sediment ... | reverse complement strand
AAAAGCAGTTATTAAAACCATCTCTGGAACCTACCAAGCAGTTGCTTCTATTCAGATGGAACGTTCACAAAAAACTTCTCCTATTCTCTGTCATAAAAATCCCGATACCGAATCAGAAGAATTGTTTATTTGTGACTCCAGGCAAGTTTGTGTTGAAGATCGTTTCTGCTATGCTGATCAGGATCGTGATCATGAAGCAGATTCTGAGAAGTATCTGGATGGATATTTCTATAAAGTGACCTGGGCAGTCTCAGCTCCTCAGGATGAAGCGCAGACTCCCTTACGAGATGAAAATGGAGTGGCAGTTTCCTTTAACATTTGGATAGATGCGGTTGCTGATAATCAGGTTACTCCTGGATCTGGAAAAGCTCTCTATAATCTGGGGGGAAACTTTGCTTCGCCTCTTCAGTTACAGAATGGAGCCTCAGATAAAGATGTGGTGATTAAATATTCTCCAAATGTCTATCAGGAAGCATGTATCCATTGGAATCAAGCTCCTACTACCAATCCGGAAATAGGTTTCGGCTCTTCGGCAATCGGGGATGTCTGTTTTGGTATGAATGATGAAGGTTTTATCTCCTCTGTCGGTCAAGTCAATTGGGAACGTTCCGGTCAAGATGCCGCCAGCGTAACTGTAACTCATGGCGATATTAGCAGGAATACAGATTGGTAAGGAATTTTCAGTTAATATTTATAAACCCCTAAATCTTTGCTAGCAGATGGTAAAGAGAAGTTTGAATAATTCATAAAACTTCTCTAAGAGACTCTGTCACTATGTTCCGAGGTTGCTTTGGGCAACCTATGAAATGGTCGGGATTTTATCCAAAAGATTATTAAAATCCCTATTTTTCAAAGTTCTCTAAAGAAAGAATTAACCCTATACTATGAACAAAAACCTCCAGTTATACTTTGATTCCTTTAAGTTAGGAAAACTGTTTGCTTATACTTTTTTGATAGACTTGGTTTCCCTATCATTAATCATCTTTGTGTTTACCTGGTTTTCTACTTATGTGCAAGAGCGTTCTCTTGAAGTTATGCAAGGGCGTACCGTAACTGAGATTCAACAGATGGTCGCAACTTTGAACCCGGAGCAGCTCGCACCTTTTGTGACCATGCTAAAATCTTTTCTAATTATTTCCGTAACGGGACTGCTGCTGCTCATCATCGGCTCAGTAATGCTTTTTTCCTTCTCTCAGGCTAGCATCTGGAATTTCCTATTGGGAAAAAAAGTGACTTCTAAAAATTACTGGCGTTGGAATGCTCTCAATCTTTCATTATTAATGCCTTTGTTTCTTTTTCTGATGATCTTGCTGCTGGTGCGGGTTTCACTTTCTTTGCTTTTGGATCTTCCCGCCAAGTTAGCGCCTTATTTTTATCTCACTCATACTACGATCATGGAGAATATCCGCTTAATTGTTGATGGCGCTGGCATTTTTTTGGTAATTGTGCTTTTCATAGTCATAGCCTTTCTGATTTATTTTCAGTTTGTTAAATCCTACCGGATTTGGGATTCTCTGGGCGCAGGATTCAGCCGATTTAAAAAACAATGGAAAAAAATATTATTTCTGGCTTTTCTGGCAACAGTTAGTGCTTTGATCATTACGGTTATTTTATTACCCATTAAACAAGCCTTGATTTTTTATCCTTTTTTATCGACTTTGCTTAATGTAGTCTTAGCTTCTTTTTTCCTAGCTTGGTTGCGTTACTATCTTTATAGTGCGGTTCTTCATGGAGATCAGTAAGTATATTAACAACAATCGCTTAAGAGTTAGAGTTACTGCACATTCGGGTAGGACTGAGTTGAGAGAAGATCAAGGAAAATTAAAGTTATATCTTAAAGCTGCCCCTGAAGATGGAAAAGCAAATTTGGAATTAGTACGATATTTTAAGAAAAATTATGGTCTTTCAGTACGTATAAAATTAGGAGCGACTAACCGGGAGAAGCTCTTGGAAATAGTTGGATAGGTTTTAATAGTAGTATCATTCTGAAATGGATATGGAATGGGTTAATGAAAGAAAAATAAGGCTAGATAAACCAGTTAATGAATTAGATCGGTTTGTTCTACGTTTCATTAGAATAATAGAGAATTATGTTGATTATGTAATCATAAGCGGGTACGTTGCCATTTTATTAGGAAGATCTCGGGCTACTGAGGATGTTGATTTATTTGTTAAACCTATTGAGAAGAAAGAATTTATTAAATTATATCATCAACTCAAGGAAGCAGGTTTTTGGTGTTTAAATGCGGATGATGATGATGAAGTTTACAGTTATTTAAAAGATAATATTGCCATCCGTTTTGCAATCAAAGGGCAAACAATTCCTAATCTTGAACTAAAATTTCCTAAAAATAGGTTAGACTGGGATGCCTTTGCTGAGCTTATAGAAGTTGAAACTAAAGAAGGAGTAATAAAAATCTGTTCGTTAGAAAAACAAATCGCATTTAAGATGTTTTATCTTGGTTCAGACAAAGATTTAGAAGATGCAAAACATTTAGAAGAACTCTTTAAAGATCGTCTTAATAAGGAAAAAATTAAAAAGTATAAAGATTTAATTAGGGTTGAATATGGCTAAGCTTAAAGTTTCCCAAGATAATCGTGAATCTCGTTTTTTTTTTGTAGCTTACTGGGCGCAGTATATTAAAGAGCATTCCGATAAAGAATGGGGAGAACAGCAAAACGTCTTAATTAACTCCCAGATGCATAATGCTAAATATTATCCTTTTAGCCCTAAAAAATATTTGGAAATGAAAGGAGAGAAGTGTTTACGATAAATTCTATTTTTCATTTTAAATCCACTTCTCCATCAACTCCTGCACTTAAATTCTTTCCAGCAATCCTGGCTTGCTCTTTAGCTCGAGAAATTTTATTATCTGGGTCAGAGAAATCCACATAATGCAAAAATTCTGTAGTCCAAGGTTCTCTTTCTTCTACTTTGCGAGTCATTTCTTGAACCATGTCTCGGTAACTAAAATGTCCAGCAGACTGGCTGCGCAATTCAGCTAAATGTTGAAATTCTCGGAGGTTCATCCCCATCATGAATCTAATGCGGTGGTTGAATAAGGTTGCGTATTGGGTTGCTTCTTTTAATCCTGCTCTTCGTAAATCTTGATTAAGTGAATGCATCATCCCTTCTACTTCTTTTACTTTATTTTCTAAACCTTCTTCGACAATTTCCGGTGGAATAATAAAACCAAGATCAGTAGTTAGACTTTGTCTTTGCTGAGTCAACATTCTATGGCGTTCTAAATCCCGATATTCAGCAAAACCACCCACCAAATCGAAAGTAAGCGGATATCCAACTTCTAATCCTCTTCCGGTTCGGTCTCTTCTGCTGGCTCTATCTCCTTTGTAGATATTTAGAATCTCTATTTTTTTTTCTGAAGGAAGAAGCGCAGTTATTCCTAAGATTTGATCTAATGACAAATTAGTGTAAGGGAACAAACAAGAAGCAACTGTTTCAGTAAGGTAATCCATTCGTGGCACTAGTGTAACTTTATTTTCCGAAGGAGTGATTCCTTGAAATAATCCCAGAGCCAGTACTTCCATATTCTGGTTGATTACCGCTTTCTTCTGGTTGGCTTTATTTCGTTTAATATAAGTAGGAATAACTTTGTTAAGTTCTGCCTCTATTTCTTCTGCTCGCAATTTTGCTTCTCTCAATTCACCACTTTTTAAATAGCTTAAAAGATGGGAGAAATAGCGTCCATTTCCATGGACCCCTAAGTGAGTGAGAGTGGAAGAAGGCAGGATGCAACGTCCTACATCTAGCGCTGCACAGCGAATAGTGAAATTATAAGCTATGGAAAATGCTTTTCGTTCTTCATCTCCGTGCAATTCTTTCTCGTACACTTTTATTTTTTGATCTTCTTTTTCCACTTCAATCTGAAACTGGTCTCGGGGTAGCTCCTTTTTGAAGTGATCTTGCAATAATTTTACTCCTTCACTATAAACCTCAAAAGCTTTATCATTGGCAGTCTCATATCGTTCTCCTAAGCCTGATTCCATAATCTCTTTTGGTCGTAAATATCTCCATTTTCCTTGCTGATTTTTCTGATCGTAAACTACGTACCTGGTTGATTGCTCGATTGGAGACCCGCCGATGCGTCGATCTTCAATTTCTTTGGTAAGCAACTGGCTGACATCTTCAATTCCGAGATGCGTCCCTTCCAATTCGCCAACTGAATCATCGCCAAAATCGTTTAGAACTCGGTTCATCAGTTCAGAACCTTTCTGCTGGGAAGGATTTCCATCTTTATCTAAAAACTCGTTAAGAAGGGTTAGTTGTATTCCGGTTTTTGCTCTGGAGTAACGGGCTAGAACTCCGCCGGTTAATTCTGAAGGAAGGTCATGGATGACAAAGGTTGTTCCGCCAACGTTAGTAAAATATTTTCCTAACTTTGTTTTTATGTCCCCTGGTACTTCATCCATAGAATTATATTTAGACATTCTATAACACCTTTTTATGTTTGTGAAGTTATCTTTCTTTTTATATAGATTCTTCTTCTGGATTGATTATATTTGATGATACGGATATTTTTTATAATGGAAAATAATTCTACCTCTATTTATAGCAGAATTATGCCAAAAAGGAGGTAGGAATCATGGAAGTGAATTCAAATAGAGTTTTAAACCGAGATCGAAACGTAGTATTAATCGCAGCAGTATCACAAAATGGGGTTATTGGAGTGGAAGGTAAGATTCCTTGGAATCTTCCGGAATATGAACAGAGATTTGAGACTTTAACTAGGGGTTACCCAGTAATTAGGGGAAGAGTTTCTTATGAATCCATGCTTAAAAATAAACCGTTTCAGTCTCTTTCAGGAAGATTAAATCTGGTGCTTAGTAACAGCACTTCTTTTCGTGATAATGGTGTTTATGTTGCCCATTCTTTAGAAGATGCTCTTGAGGTTTTTGGAGACAGAAGGATACTTTCTAATGAAAGCAGTAATAATATTGATTTTTCTACCGTTTTTATCGCTGGCGGTGAGGATGTTTATAAGGCAGCTATGCCTTATGCTACCCGGTTGGAAATAACCCTTGTGCATCAAGCAGTTTTGTATGGTAAAGAGATGCGCTATTTTCCAAAGATAGATCTTACTCAATGGGAAAAGCAGAATAGGAAAGTTGGAAGAGGTTATTCGTTTGTGACTTATGAAAGGATAACTGCTCCCAGGTTACTGATCTCTCAGCCAGAAGATTTAGAAAACTGACGGGATCAGGCTGATAATCATAGAAGACTTACTCTTCTTTTTTTTCTTCGCTTGGAAGTGAAGCTTCTCCAAAGAATGAATCTAGCTTCTTGCACTTCTTCTGAGCATTGAAAGAAATTTTAGGACCATCTTTAGACAAAGGATCTATCACCTCTTTTTTACAAACATCTATCGTAGAAAAATGAAATTGCTTGAACTATATAAAGACTGTTAATATGGAAACTATACAGTCTTAACCATTGCTACTCAACCAGGAAATTACTGTTTATCTTTTGTGAAGGATAGATGAGAATAATAATAAATAACTTTAAATCTTCAGACTAATTGTTCTACTGGTGATAAAGACTTATCTTTTTGATTTAGATGACACTCTTATTGATACTAAGATTTATGCCCACTTATATCCGATCATCCTAGCCATGATTAAAGAAAAGAAGAAGTTGAAAGGTGCACAGCTTGAGGCAAAGGCAGTTTCTTTTGGTCTAAAGAAAAATAAATCTGGGAGATGGGATAGTGCTGATTTGTGTAAAGAATTTGGTCTTCTGGAAGAATATTATGCCAAACTAGAGAGCTTGATTGAGGTCAAAGCAGTTCTTTACAGCCAGGTCGAGCAAGTGTTTACAAAGTTAAAGAAAAATGAAGTGAAGATAGGTGTTGTTTCTAACTCCAGGTCTAGAACTATCCAGCTTTATCTCCTGAAATATGATCTAAGCAAATATGTTGATTTTGTCTTTTCCTCCGATGCTGCTGGTTGCAGGAAAGATAGTGTTCTCTACTGGAAAAAGTTAATTGAAAAACAGAAACTAAAACCTCAAGAATGCTTGATGATAGGAGATGATCATTTAGAAGATCAAAAAATACCTGCAAAACTTGGATTTAAGACTTTTCTTATAAATTACCCTGCAGACCTACAGAAAATACCTCTCTGATGTTTTTATCCCCGGTCAATTAAATCCATACTCAAATGTGAATCTACTGTCCCGGTCGTCGCATTAACTTTTATATTGATAAATTTAAGAGCTTTAGTAATGAAGGTAAAGTTCCAGAGTGACTTAGCTTCTATGGTCTGGAGGATTACAAAACCATCTCCCCTTCCTGCTTTTGGAAACAACTCTTCAACGTTAGTGGCAAAAACATCTACTGCTTTTGCAAAAGGGATCTTCACGGATTTGATCTCTAATTCTTGTACTTTTTGATCAGGTTTCTTAAAAACGTCATCTTCATTTTGTTTCATGATTACTTTACTTCCACAGCTAAAAACAGTTATCTTCTCATGCTGAGGTTCATAAAAACCAACTTCCCAGTCGCTTTTCAATTCACAATCCTGGGTGATAGGGCAAAAGAAATGAGATACAAAAACCTGCTGATGTTGTTTCTTCCAGTTCTTAAACTGGGGACAGTCTTGAATCTTGGCTAATATCTCAGTATGAGTCAGAACCATTTATGAATACTCTCTCCAGGTGTAGTTACATTTTGTGCATTTAAAAAATCTTGTTTCTGGTTCATCAGCGCCCCTGGTTTGCTGGGTCCAATAATAAGCTATTTTGTTCTCGCATTTAGGACAAGGGGTCTTAATCTTAGGATTAGTTTCTACCTGTTCTAGAACTTCAATTTTCTTACTACCTTTTACTTTTTCCTTTAATTCAGCGGTTTCCTCATCTGGCGCTTTGCTGAACCCGCAGCTGCAAACCAGAACTTTCTTTCCGCCTTTATCTTTTGGCTTTAATATTGAGCCACAGGTTGGACAAAACATTATGAATCACCTATTATTGCTGTTTTTACTGAAGAAATCAGCTTCCTTTTTATATACTTTTCCTAATTTGGGCACAATCAGTTTTGTGAGTGATGGCGGGCCGTTCGTCTCGTGCAGCCTTGCTTCCGAGCTCGTAGTATAATCGCCTCTTCACATCTATTAGCTGCACCTACCAATTACGTGCATAGCAATCATTGTTCTCAGCTCACATCTTGGCCTTGCCATCACTCACTGTTTGAACTGTGCCCTAATTTGAAGCTTAGTGCTAGGGATATAGGGAGCTGAAAAAATTATCTGACGATATTCCAGCCTAAAGGCCTGACTAAGTCTACAAAGAGAATCTTAACCCATCCCAGGTATGGCACTCTTACCAAGCCTTTACCATAAATTCGTTCTTCGCTGATCTTGGTTTCTCCGTTTTCACCAGAGATCATCTCGCTGTTGTGGTCGCCTTTAGTTTGATAAAAATAGCTATTTTCTTCCTGCCAGATATTTACCACTCGGTGGATTAAAGGTTGGGGTCGGCCGCCTTGAAAGATGAGAATATCCCCTATCTTAAGATTATCTCGGTTTGCTCTCCAGAGGATGATTACATCTCCTTTATTAAATCCCTGTTCAAAAGGAAAAGAGCTGAATTGCTGCTTAGTAATGCCTTTTTTCTCGTACCATCCACCACAACTTTCCCAGTAATTATCATAGGACTCTCTGAATTCCTTAAGCGGAATCCCACAAAGCCTTCCCTCATGAAGCCCGTGTTCCATACTTTCGCTGACTACTGCTACAATGGGAAAACTGGTACCCAGAACCACTCCTAAAAGAGGATAAAGAATAAATCGTATCACTAAAAAAGCAATGGCTACATTGGCGGCCCAACTGGCGAGGGACTCTTCATGCCATAAAAAATTCCATATTTTTACAAGATAGGGTTGGCCATTTTTCTTCATGGTTAGCTCATTATTTGCCGCTTTAAAAAGCTTTTTATAAGCAATTGTTTTTATAGCTGTGATGCTGGATGCTCTTAAAATCAATCTGCTGGTGGAGGAGATTAAGAAAAAGAAAGAATTGCTTTATGTAAGTGATTCTTTTGTAAAAGAGTTCGTAGTCAAGTATCTGCAGCAGCAGCAAAAAATAAGCCAAGCTCTTCAAAAGGATTTGAACCCTAAATCTAAAGCTTACGCTTTAGTCATTAAAAATGTCCGCGCTCAATTACGCAGAGTCTATGGTCTTTTTCGGGATGATTCAGGAACAAGAAAAAAATTAGTTCAAGATCTATTAAAAAGCCAGAAGCAAAAGCAGATCAGTATTATCAACGAAATCCTTTCTACTCATACTTCTACGCAGGAACGGCTGCCGATGTATGAAGGGCTTTACTCCAGAATATTTAAGATTACTGGCCAGCCTAAAGTCATTCTTGATCTTGGCTGCGGGATTAATCCTTTTTCTTTTCCCTATATGAAATTGCAAAAATGCACCTACTATGCCTATGATGTCAATGAAGAAGAAATTCAATCTCTGAATATTTATTTTCGGTTATTGCATCAAGAGAATATTCACTTTCAAGGCCGAGCGGAGCTATTGGATATCAGGTCAGAAGCGGCACTTGCAAAAGATCTACCTGTTGCAGAGGTTTGTTTCCTGTTTAAAATGACCGAGGTCCTGGATCGAGGAAAGGGACACACTAAAACGGAAGCGGTTTTGAAAAAGATACCAGCAAAGCAGATAGTGGTCAGTTTTGCCACCAAAACCATGAGCGGCAAAAAAATGACTGCTCCCCGCAGAAAGTGGATGGAATGGTTATGTAAAAGGTTGGGATATGAATATACTCTTTTGGAATTTCCTAATGAGATCTTTTATGTGGTGAAGAAAAAATAAATTAAGAAAAGATTATTGTTCTTCTAACATCTCTAGATAGCGTTTTCTGGTCACATTGCCAACCAGTCCGAATTTTTGTTCTATGGGAGTTGGAGTAGCCCAGTCTCCCACTCCATAACCTTTTTCTGCAAAGTTCTCTTTTATAATCTTCATCTTCTGAGGATCTATTTGGTAGAGCAAATTCTTTCTTCCATTTTCAGTAGGAAGATAATCTCTAAATCTGAAGTGGAATAATTCTGGTGGAAAGATTTCATACACTTGATCCACCTCGCAAGGTGTTTCTCCGCTTAAAATTAAACTTAAATTCCATTTTCTTCCTTGCGGGTTTAAGGTTCGCCAGTATTCCGCAGCATTTCTAATCTCTTGATATGAAGCCAGTTTTGTTCCTCCGGCTTCTTTGCGGTATTCTTCTGAAGTGGAAATCAAGGAAGTTTGTATTTGCACCGGCTGAGGATAATTCGAAGCGAATAGTGCTAAAGCATCAATATTTTCTCTTGCCTTTTTTCCTGCCGGGAAGATAGTTGATACTTTCATAGAAAAATTGAAAGCTGCGATCTTCTCCAATCCTTTTACCAAGTCAGGATTAAATAATGGCTCTCCGGTATTGGCAACCGTAACTTTATGGTCTTTTGAATTAAGATCAAAACCGTATTGCGAGGCGGTTTGCAATAATAAAATTACTTGTTCATGAATCTCTTCAGGAGTTAGATTTCGGGTAAATTTTTCTCCGCCCAGTTCGCAGAAGGAGCATTGGGCCGGGCAGCCGATCTGAGAAGAGATTACCACTATATTTTTAGGTTTATTATCTCCATAAAAATAACTTGCTTCAATAACTCCGTTATCTTTGGTGAGTACCGGAATCTGGATAGTTCCATCGTGTTTATCTCCAAATTGAGCTATGAAATCGTGATGAAGATGGGAAAGGAGATACTCTTTTACTGGTTTCACATCCAGTTAGATTATTTTTGGTTATAAAAAGATTGAGAAACTGAAATACTTTTGCTGGTAAATATTTTTGCCTTGTTTTACCCTATTCTCTGGTTGAGATGAATACTATATCTACACTTTTGGTTCTAATCCTGCAACCACCACATACCTCTGTTTCGGTTGGTTTTTACTTTCTGCAATCCTCTAAGTATTTCAAAGAGTGGATCAAGATGGTCTTTGCTTAGCCCAGGAACACTATAACATTTCTCCTGGTGGTAAAGTAGATGCGCTGCAACGGTGTCGTCTAAATCCTGAAATCGCATTCCTTTATCGGTATGCTTCCATTGAAGATTATCAATCTGATAAACCTTGCTGGAAGGATCAAAAATAACTGTTTCACTAGTAGTCCACTCGTCTTGAAAATGGCTATACGAAAGATAAACCCCTCTATTTAAACCAGGTTTGAAAGGCACTCCATTACGCATTTGGGTAAACATAAATCTATCAAACTTTCCTGCGGCTAAACTCCCTTGGCAATCTTCTCGGGGATCATTCTCTGTGCTTAAGAAATAAAGTCCTGAAGTGTGATTATGTTTCCATAATCCTTGGTTATTTTCTAGTATAACGCTCATACTTTTCCCCCTCATCTTTAGATTCTAGCTTTAGGAGGTCTCAAGTCCTTAATAAATATTTGGGTATTTGATATTCTTCTACACTTTCTCTATGGTCATCACGCCCTTAACGAAGCTTTGAAATTTTGGAAGGTTGATGACTTTCTGCCAGAGGCCATCGTCAATCACCCAGTCGTGGCCTACGTCAACAATCCAATGGCAGAAATTAATTTTTGAAAAATAATGTAAAACTAGCGCCGGTCTATTATATTCTATTTTGGCGGTTTCAAAGGCATTTCCTGATTCTATCTCTTGCTTTATTGCTTGCAAGGCCTCTGTTTTTTTCACTCCCAGAACTTGTTCAACAATTTCGCCCAGATTGTTTTCAATGGGGATGTAGCTATACTTGCCTCGATATCGGTTATCAGTCAGGTCGCGTACTAATCTGCTAGAAAGGGAAGGAAGCATTGCTCCGTCAGATCTCACCAAAGGATGTCGGCGAAAGTTTTGGTAAACACTCTCAGCCAGCTCATACTCTTCTATTAAGTCGAAATAATTAGCTAAGCAGGAGCCAAAACATTCTTGTTCTTGATTGGGAAATCGGAGTTGCCGCATTAATAGGATGGGGTGATTAGTTTTCTAGCTTAGTTCTGCTTTAGTACTGCAAGAGTACTTCTACGTCCCGTCCAAAGATATCTTTTAAATTTTCAAACAAAGGTTCTTTAATAAAGACTCGTTTGGGAAATGTAGCTTGGGCTAATTCCTTTTCAAATGCTTCTAGGCTGCTTTTTTCCAAAGGACCCAGACTTCCATCAGCCCTAATTGGTGCTTTTTCTATCTGCTGTTCTTTGGCATCAAGATCATGGATTACGAAAGCAACTTTCTCCAGTAAAATTATTTCACCAAACTTTTCGCCGTGCTTGACTTTGATACGGGCCCGTTCTAATTCTAGACCGCGTTTGCGCTGCATGTATTCTATCAAATACTTGAAGAGTCCGGAACTGCCTTTTCTGGCTTTTTCAATGTCGGTTTTAGTTAATTTTTTCTGATCGTGCTTGTGCTTAGCTTCAATGATTTCGTTCAAGTCGCGCAAAAATCTAGCTGGCACTTTGCTAGTGCTGACTAATTCATCTTCAAACAATTTAATCAGTTGGGCATCTTGCACTTTTTCAATTCCTTCTAGTTTCAATACATCTCTGATCAGAGTCATCACTTCATCATAGAGCATAACGATGCTGCGTTGATCATGCTTGCTTTCAATTTCAGTAAATAATTCTTTGATTCTCTTCAGGAATTTTTCTGCATCGTTAATCAGTTTGTCCAGTTCTGTTCCGCTTAATTCTTTTTTCTCGCCATGTTCAATTTTTTTGCGGATATCTACGTTGTTGCGAAGAATCTTGACATATTCTGGCTCCAACATTTTCTCTTTCTTGACGAAAATTTCTTCCAAGACATCAGGTGTTTCTCGAGGAGTGGGAGGCGGGAGCCCATACAACATAATTGCAGCCTGGGAGGGAGTTAAAATGGCATAATAAGTATCTTCCATGCCCATTTCTTTTAACCTGGCTTTAATTCGAGTGATACTTTGTTCTCCGGTGCTCATGAATAAGTCAATGGCTTCTCGACTAGGTTTAATGCGACCCATCCTGAGCAGTTGTTTCCAGGGCATGAAAATTCCTCGGTCATAGAACGGAACTCCGTCTCGCAGTAAAGTGAAGATAATAGGATTAGCTTCTTTGAGTGAATCCCAGAAGTCAGTTAAGATATAGACTTGGATATTTAATTTATTCTTAATGCCAGTCATTTCCCCAGCTTCTACACCCATACCGATAATGATGGCCCGAAGTTTTTCTTTCAATTCCAGCCGGCTCATTTTTTTAACATCGGTGTCGTCTATAACGATCCAAACATCTATATCTGAAGTAGAAGTAGCTCTTCCTTGAGTTAGGGATCCGGCTAGCACATAACTGAGAATGTATTTTTCAAACTTCTTGATAACCATGCTTTTGTGAATTTCTGCAATTTTGATGGCTGCCAGCATCCCAGTATCATGTAAAGGCGCGCTGATAGAGATTAAGCGGTTTAAATCATATTTGGCATCGTAGCAGTTCTGCCAGATATCACTAAGAAGGGCGCATTGGGGAGTGATTTCCTTGTCTACTTCTTCTGCGATTTGTTTTATAATTGAAGAAAATTTATTGAAAAGCTCATCTTTAGTCATCTTCTGAGAAGTGGTATCGTCAACCACCACCATCAGGTGAATTTTGTTTTCGTCTTTTTTGTCTGCTTTTTCTTCTCCTTCCTTTTGTTCTTCTTTAGGCTTTTCCGGGGGAAGAAGAGTGATTCCAACAATGTAATCCCCAAACTTTTCCAGGACTTTTTCTTTGAACTTATCCAGCTTGTCTTTAATGCCTTTTAATTTTTTCTCTAATTCAGGAGGAATAGTTGGTAAATTGGCCGGCAAGGGCATTCCTGGCGGTACTGCTTTGATTTCCTGAGGTTGTTTTGATTTCTTTGACATATAGATTTCCTCCTGAGACAATTAAGACGCTATTTTTAACCTATATTTTGGATGCTTATATTTATTTCTTTCGTAAGTGAGACATTTTAGTCAGGTTTTGTGACTTTT
>Ga0209542_10015134_pt1 | contig 13005 bp, 11 predicted proteins | sample RifCSPhighO2_01_FD_184028 | JGI IMG/M metagenome (GOLD analysis project Ga0209542, IMG submission 184028) | Soil microbial communities from Rifle, Colorado - Rifle CSP2_plank highO2_0.1 (SPAdes) (version 2) | ecosystem: Environmental > Terrestrial > Deep subsurface > Rock core/Sediment ... | reverse complement strand
CTCCGGTTCAAGGGGAGGCGGGCGGAAGGGGGGTGTGGGGGGAATTCCGCCCGCCGAGCCCAGCCAGTTCCGTTCGGATATTTTCAAACAGACACCGCCAGTTGGGAAATGGAGTCATTGGCTCGCCCGCCCCGACTTCGCTAAAGCTACGGCGGACAAGTCCGCAATCTGCTAGTATAGATTTGTAATGCCTAAAGCTAAGAAAAAACCAGTTCAGAGTAAACCGAAGAAGGTTATCGAAAAAGAACTCAAAATCAGTTTTGAGTCGCAAGAGTTTCCTCATCACGCCAAAAACGAACTCTGGTACATCGGAATCGGCCTGCTCTTGCTGGTCGGCCTATTTGCCTCAATTAGCGTCAAGAACTATCTGTTTGCTCTAGTGGTCGTGACCGCTGGAATTGCCATTTTCCGACTCGCTCATCTGAAGCCTGGTTCCAGAAAAATAGATATTACTCCCGAAGGTATTACGTGGGGCGACACTTTTTGGGGCTACCACCAGTTAAAAAACTTTTGGATTTCTGAAGCTTCGGGCGAACTTACCGTTTATTTAGAGCGACCGAATCTAAAGCCAGTCCTACATTTCACCGTACCCGAACACCATGTTGAGTCCGTGCTCCTAGCCCTCTCGTTGGAGTTGCCTTTTCACGCCCACAAAGACGAGCCGATCCCTGACCGCTTCGCCCGACTGCTGCGGATTTAATTAATGGAATTAATTAATGAAAAATTTGCGATATGAACGATAAGAAGCCAGCCCCTTTGATAATAGACCCCTCGAAAGACCCTCGTAGTCAAAAGAAGTTCCTGAGACCACTCCTCTCCTTGTCGGTGCTCATAATTACTGTTGGTGCGATTTATTTTCTAGCGTTTCCTAAGTCCGTAACTAAAGCGCCGTCTGCCCAAAATGTCATTGAAGACATTGAGCCGATCGATCCGCTGGCAGAAAAGTGCAATAGCAATACCGTCAAGGGATTTGGAAAAGTTTCCCGATCGCAGGATATTGTAGTTTACAGTACCGAGTGTATTACTAAGCTGTATCCTGATAATTTCACCGACTCGCTTATTCGGTTTTATATTCGAGATGCCACTGGAACATTTAACCGCAGGCTCTATAGCGTATTCAACACGCGCGATATCCAAAAGGGTAGTGGTACCTGGGCCGAACTCGCCGGCATTCGCCAGAACCTAATTGAAATCCATCGGGTGGCCGGCGAAGAAGATAAGATTTTCGTCAATCTGTCAGGCCAAGTAGTCCAAAATCCTTCTGAACTTGAGCGGGACGACTCGGCTTATAACTTGATGTTGTCCCCGAACGGCCAAAATATTGCCTTCACCCGATCTAATGGCGACGCGATGACAAAAATTGAAGTCGTCAATGTGCAAACTGGGCAATCCAAAGTCTATGAGTTTCCTGAAGTTGGTCTAAACGGCGTATCACCCGTGGCCTGGTCAAAAGACAGCAAAACTTTGTATGTTTCCGGCGGAATCTACGAGTTTTACGCTCCGGCACAACTGTGGCAAATAAATATGGCGACACAGAAGATTTCGAAGTATCAGGGCATAGAAGGATACGACTATCCGTCTCCAGTATTTCCAGAAGACGATGTCGCCCTGATGAGTAATCAGAGCAATAGTGGCAACAGTATCAATCTGGGCGAGGAAAACCCCAAACCAAAAGATAAAACCTTATTCGCGCTAAGTTTATCGACGGGCAAAATTAGCCAAGTTGTAACTGAAAATGCCGTATATGCCTTCGGTGATATGTTTAGGATTGGCAGTTACTATATATACTCAAAATATTCAACTGGGGATCAAGCATCAATAAAGTATAAAAAGCTCGACTTAGCAACCAAAACTTCAATCGCGTTACCAAATCTTGACGGAATGTCCTTCACCGCATACTCGGGTGATGAGGGTTGGTTAGCGGGGCATGACGGCAAAGGACAGTATGTTATCAGATTTCTAGATTCGAAAAATCAAGCAATCATGGGTAAATCTAGTAGTGAACAAGGTTCACGCGTTCCGACTGATAATACGGAATATATTTCAAGGATTGTTGGGGTCATAAAGGCCGAAAAATAAACTCAACACAATAGAACTGTTTAATTACACCACTGACGCTTTCCAACAGAATCAGATTAACTTTTCACTCAACTCCCACGATTTGAGCTTATCGAAGCTCTGACATAGGAGAATTTAGTTGGCGGGCTTCTCGGAATCCAGGAAGTCTGTCAGATCTCGTGCCCAAGTACGTAGTTTTAAGCCGGTCGCGGTAATCTTACTTAAGTCAAACTCGCCGTGCGGCGGCCGCGGGGCGACAGTCGGCTTGGAGGCGTTGTAATCTTTGGTTGTAATGTCGGCAACCATGATTTTTTCGTATCCGCCCAATTTAAATGTTTCCCTTGCCAGATCGGCCCAAGAAACGACCGGACCATCGTTAGAAACGTTATATGTTCCGAACGGGGCATTATTTTTAATTAAGTGATCGACAGCGTTGACTAACTGACTAACAAAGGTCGGCCGACCGGTCTGGTCGTTAACCACGCTAGGTGATATTCCCTTTTCGGCCAGTCCTAGCATTGTGCGGACAAAGTTTTTACCCTTACCGATCACCCAAGAGGTGCGAATTAAATAATGTTTGGCGACTGCGGCAACGGCAATATCACCGGCGGCTTTCGACGCTCCGTAAACACCAAGCGGGCTAAAGGATTCGGTTTCCTTATGAGGGAACGTTTGGCCATCAAACACATAGTCGCTGGAAAAATGAATCAGCGTCGCCTCAATTTTGTTAGCAATTTTTACCAGATTTCCCACGCCAACGGCATTAGCCTGCCAAGCTGCAATTCGTCCCTCCTCGGTTTCTGCTCCGTCGACGTTAGTGTAAGCCGCCGCGTTTATTATGGTTTCGATGCCTGACCAGTCGTAACTCTGAACCAAGGCACGATCTGTCATATCGAATGTGTCTCTATCAACGGCCTTAGCATCGGGAAATCTTTCCTGTAAACCTAGTCCAAGCTGACCGTAGGCACCAATAATCAGAATTTTGTTATCAGCCATTAGAAACAACTATCGGCTTAGTGTCTTTTAGCATGGGGTGATTACGATCGCGTTCGGAAAGGGTTGCCTTATCGAGCGGAACGGGCCAGTTAACAGCGAGATCTGGATCGGCAAGATTTACAAAAGTGCTTATTTTGTAGGCGTCCTCGCTCCAATGTCGGTTGACACTGTAGAGATAGTAGACGTCGTTAGTCAGGCACTGGTACGAATTGCCTACCCCTCTTGGTACAAAAACCGCTTTGTTCTTGTCGACTTCCTGAGTGACAACTTTCCCAAAATTTTTGCCGGCCCGCAGATCGACGTAGGCAGCAAAAATCTGTCCGGTGACGATCGAAGTGTACTTATCCCAAGGCTCGGCGTGGAAACCACGTGCGGCGCCTCTCTCCTTGTTGTAGACTAAGCTGTTTTGGATGACTTTAAACTCTACCGGCAAGCCAGCGGCTAGAAGCTTAGCCTGGTGGAACTTCTCCTGAAACCAACCGCGTTCATCGCCAACACTAGTGATGTCAAAAACTAACAGGCCCGGGATCTCGGTTGTCTTGCCGACTATCTCAGTTGTTGGTACAGCCATTACTGCCCCTTAGCTTTGTAGGCGGCCTCCACAGCGTCCTTCTGCGCCTGCCACCACTGTTTGTTGTTGGTGTACCAATCTATCGTTTGTTTGAGACCCTGCTGGATATCTGTGTACTCAGGCTTCCAACCTAATTCCCGCTCAATCTTGCTGGAATCTATGGCGTAACGCATATCGTGACCCGGTCGGTCATTTACCACCTCAAACCAATCCTTAGGCTTTCCCATTAGTTCCAGAATAATTTCCAGAACCTCCAAATTGCTTTTCTCACCATTAGCCCCAATCAAGTACGTCTCACCAATTTTGCCTTCCTCAATAATTTTCAAAACAGCGGCATTATGATCGTCAACGTGAATCCAGTCGCGAACATTTTGGCCGCTCCCATAAAGATGCGGTTTCTGGTCGGCTAGGATATTAGTGATCTGCCGAGGAATGAACTTCTCGATATGTTGGTACGGCCCGTAGTTGTTGGAACAGTTGGAGATGGTAGCTTTAACACCAAAGGATCGTACCCAAGCACGAACAAGATGATCGGAGCCCGCCTTGGTGGCGGAGTAAGGGCTTGAGGGATTGTAAGGTGTTGTGTCGCCAAATTTACTTGGATCATCTAGTTCCAGATCGCCAAATACTTCATCTGTCGAGATGTGGTGCAGCCGCTTGTCGTGTTGGCGTACGGCCTCGAGAATCCGGTAGGTGCCAACGATATTAGTTTCAACAAAAGGCCACGGTTCGCGTAAGGAATTGTCGTTATGTGACTCGGCGGCAAAATGAACAACGGCATCGGCGTCACCTACTAACTCATCAATTAGCTTAGCGTCACAGATATCCCCCTGGACGAATTTAAAGCGATCATTAGGCAAACCATCGAGATTAGCCTCGTTTCCGGCGTAGGTCAACTTGTCGATGACAGTCACGATTGAATCAGATTGATTGGCTAGAAGTGAGCGGACAAAATTCGAACCAATAAAGCCTGCGCCACCGGTAACCAAGAATTTCATTCGCCAACTTTTTCCCGGGCAACCCGCTGAAGATAATGTCCGTAACCGCTTTTAACGAGCGGCTCAGCTAGCTTGAGAAGCTGATCTTTGTTTATGTAGCCCATAAAGTAAGCAACCTCCTCAACACAGCCAATTTTTAGACCGGTTCGTTTTTCAATTGTCATCACAAACTCTCCAGCTTCGAGTAAACTATCATGAGTGCCGGTGTCAAACCAGGCAAAACCACGCCCAAGTGGCGTAACCTTAAAGTGTCCACGGCGAAGATAGTCGTTCATGACGCTCGGAATCTCCAGCTCACCGCGGGCCGACGGCTTAACAGCTTTAGCAACGGCCGGTACTTGACCATCAAACATATAAAGACCAAGCGAAGCGAAGTTAGATTTTGGCTGCTTAGGCTTCTCAACAATTGACAAAACCTTATGGTCACGATCAAACTCAACAACTCCAAAACGTTCAGGATCATTAACGTAATAGGCAAAATTATGGCCACCTCCGTTTTTTTCAACATCGGCACGAGCCTCCTGGAGCATTTGGGTTAAGCCGTGGCCGTAAAAAATATTATCACCAAGAATCATTGCTACCGAGTCGCCTGCTAAAAACTCTTCGCCAACGATAAAAGCGTCGGCCAATCCACGCGGCTTCTCCTGAACGGCAAACTCAATTTTCAAACCTAACTGACTACCATCGCCGAAAACGTCCTTAAAGCGACTGATATCCAAGGGAGTAGATATAATCAGAATCTCTCGAATGCCGGTGAGCATTAGTACCGATAACGGATAGTAAACCATCGGCTTGTCGTAGACAGGCAGTAGTTGCTTGCAAACTGGCAGAGTAACTGGGTACAGTCTGGTACCCGACCCTCCAGCAAGAATTATTCCCTTCATTTCGAACCTCTAGGGTGAGAAATATGAAATGTATTCATGATTGTCCGTATTAGGTTAAAACTTTTTTCGACCCCTGTAAAGCTACTTACACCCAAGACTCTTGAGTGTTAAAATATAAGGTGTGAATAATTTAACCTCCCTACCTCAAATACCGCAAGTTTTTGTAATCGTTCTAAATTGGAACAATGCTCCTGACAGTATCGAGTGTTTAGAGAGTATTTTTAAACTCAATAACGATAACTTTCAGGTTTTGGTTTGTGATAATGATTCAACCGATAACTCCGTAGAGCTAATTTTGGGTTGGTTGGCCGAGCATAAACTCACTGTCGATGAAGTCAGCGAAACAGATCTAACCCTAGTTAAGTCGAAACTTAACACCGACGTAGTGTTGATTAAAAACAAACAAAATTACGGTTACGCCGGTGGCAATAATCGAGGGCTAAGCTACACCCTCTCCGTTGGGGGCAAAGAAGACTTCGTCTGGATTGTTAATAACGACACCACCTTCCATCCCGAAGCCTTGAACGCTTTGATTAATGATGCGGCTCAAAGATCCGATGTCGGATTATTCGGCTCAACCATTCTTGACTATCACACACGCAATACCATTCAGACCCAGGGCGGCGACCGATTTTATCCCTGGTTCGGGATGAGCCGTCATATCGGCGAAGGGAGACTGCCCAAAGACGGCTTGTCGCAGGAAACGGTGGAATCTAGGATGAGCTACGTCGTCGGCGCTTCAATTTTTATTCGTCTAGCCACAGTCCGCCTTCTTGGGCTAATGGCAGAGGAATACTTCCTGTACTTCGAGGAAGTTGATTGGGCCATAAGAGCGCGCCGATTAGGAATAAACCTTGGATACGCTCCGAAAAGTCTGGTTTACCACAAAGAAGGCGGGACGGTTGGCGCGTCAGTCTCTAATCGCCGGAAAAGCCCCCTTGCTGACTTTTACGGGATCAGGAACCGACTACTGATAACACGCCGACTTTTTCCCTGGGCGCTACCGACGGTTTACTTGGCGATGTTTCTCGTTACTTTTATGAAACGCCTCCTGACCGGTCAGCTCGATCGTGCCTGGATGGTTCTTGCAATCATGCTTGGCGTTGCTAAGAGTCCCGCCCAACCAAACCAAGCTACTTTTTCCCTTGAGTAAGTGGTAAAATTGTTCGAGCCAATGTCTACGAACTCATCGCAAAACTCCATTTCTGATCTCCACGCTGGTTTTTGGCTACGAGCCACGAACCGCTCGTCAGCGTACAACTCTGTATGCTTCCTCGCGTTTCCTGTCCCTCGCTCAAAAAACCAGTTGAAAATCTGCGAAAGCGAGTTTTGCAATGAGTTCTAAAAAATCTACTCGTTACTATCGAGACTTAATCACCGAGCTACTGAAAAAGGAGATTAAGGTCCGTTACAAAAACAACATCCTTGGCTACGCCTGGTCCATTTTGAACCCGCTGGCTCAAGCGATGGTGTTTTTTGTTGCCTTTCAGTACATTCTCAAGATCAAAATTGAGAACTACGTCTTGTTTTTGATTCTCGGACTCTTCCCTTGGCAGTGGTTTCTAAACTCGGTCATTGCTAGCTCGGTTAGTATGATTAGTAACGCTAACCTGATTAAGAAAACTATCTTTCCTCGCGAATATATTGTCTACGCCGGCGTGCTTAACGACATGGTTCATTTCGTTCTGTCGTTACCGGTGCTGATTCTTTTTCTGGTAGTTTACCAACAACCAATTCACTTTCCCCAAATACTACTGTTCCCAGCTTTAGTCGTAATACAGCTATTTGTCACTCTCGGTCTTGCCTTATTGGTCGCCTCGGTCAATGTCTTTTTTCGGGATCTTGAGCGACTGGTGGCGATATTGCTTAATATGCTCTTTTACGCCACGCCGATTATCTACGCTATCGGTATGATTCCGGCCAAACTCCAGTTTATCATCTACCTGAATCCCCTGACTCTACTAATAATTAACTACCGCAACATCTTCCTCTACGGCGATGTTCATTGGAAATACTTCTTCCTTTCGGCCACTTACGCCCTCGGTATCTTTTTGTTTGGCTATATTACGTTTAACCGTCTAAAGTCGCGCTTCGCGGAAGTACTTTAAATGCGAGTACGCAGAAATCAGTTTTCAGTTTTCAGTTATCAGTTACTACGAGCTTCAAGCGAGGAGCGAGCGTTAGCGACATCGGTTATCAGTCAATATCAGAGGGGTAATATAAATGGCAGACGATAAAGTGCAAGAAAGCGTCGTTTTTGACGATGTTTGGAAGTATTACCCGCTCTACCATCAGATTACCGGTGGCATAAAACACTTTCTAATAAACATGCCTTCGGCCGTTCGTCAGATGAGAGAGAGCAAGTTCTGGGCTGTTAACGGCTTGAGTTTTGTTGTTAACAAAGGCGAAGCCTTTGGCATTATGGGACCCAACGGCGCTGGTAAAAGTACAGCTATGGCGATGATCGCCGGAGTTATAAAGCCGTCGAAAGGCAAAGTTACGGTTTATGGCCGAGTGGCGCCGCTACTTGAGCTAGGAGCGGGCTTCCACCACGATCTGACCGGACGAGAGAACGCCGTTCTTAACGGAATTCTATTGGGGATGACTAAAGAGGAGATTATGGCTCGGCTCGATGAAGTCCTCGCTTTCGCCGAGCTGGGTGAATTCATTGATCAGCCGATTAGAACCTATTCAACAGGAATGATGGCTCGACTGGGATTCTCGGTGGCGGTTCACACCGATCCGGAGATCTTGCTGGTTGACGAGATACTAGCAGTCGGCGATGAGAACTTTCAGAAGAAGTGTTTTGCTAAAATGGACGAGTTTAGAGATCGGGGCATTACAATTATTTTAATTTCCCATGACCGGACGACTATGGAGCGGTTCTGCGATCGGATTATTGAGCTAAAGGATGGGAAGCTGGCCCGCACATATCAACCCCAACGCCAGTCAAACTGATGTTCGGAAAAGTGGCCCGAATTTCCAGGCGAATGGCCAGACAGATAACCAGAAGCAACTGGCAGAAAATCATTTGGTACATCCGCGACTACGGTTTCGGCCAATTTTTAAGCAAGGTGGCGGAAAAGATTAGTTTTTTTACCAGCACCAGCCAAGATTCCTTTGACGATGCCGATGCCTACAAGCGCTGGATTATCAAAAACGAACCGACCAAAGCACAATTAGAGGCACAAGCCAAACACAAATTTAAAAGTCAACCGAAGATTTCGATTGTTGTTCCGACCTATAATACGCCAGTCGGGTTTCTGCGCCCGATGATCGAATCGGTCCAAAGTCAAACATACTCGAACTGGGAGCTCTGCATCGCCGACGGTAGTAGCAAGGAAGAAACTCGAGCTCACCTCCGGCAGCTATCGGGCCAGGATCAGCGCATCAAAGTTGAGTACCTCAAAGCTAACCAAGGCATTGCTGGCAATACCAATCAAGCGATCGAATTGGCAACCGTGGAATATCTAACACTTCTCGATCACGACGACACCCTGGCGCCGTTCGCCCTTTATGAGGTGGTATCAGCGCTAAACGACGAACCCGAAGCCGATTTACTTTATTCCGACGAGGATAAATTGACCCAGAACGGTAAGTCGAGGATTAAGCCCTACTTCAAGCCCGACTGGAGTCCAGACACGCTCCGGAGCCACAATTACATCACCCATTTACTGGTTATTAAGCGACAGCTTCTCGACCAAATTGTGCGCGTCCGCGAGGGCTTCGAGGGTAGTCAGGACTTCGATCTAATCTTGCGAGCGACCGAAAAAGCCCAGAAGATCAAGCACATTCCGAAGGTACTTTATCATTGGCGCGAGCACCCCAACTCAACGGCCTTAAATATTAAGTCAAAAAGTTATGTCTCCTACTCCACCAAGAGAGCTGTTGCCGATCATTTGAAACGCGTGAAGGTGAGAGGTCGGGTTGTCGACGGGCCGTTTTTTGCCACTTGCCGAGTGATGTTTGATCTGCCGACTTCCCTGCCATTGGTTTCGATTATTATCCCGACCAAAGACCAAGCGATTTTGCTCCAACGATGCCTCGAATCGGTGATTAATCGTTCGACCTACTCTAACTACGAGATTATTCTCATTGATACTGGTAGCACGGAGCCGGCAACGGAAAAGCTCTACGCCGAGCTCAAAAAATATCCTCAAATCAGGAACATTGATTGGAAAAAACCGTTTAACTACTCGACCGTCAATAACTTTGCCGCCAAACAAGCCAAGGGCGACTATTTGCTTTTTCTGAATAACGACACCGAAGTTATCAGCTCGGACTGGATTGAGGCGATGCTTGAGTACGCCCAGAGGCCTGATGTCGGCGCTGTCGGTGCTAAGCTAATTTATCCCGACGGAACTATTCAGCACGGCGGTGTAACTCTGGGAATGGGCGGTGTCGCCGGTCACGCTCACCGGCTTCTTAACGGCGACTCGCCTGGCTACTTCGGCCGACTCGTTCTCCCTCGAAATTTAAGCGCTGTGACCGCCGCTTGTGTTATGATTCCCCGCCGTGTATTTGAGGCCGTTAAAGGTTTTGACGAGCTCTACCCGCTGGCCTTTAACGACGTCGATCTCTGCTTAAAGATTCGCCAAACTGGTAAGCTAATTGTTTGGACGCCTTACGCCAAACTGTATCACTACGAAAGCAAAACTCGCGGGCTTGATAATACGGTCGAAAAGAAGGCCCGTTTTGAAAGTGAGGTTGGCCGGTTTTATTCCAAGTGGGGTGCCGAGCTAAAAAAAGGCGACCCGTACTATAGCCCCAACCTAACCTTACAAAAAACAGACTTTTCCCTTCGACTGCCCTAAAGATGAGTGAGTGGCGGTATCTTCGACCTAATTTTGAGTATCAATACACGATCAAGAACAGCTCTAAGCTGTCTGCTTGGGTTGGCCATATTAACTTCGGCTACGACCTAGTTGCCAATACCAAGCCAAAAATGATTGTAGAGTTGGGAACCCATTGGGGGGTGTCGTTCTTTTCTTTTTGTCAGGCGGTCAAAGACCGACACTTGGACAGCAAGTTGTATGCCGTGGACACCTGGCAAGGAGAAGAACACGCTGGCGAATACGGCGAAAAAGTCATTCAAACAGTCACAGGAATCCGGGAAGTCTACTTTAAGTCGCTCCACGTTGAGCTACTGCGGAAAACATTTGACGAGGCGAAAAATGATTTTGAAGATCAGTCGATCGATCTGCTCCATATTGACGGCTTGCACACTTACGAGGCTGTCAAACACGACTTCGAGAATTGGCTACCCAAGATGACGAAGACCGGCATTATTCTCTTCCATGATACGGCCGAAAAAGAGCGGGGCTTCGGGGTCTATCGCCTCTGGGAAGAGCTGTCCAAACGATTCGGACAAGGCATAGAGCTACCTCACTGTCATGGATTGGGAATCCTTTGTCTAGACAAGCGAACATGGGCGGCTCTTGAACCGATGAAGAGCGCCTGGCAAGCCTATTACGCTCTTTGCTACGAAAAAGAGTTGCTGGCCGCAGAGCTTGCCAGCGCTATCTTCAGTAAAAACGAGGCGGAAGATAGGGCTCGTTTGATAGAAGAAAATGCCCGTTTAGATCGCGAAATTAGTCTTGCGAGAGCGCGAATCGACAAATTAGGGGCAATTCTAGACGCAATCGGTCGCTCGAAATCTTACCGGCTACTCTGTCTGCCTGGGGCTCTTCGAAGCGCAATGAGGGGGCGAGCATGATACTTTCCGAACAGTTAGAGCAAGAGCATCGTCGGCTGACAAAAGAGCTCAAACAATTAACGGATCGAACGACCGAACTGGAAACGGCGTTCGAACAAATTACTGGTAGAAAAATCTTTCGATTCTGGCAGAAATTTTTTGCTTCTTCCGATTTCCGTCAAAGAATAAGAGTTCTAGCGAAAGATTATGTCGATCCCGCTAGTCCCGAAGGACAGTACCGAAAATTCTTTTCTCGACACTTCCCTACAGGCGCTATTTTGAAAGATCAGCGTCAGCAGAGTCAGAATCTAGACAATCGGCCGAAGATTTCCTTGCTGATGCCGACCTACAACTCCCATCCGTCTCACCTCAAAGAAGCGATCAAGTCGATCAGCGTTCAAAGCTACGACAATTGGGAGCTCTGCATTGCCGACGACGCTTCGACCACCCCAGAAGTTATCAAAATCATTCGGGCGTACGCTAGCAAGGACAAAAGAATCAAGTTTGTCCTGCGAAAACAGAACGGCCATATTAGCCAAGCGACCAACTCCGCTCTCGAATTGGCGACTGGCGAATACATCGGTTTGGTTGATCACGACGACCTATTGTGGCCTAACGCTCTCTTTGAGTGCGTCAAGGCGATCGAGCGCCATCCAGAGGTGGGGTTAATTTATTCGGACGAAGACAAGGTTAGCTCGGACGGGGCAGTCCACTTCAACCCGTTTTTTAAACCAGACTGGAGTCCGGACTATCTGCGGTCGATTAATTACATTACGCACTTTACTCTCATAGAGCGACGGGTGATCGACCAGATCGGCGGGCCGAAGAGTCGCTACGACGGGGCGCAGGATTGGAATCTCATTCTTCGGGCAACTAATTTTTTGACCAAAGAGTCCGAAGCTAATAAAGAAACGACTTCGTTTCAGGACACAATTATTCATGTTCCCAAGATTCTCTACAGTTGGCGACAATCCGATACTTCCGCGGCCGATGCAACGGCCATGACAGGAGTAAAGCAGTATGTTATCGAAGCCCAGCGTCGAGTACTAGAGGACGATCTTCAAGAGCGCGGCTTAGGCGGCAGTGTCGAACCCAGCCCGTATTGGACCTGGCGAGTGCGCTACATGCTAAAAGGTAGCCCCAAGGTAACGATTATTATCCCGGTTCAGAATCACTCCAAGCGACTAAAGCGCTGTTTAGACTCAATTGTCGAAGATTCAACTTACGGAAATTATGAGATTCTGCTGGTCGGTATTGGTAGTCGAGCTCCGGAGATAGCCGCATTTTACCGCGACCTGAAAGCCAACTCTCGGATTAAAATTCTACGCTGGAAGAAACCGTTCAACTACTCGGCCGTCAACAACTTTGCTGTTAAATACGCTAAGGGCGACTACTACCTCTTCCTTAGTAGCAACACCGAAGTTATTAACCCCGACTGGATCGAGTCACTACTCGAGTTTGCCCAACGACCGGATGTCGGCGCCGTTGGCGCTAAATTACTTTATCCGGACGACACCATTTGGCACGCCGGCAAAATCCTCGGCTTGGGTGGTGTGGCCGGACACGCTCACCGATTACTACCGGCCGATTCTCACGGCTACCACCATCGGCTATCTGTCAGTCAAAATGTCAGCGGCGTGACGGCGGCTTGTATGATGATCCCAAAAAAGGTCTTTGAAGAAGTCGGTGGTTTTGACGAGAGTTACCCGTTGGCCTACAACGACGTTGACCTGTGCTTAAGAATTCGCGAAATAGGAAAATTAGTTGTCTATACTCCTCATGCCAAGCTTTACTATTATGGGA
>Ga0209542_10015133_pt1 | contig 13006 bp, 8 predicted proteins | sample RifCSPhighO2_01_FD_184028 | JGI IMG/M metagenome (GOLD analysis project Ga0209542, IMG submission 184028) | Soil microbial communities from Rifle, Colorado - Rifle CSP2_plank highO2_0.1 (SPAdes) (version 2) | ecosystem: Environmental > Terrestrial > Deep subsurface > Rock core/Sediment ... | reverse complement strand
AAAAACCAACTCGATAGGGAATTCAACATAATTCGGATGCCCACAAGGGCCCGCCTCGATGGCAGGATTAAATATCTAGAGTCAGTCTTGCACCCAAAAACCCGCCCGCCTCCTTCTCAATTCCAACTGCCAATTCCATTAATGCCTTCGTGTCGGCAGCAATTTCTGCGGATGCGTTTGCAACCTTTGTTTCGCTATCAGAAATAGCCCTTTTTGAGCGGGCGAATCCTTCCAGCAGGGCATGCGATCCCCGTATTTGCACCTCGACCCCCTCGAGTTCCCTTTCCGCCTTCCCAAGCCTTTCCATGAGCTCCCTTACCTCGCCAGCAAGGATCCTGCGGATTATCCCCAAATGCTTATTCTTATCCCTCGCTTCTTCCTCGATTTTATTTTCCACAAGCAATTTCCCAATCTCGGTGCAAAGCGCCCTAAGTTCGGAAAGCTCAATCCCCTCGCTCCTGGCAGCTGCCAGGTGGTCCTTTAGATATGCATCCGCGGTTTTCCCAAGTTTCCTATCCGATGATGCCTTCTCAAACTTCCTAAGCAGCCTTTCCATAGGCTGGATGAGCGCTGCAATTCCGCCCTTGTAGCCGGATATTATTCCTTCCAGCTCCTTTTTGCGCCGATCAAGGATGATCGCTTTTTCCATCTCTGATTCTTCCTCGGATTTCCGGTACCTGCCCGCCGATTCCTCCAATCCCGCTTCCAGGCCCGCTTTTCTTAGGTTTTTTTCTTCAATTTCTGCGATCAATGCATGTGCCGTGCGAATGCTGCTACCAATTCGCCCTGCGCTTTCGTATGTGGGGGAATTTTCCGCCACCAGCTTTCCGAGGGCGTCCTCCTCCTCAGAAAGCGCCTTGATTGGGCCGCCTAGCTTTCCGAATTCCTCCTTGTAGAATATGACGAGGTACCTATTGTCGGAGGTTATTTTCGTTATTTGCAGCATCGCTTGCAGCGTCTCGCCATGGAATTTCATTATGGATTCGTAGTCCATTTTTTCGGGCCTTTTTACCCCCCCCAGAATTTTTGGGATCCTCGAAAAGTAGTTTTCCTTCATCTGCTTTGCAATTTTTTCATACTGCGGGTTTTCGACGCTCAGGGTCTTTTTGGAAAATTCCAATGCGGCCGCCTCGATCTCCTTGAAGAGCGCAATTATCGCCTTGATCCTCCCGTCTGCCTTGCCGTAGAATCCTTTTAGCCTTAAGTCGAGCTCGGCTTGGAGGTAGGGCTCCAAATCCTTAGGGCTAAGGCGCATTTCCTTTGGAAGGGGCTCTTGGGGCTTCTTCTCATTTTTCCCCCCTGCGAATAGTTTACGAAGTAAGTCGATCATCAGCAACCACTCTGCCTCTATGGATTACCGTTTTTGCGAGGAGGGCGGCCAGGCGTTTTACCCCTTCCTTTTCAGGTATGATTTTTTCAGCTCGGCGAGCACTTCTGCAACGGCCATCCCCAAATCCCAGTTTTCCTTGTGGCCTTGTATTTCCGGGGTCGTGCATACAAAGCTCATCTTACCGATTTCTAGCCGGCCGTGTATCTCGAAAATCTTCTTTTCCTTTCCCTTGCGGGAGCTTTTGATGTGCAAGTGGATGCGCCCGCCCTTCCCGAACTTCCTAAGGAGCAAGGCGCATTCCTCGAATATTGACTCCTTGAACATATTTTCCTCGGAAGTGAGCCCCGATACTTCTATATGCGCCGGCTCCACGAGCTCAAGGCCCTTCAATATCTTGTAATAGGAAAGCCGCCCCTTCAATTTCTGGCCCTCGAAAATGTAGGCCTCCTCGAAATCCGCAGCCCTTAGGGCTTCCCCGATTCCCATTCCAAGCTGCGCCTTCCTTATCTCGAATTCCGGCGTGAGGATGCTCCGGACCGGCTCCTTTTCAACATCCATCATTTCCCGCGGCTTGATCGTGTGCAGCTTCTTTCGCATGTAAGGCTTGATCTTTACCGCTATATCCCTTGCCGTTAGGACGCCCGCAAATTTTCCCCCATCGAAAACAGCAAGCTCCCTGACATTGCTCTTCACCATCAATTCCTCCGCCTTGTCTGATGGCGTTCCCGCATCTACCGTTATTACCTTCTCCATGCACTCGCGCACGTCCTGCCCTTTCACCGAATCCGCAACTGACCTGAGCAAGTCCTGTGCATGCACCATCCCAACGGGCTTGCCCATTGCTGAAACCACCACAAGCCAGCGCATCCCGGATTTTGAGAATTTCTCAAATAGCGTGCCGAACTTGCCCGCATCCCTTTCGGACACTATGCTGCCCTTGCGTGCCACCTTCCTGATTTTCTCCACATCGGCGTCCGCCTTGAACCGCAATAGCATATCCGCCCTTAGCTCTCCTGCGTACTTGCCATTCCTCGTGACCACCAGCATCTCGCTATCGGCCAGCCGCTTGAGCCCTTTCGAAAGTGTTTCCTCCCCGTCAATAGTCTCTACGCTTCTGATCAATCCCTCCATCCTGACCACCTCGAAATATGGCTCCCGGTTTCTGCTGACGGTGCTTTGATGCGATATTTGTAATTATTTCATGCTGGTTTGGGGTATTTGCAAAAGTACGTATCGGCATTATTGCCAACCACTTCCCAATGCGGTTTCTTCCAGTGCGATAGCACATCTATCATTTCTTCTTAATCTTCATCCAATCGACACAAATGGGGAACCAGTTCCCCCTATCGTGTCGCCTTACCCCTTCTGTTTATTTTGCGAATCAATTATTTCTTCTTTGCCTTCATCCAATCCGAGAACGACCTCAATGTTTCTAAGATATCTATCGGGAACATCACCACCGTGTTGCTGGGAGTTGGCCCAAGGCCGTCAATTGTCTGAAGCGTCCGGAGCTGCATTGCCCCGGGCGATTCCGCCATCAGCTTTGCTGCGGCTGCAAGATTGACTGCTGCAAGCTTATCTCCCTCGGATTTTGTGATGTTTGCGCGCTTCTCCCTTTCAGCTGCCGCCTGCCTTGACATTATCCGTTTCAATTCCTCGGGCATGTCGATATCCTGCATCTTTATGACCTCGACTTCCATCCCCCAATCCTTGGTTTCCTTCTCCACAAGCTGCTCGATTGCCTTGCCAATCTCGTCCCGCTCGGCCAAAAGCTGGTCAAGGCTCATGCCGCCCACAACATCCTTTAGGGCGGTTTGGGCATACTGCGAGATCGCATAGCCGAAATTCTGGATCTTGATTATGGCAATTTCAGGGCTGCTGACCTTGAAATATATGACGCCATTCACCTGCACGGGAACGTTGTCCTTCGTGATCACCTGCTGCGCGGGGATGTCTATTGTCTGCAGCCTAATGTCCACCATCACGATCCTCTCAATGACGGGGATGACGAAATTGAGCCCCGGCTCAAGGGTTCCAACGTACTTCCCCAGCCGGAATTTTACCGCGCGTTCATACTGATCTACTATCTTGATGCTCATGAACGCAAATATGATGATGAAAAAACCCAGCACAAGCCATTCGACTGCCATAACGCCCACCTCTTCTGTTCCAAAATCAGGATTGCTGCCCTATATGCCCCCTTGATATTACTCATCAGCCTATTATTTATTAACATTCTCTTTTCCTTTCATGCTGGGCCTGAATTATGAACCGGAAAATTCTCGATTTCCTCGAAGATGCGCACGAGGAGCTTGAGGGAAAAGCGGCTAAGGCGCCGGGCAGTTCCCCTGGCGGAAAGCCCCTTGAGCGCCAATCAATCAATCCCCAGGAGAACCCGGCCCCCGGGGGGCTTTCTGAAAAGGACATCGCCGATTTCATCTCCTTTGCCTCAAGGGAAGGCCGGCGGACCCTGGATACCTTCAAGGACGCCCTTATCGTGAACCATTTCGATTGCGACGGGCTCGCCTCCGGCTCCATTGTTGCGCTTGCCCTAAAGGAGCGCAAAACCCCCTTCAGGATGCTTACCGTCAAGAAAATGGACGATGCAATCATCGCAAATATCAGAAACGACCCGTGCAAGTACGTGATATTCGTGGACATCGGCACCGGCTTCCTCAGCAAGATAAATGAAATTGCACTAGCCGGGAAAAGCATCCTGCAAATAGACCACCATTCTCCAGAAACAATTGCGAATAGGTCCGATGCATTCACGATAATAAACTGCCACAATTTCAACATCGATGGGTCATTCTACCTTTGCAGTTCCTCTGCGGCTTATTTCGTGTTCTCGCAATGCAGCCCGGTCGAATGTGCAAAAAGAATGGCGCAGCTTGGGATCATCGGCGCAGTTGGGGATGTGCAGGACATAAGGGGCCTTAGGGGGCTGAATTATTTGATGCTCCAAGAGGCACGGAAATTCAAGGTTGTTGATGTAATCTCTGATTTGCGCTTATTTGGGCGCGTTTCGCGCAGCCTTGTAAGCTTCCTGAATTTCTGCTCGGAGCCGTTCCTTCCGGGGCTCACGGGAAATGCGAAGGGCTGTGCCCTCTTCCTGAAAAAAACCGGCATCCCGCTCTTCCGGGAGGAAAACGGCCAGCGGAAATGGCTGCGATACTATGACCTCCCTAAAGAGGATAGGATAAGGCTGATTGGGGGCCTTATGTACTATTGCTATGAGAAACGCATCGCCGAGGAGGTAATCAAGTCAATGCTTGGGGAGGTGTATCTGTTCCCACATGAGAAAAACGATTCGGAGCTTTACGATGCATATGAATTTTCATCCCTCCTCAATGCGTGCGGCAGGGGCGGCAGGCATGATGTGGGGATTTCGCTTTGCATGAACGAGCCCGGCGCTTACGAGGAGGCGCATTCCCTTCTGCTTGCGCACCGCATGGAAATCTCCAAATCAATCTCCTTCGCGAAAAAATTCACGGAGGACATGGGAGCATTTTACCTCCTTGATGCAAGGAAGGAAATCCCCGACACGGTAATCGGCTCGGTTGCCGGAAGTTACTATAATTCCGGCTTGATTGAGCGCACAAAGCCCATCATCGCCCTCGCAGTCGATGAGAGCAACCAGGTAAAGGGCTCATCAAGGGCCTGGAGGGGGCTAGTTGAAAAGGGGCTTGATTTAGGGGAAGTGATGGGCAATTCAAGCAAGGAAGCTGGAGGGTTCGGGGGAGGCCATTCGGTTGCGGCCGGCGCATCTTTCCCGAATACAGATGATGCAATAAGGAAATTCCTTTTGACAGCAAAAAAGGCAATCAAGCAGCAGATTGGAATTTAGCAAGGCTTATAATTGCAAACAGCAGAAACCATATGTAGTGTTAGGTATGTATAAATTCGAAAAGACTGACGCTTACGGAAGAAAAATGATGCTTGAGGCAAAACGCCTGAAGGGTGAATTCGCGGGCTATTTGGAGGATCTGGAACTGTTTTCTAAGCCCGAATTCTGGCGTGCGGTTAGGGAAGTGGAACAGCGTGGAGGCAAAAAGTACAGGCATCTCCGGCATCTTCGGAGGGAGCTGAAGCTTGATGCACCCGTTCGTTCTGACTAAGGAATTTGAAAATTCGCTGAAAAAATTGGATAAGAACCAACAACGGCTAATTTTAAGGAGAATGGATAAAATCCTTCAAATGCCCGAATTAGGAAAGCCCCTGCATGCACCAATGCAGAATTACCGGAGCGAGCGGATCGAGGTTTTCAGGATAATTTATTCCCAAAAAGGCGACACGATTTATTTTGCTTTCTTGGAGCACAGAAAAACAGCTTACCGCTTTTGAAATAAGCCTGGATTTTCCTTGATTCAACCAAAACAAGTTGAATTAGCCTTCTTTTTCGCGCCAAATTTAGACATTTCCGCCCTTTTTTCAGACCTTAATTCCGCTCTGCAGCCTGAATTTCCCCTCGTATTTCTCCTCGCTGCTTGTTGGGTAGAACGTCATCTGGCAGATCCTGGTTCCGGGCTTCAAAATTAGGGGGACTGTCGAGAGGTTTACGATCTCCAGAACCTGCACATTATTGCTCCCGGGTTGCACCAGGCTCGATGATATGTGGACCATCAGCCCGAGCCTTGCAAACCTGCTCCTTCCCTCAATCCTTCCGGCAAATTTCCCCGATAATTTGATTTTTTCCTTCGTAACCCCGAGAACGAATTGGTGCGGCCTTAGATGAAGCACCTCGTGGGCCCCAAGCACCACTTTCCGCGCATGGTTTCTTGGCAAGATGGTCTCTTCCTTGACGAAAATTGCCCTCCCGTGCTTCCTAAAAAGCAGAAATTCGTTCCCCAGGTGCAAATCAACGGAAACGGCCCCCACGCACTTCCTATCGAAGGGCGTCACAGCTATCTCTTTTTTCTTAATAGCTTTCAATATCTCCAGCCGGCTTAGAAGCATGAGAATTAGAACATTCCGGCTGTTTAAATTAATTGTGATGGCATGCAAAACGCCAAAAGCCCATTTTTCAAGGCGCAAAATTACGGATTGATGGAATTCGCACCTTGCCGGTGGCGGCCCTTTCTCTTATTGATTGGTATGCCATCTCGCTTCAGGCCCGGAATAGATGTGGTAATCCTGCATCGGGTGCGGGCTCCGCCCTTCCGTTTGCGTTGAGGCGTTTTTCCTCCCCCCGCCTGCGCTTTGCTTACTGGCTTTCCGGCTTTTTACCAATGGCTTTTGTTTCATTTTACCAATGGTTTTTTTATTGCCCTCCTTGCTTGCTTCCTTCTTTTCCGCTGCCGCTGGTGCCTTTTTTCTAACAGTCGCTTTTTTCCCCGCTGCAACCGCCGAGAAAATGTGATGCCTGTCAATGTCGTCCTCCAAGCCATCCGCGCCCTCATCAATTCCATCCCCCTCCCCTTTCCTGTCCAATGCAGTGTTCTCTTCCGCTTCCTCCCTTTTCTCCTCGGCAACGTCCGGCTCGCTTTCGGATTCCTCGTAAAATTCAGGCCCCTTTTCATCCTCGCCCTCAAGCTCTCCCTTCTTTCCATCGAGCCTTTCTGCGATCTTTCCCCGCCTCGATACTATCAGGTAAAGCGCGATTGCGCCGGCAATTATCGCAACCAGAAACGGCAGCACCCTGCCCATCGATGCCACGAAAAGGCCCGTGATATCCCCCGTTTCGCTTACTTCTATCCTCTTCCGGTATATTTTCCCGCTTAATTCGTCCTCGAACACAAGCGTTTCGCGCCCCTCCTGCAGCTTGACCCTAATTTCCTTCTCCTCCCCAGGCTGCAAGCCGATTTCCGTTTCGGAATAATTCGCATTTTCCAGCGAATGCGCCTTAAGCTTAAGGGCCTCCTCGCCGTTATTTTTCAAGGCAAGTGCGATATCAAAGCCGCCTTCGGCTTCCCTTGATTCCTTCTGGGCCACATCAAGGCGGCTTTCAACTGCCTTGATGGTGACCTCCTTTTCCGCGGACCCTTCTGCCGCATAGACTCCCAATTTAATTTTCATTACATCCTCGGGGGCTTCCTTTCCAATTGTAACGACAAGCGCAATCTTCTTTCTCTGCCCCGCCTCCACATCAAAGGGCTTTTGCCCGACAATTGATACTGCCTCCGAGAATAGGATGCTTGCATTATGCAGGTCAACGTCCCCTGAATTGTATATGTCTATTTCAATGGGTGTTTCAGTTTCCCTTTCAAGATCTGTTGGAATTTTCACGTTTGAAAGGTCAATTTTTGCCTCCTGCCCTTCGCCACCCTCCAGCGCGATTACCTCGACATTAAGGCCAAGAGTTTGCTCTAGGTATTTCCCCCGCGCCTCCACTACAATTGGGTAATTGCCAAGCGCCTCGTTTAGGGGCGGTGCAAAATATATCAATGCTTCCTCCTTTGTCCCCGGAAGCACTTCTATGAACGAGGGGGTAATGTACGCCCAGGCGGGCTTTTCCTTCAATATCAATTCCGCCCTTTCCTTGAACCGCCCATTGTTGGTTATGCTGATCCTAAAGCTCTTCCCAATGCCAGAGCCCGTCCTCCGTGAATTCCCATCGACCTCCAATTTTAGCGAATGGCAAACGCTAACCGGAAGCACATTCACAGAAAAGCTTGCGCTTTCCTCGCTATTAGTTCCCCGGCTATTTACCTCGATTTCGTAATTACCTGATTTAGCATCCTCCTTTGCATTCACTTTCAACTCGATTTCCTTGCTTTCCCCTGGCCCGAGCCGGAATGCTTCCTGTGAAGAGAACTGCGTATCGAATCCCGGTTTGCTTGCAACAAAGAGCACATAGGAATCCTCCCTGGTTCCCTTATTTACCGCCCTAACAACCACATTGTCGCCACCGTTGCCCGCGCACATTTCAATTGTCCTTGGCGATACGGAAAGCGCGGAATTGTAGCAATCCTCCACGATTATCCTTGTGGAGCTTTTTGCGGCGGCATACGGGCTCCTCACGGCCACTTCGACCGTGTTCACTCCCGCATCCAGTGCGTTGCCCTTGATTGCCAGGCCAAATTCATTCGTGGAATTTTCAGCCGCATTAATTTCGCCTGTTGAAAGCGCCACTTCCCCTCCCGGAGCCGCCAGAGCGTACTTGTTCGCCTTGCCCGCATTCAATAGTTTTACCTTGATCAAAGCGTCATCCCCCATGCACACCTTGATTTGCGAAGGTGCCTCAAGTTTCACCGCATATTCCTGCACCACTTTCAGCTTGAGATTTGTGGTATATGATTTGCTGAATTTCTCCGAGGTCGCGGTAAGCCTGCATTCGTATTCCCCCACATCCTCGAGCCTTGGCGCAATTGGGATATTGATGTTTGCGCTTTCAAGCTCCCCCAGCTCTACCCGTTCAACTGGCAATGCAGCAAAATCCGCGCATTCCAGTACTAGGCCATAGGAATCTGGCGTCTTCTGGTTGTCAATGAAGACGTTCCAAACCGATTTGGTATTGGCTTGCACCTGCAAATCCTGCAAGGCGGTCAGTTTCGCGCCATCGCATCTACGGACATTTATTGAAGCTTGCACTTCGCGGCTGTTGCTCCCGCAGCTGTAGGTGCTTTCCGACCTAACCTTGAATGTGAGCATCCCCTGCGCATAAAGGTTGGCGGGTATATTCAGGTTGAGTGTTGCCTTGCCCTCTGCACCCGGCCTTAAAAGGAATTTATCCTTCGAGAGCGTATACGTTCCCGCCTCCAAATCCGTTCCCAAGGTGAAGTTCTGCTCCTCATTGCCAAGGTTCTTCACGGAAATCGCAAAGCTTGCTGATTCGCCGTTGCACACCTCGGTTTTCGTCTGGGAGATGCGCAGCTCCATGAGCTCGCAGCTATTGATTTGGATGCTGCCTTTTTCAGAAACTACCTCGCCCCGGACGCTGCCCGCGGTAATTTCGTAATCGTAACTTCCCGCATCGAGGCAAACGGGCGAGAGGAACAAGTCGAATCTCGCAATTCCGTATGCGTCCACTTCCAAACTGGGGGTAACGAATGCCGAAAGCCCATCCTTGCTTGTGACGCTCAAATCGTATTTGTCTGCAACGGACTTGGCATTCTGCAATATACCTGATATTACCAGCTGGTCCGTTGCGCATGCCTCCTGCCCTGTCGAATCCAGGATTATTGCCGATGCACTCGCAAGGGGCAATACCAGTAGGGCCAGCAAAATTATTCTCAATTGCATTGCAGATCGCCTTAATCGTCTTCCTCGTCTTCCGGCGGGGTTTTCAGGGCATCCTCGTCGGTCACATCCGCATCGTCCATTTCAATGTATTCGGGGGATTCTATCTCCTCGGTTGCCTCGTAGGCGCCCCCCTTCTTCTTGTACTTGCGTTCATCAAGCAAAGTTGTCTGTTTCCCCTTCATTGGCCTTATTTCCTCGCTTATGCTCTTTAGGCGTTCCGATGGGCCACCATCATCCTCATCCTTTTCCTTGCCTTTCTCGCGGGAAGTGACTGCAAATACCGCGAGTGCAAGGATTGCCAGGATCACCAGCACCTGCAGCGGCCCTAGTGCCCCAAAGAATGTGAACAGGCCGCTGAAAATGCCAAGCTTCTGGAATTCAATTGCCACCGGCTCGGAATACCTCCTTCCATCTGGGCTCCTAAGCTCGAGAAGGAGCGTGTAGCTCTTCTGCTCGTATTCCTTTGCGGTAATGTTGGCGTTGAATTGAAGCGTTTCCCCGGCATTGATGACGCCAAGGGAAGGATCGACTTGCGCGCTCCAATTCTGCGGCATGTCCCGGAAGATCGGCGATAGCTGGACCTGCCCCCCTTCCTTATTTGTTACCTCAAAGCTAAGGCGGGCGATGGCGCTGCCTCCTTCCTGCGCATATTCGACTCCCAATATTTTTATCTCGGCTTTCAGGATTTCGGTTTCCGGCGCAATCTTGAGCTCAAATTCCTTCTGGACGCTTTGCGAATCAAACCTGAGGGTGAGCGTTGGATGGTAAACCCCTTCCTTTGCGCCATTTGCCTCCAGCCTGAAATAGATTGTCCTTTCGCTACCGGCCTCGATTTCGAATGGCGCCACCTGCGTAAGCGTAACGCCCTGTGGCAATCCTTCAACTAGAAGGGCGATGTCCTTAAGCTTGTAATCGCGCATGTTCTTGAATGTCGCCGCCACATTTGCCTTCCCCTTTGAGGGAAGCTCTGCGGAAAGCACGCGCCGGACTTCCACTGCATCCGGATGCAAATCGCCCGGGGTGATTGTGCCGGAAGCACCGCCGCCCCCTACGATCACGACCAGGTTTTCCGTCTTCAACAGCACGCCGCTTCCGGAATAGTATGTGCCGTAGCTGTGCCAATTCCCGTAGCTGTCATAGTAGCCGTTGCCGTTGCTGTCGTAATAGCGGAAAATCCCGTTGCTGTCGTAGTACCCATCGGCCGTATCGCCAGAATAACTGTTCTGGTAGAATTGCCCGCCAAAATACACATTCCTGTACTTGAGGCCTATTGTCACGGTGTCGTCCTCTTCCGCAAGCCCGGGGGATGAGATGGAGCAGAACTCCGAATCGCCTGTTACCTCGATTTCAGATGGAGTGCACGTGACCCCGCCCGTATTTGCATTTATGGTGAATGTGCCCTTGGAGCTGTAGCTGCATGTTGCGCTGCACGTTCCCGAAAGCCCATCGCAATCGTCCGCAGTTGCACTGTTGCCATTGCCGCACGAGATCAGGATTTCCTCGTTTGTCGGCTCGCGGGGCAATTGGCTGTACCTGACCTTTACAATTGTGTTTGTGTCTTCCCGGCTCACTGATTCCGCTGAAATTGCGCATCCGTTCGAATTCTCAGGAATCACCCGGATGCTGTTGTCCCTGCACTCCTCGTTGCCCACATTTGCCTGCAGGGTGTAGCTTCCGGTATCGGTGTATTTGCAAACTGCAGAGCAGCTCGAGGAGCCCTCATCGCATTGCAATGAAACGGTCCTGCCATTGCCGCATTTCACAAATGCGGTCCCGATCCCGCCGTAGCCGCCATCCGATGGCCCATCATATATGACGCCGCCCTGTCCCCTTCCGGAATAAATTTTTATTGGGATGGAATAGCGCTTTGCGACCTCTGTTGCGGAAGCCGAAACCTTGATCGTAACCTTCTTCTCCTCCTCCGGATCCAATGTGAACGAACTCTCCGAGATGCTTACGCTAAGGGGCGTTTGCACCCTTATGAAATAGTCATCTGTCCTCGTGCCCGTGTTCCTGATGGTCAGGGTTGTGCTTGCGCTTGCGCCTGCCTGCAAATTCAGGGTGCCCTGCGAAAGCTGCGAGAAGATGTCCCTCCTTGCGATCCGCTTGGTTGCGGATGCGATGCAAACATCCTGCTGCAATGCAACAGACCCGTCGCGCTTCAATACGAGCTGCATGTATGAATCCCCGTAGTCTATATTGTCAGGATCCGCGGAGATGTAGACCGTGCGGCTTGTGCCCTTCTTGAAATTGTAGAGCACCGAAGGGGTCGCACGCGCATTTGCCTCGTTATCCCTAAGTGTCACTGCATAATCGCCATCCGCGACATCGTTTGTGATGGTGACCGGATATAGCTCTGCATAATCATGGACAATGATGCATGCGCCGTCGATATCGGTCTCGAAATCCCCCGTATCCAGCACTTTCACGGCAACGCTGCCGTAGGCATCAGAAATTGGGCTAAGCGCGCTGATAGTGAATGCATGCGAGCCGCTCTCTCCCGAGGGCACATTTGCGCAGAACTGCAATCCGTCCCTTATTTCCCTGCTTGTCAGGAAGAATTGGGGCACGTTGAATTCGCCTTCGAAATCCCCCTCGAAGTTCAGGGTTACGACCCCTTCGTTCTCGCCCCGGTTCCTTACCAGGAAATCAAAACATACCTTCCTATCCGCGAAGGATTCCTTGTCGTGCTGCTGGAGCTCCAAACTAAGGCCCCCAACGATGCTGATTGGAAGCTCGATGTTCTTTGCGCAATCTCCCTCCCCTTTTATTGCGACCATCCCATAGCTCCTTCCCACAATTGCCCCTTCCGCACGTACCAGCACGTTCACAATTTTCGATTCCTTAGCCCCAATCACAACGAGCTGGTCTCCTTCTATCTGGAATGCAGATGAGTACGAAAGGGAAATTTCGTTCTCAGAATTGAGATTATTAGTGATCCTGATCTGGTAAAGCAGTACGGGATTTGAGTCATCCGTATCTGGCACCCTTACAAGTTCCGCTGAAATGCTGCAGCCCGCGGGCTTAAGGCACACTTCGGATGTCGATATCTGCCCCTTCTTGATTTGGACGCTCGCGCTTTGGCCGTTGAATTCCGGCTTTGACACCTCCAAATTGTAGGCGCCTGGCTCCAATGAAACCTTCAATTGGCCGTTCGAATCGGTGTAGAAATCCTCGTTATTTTGGATCCTCACCTTTGCGTGCTCGATCACATCCCCGCCAACGCATTCCGACACCTTTGCCAGAAGGGTTCCGGTTGTTTCGGAAGGCGCGCTTACCTGCACATTTGCAGAGCTGCATGAAATCCCCTTAACCTTCGCCCCTACGGCGTATTTCTTCGGGTAATAGCTTTCCTCCCCATAAACGCATTCTGCGGTGCAGCTGCCGCTCAGCTCACTTGCGCGTGTGCAGCGAGCGCTTTCCAGATCGCCATTGCCGCAAATTACTTGGGCCGTCCCGGTGCCGAGGGGTATGCCCTCATAATCAATGCTAACT
>Ga0209542_10015132_pt1 | contig 13008 bp, 7 predicted proteins | sample RifCSPhighO2_01_FD_184028 | JGI IMG/M metagenome (GOLD analysis project Ga0209542, IMG submission 184028) | Soil microbial communities from Rifle, Colorado - Rifle CSP2_plank highO2_0.1 (SPAdes) (version 2) | ecosystem: Environmental > Terrestrial > Deep subsurface > Rock core/Sediment ... | reverse complement strand
TCCCAACTCGGTATTTCTATACGGGTTTAAATATTCTTCAATCTCAAAATTATAATTTTTTTCCATTGCTGCTACGAAAGCAGAAAGTTTTGAATAAAGGTCTAATTCAGCTGAATACATATCTTTTCCGCTGCCAATGCCAAAAGGAAGATCCAATCGAATTCCAGGCAAGCCAAATGATTCTAAATTTTTAGTATAATCAGCAGCAGTCAACAAACCATGGAGACTTCTTTCCGCAGGGTTTAAAAGGAAAGGGATATTTTGCTCATGCAATTCGAACATATACTCTTTTTGCCCCCACGCTTCGGCTATTAACGCCTGATCGATATACCGATTTTCAGAAGATTTAGAGGGATTTATTTTTAAGATTCCTATATCCTCTCCGCCATTCCAGGATATGATTCCTTCTGGCTCAAATTTAGCAAAAGTTTCTAATCCAGGATCATAATCAACAACAAAATACTGGCTAAAACCATAATCAGAATCATAGGTTTTACTAATATAACTAAAAACGCTGTTTATATCTTCTTTTACTCTTTTATTTTCCGGCCTATTCAAAATTTGCTGGAGCTCTTCAGAAATTATAAATTCAGTATTGCTGCCAGCTAACATAGAAAATCCGCAGGTATAAGGATTTTGATGAACACCGAAGTCTGTTTGCACAACTGCGCTAAAATCTTTGCCCGTTATTATTATACCAAGCGCAGCCATATCACGGCCTATGTCCTTGCCCCACTCAAACTCATCAGCAACACAACTATATTTAGCTATTTTTTCAGTTTTAGGAACTCCATATTCCGGGATGCCAGATATCCACTTGCTAAACCTCATCTCAGGGAAATTAAGAGGCAGTTCCTTGGTATTTTCAGGAAAACCGAAATTAACAGGATTCAAATCAGTTTTAAACCAATAACACTTTGGTTTTACTTGCAAAATAATTTCATCGCCTTCTTCTTTACAAGTCATATTTCCCGGCTTCCATGTCCGTGAGCCATATGTAGAGCATTTATTATACCCGCCGTATTCTTTATAAAAATTCAAAGTATTCTTTTTAATATCTTCCCAATAGCTGTTCCATCTTTTTAATACATAATCATAAGAATTTCCGCTCAAAAAAATCTTTCCTTGCCTAAATTTTGTTGCAAACTCTTCTTCTGGAGAGCAAAATTCTCGTAAATATGATAAGTCATTAGTCAAACCTATTATACATTCCATTTCAGGACCGTTATAATTCTTACTGCAGTCAGTTTCTCCCCAAGAAGGAGAAGTTGGATTGCAAAACCTGCTATAAAACTTAAAATCATTTGCAACTAGCTCATGAAAATTATGGTGATTCCAACCCTCAAACTCGCTTGCGCTGCAACTGTATTCAACAACCTTCAAATAATCTTTATAAACCTCTTTATTAAATCTTAGCTCAGGATTTCTGCTAAAAATATCATAAAAATCCTGTATAAACCCAGGAAATCTGGGGCATTCTGCTTGCAAAACAATTTCATTTCCTTCTTCGCTGCAAGAAATCCTTTGAGGACTGCTAGTGCATTGAGAGCCAGACAAAGATTGAATAAAATTGTCAAAAGAATTCTTTTTGTTTTTGACATCTGATATAAAGTTATCCCATGTATTTAAATTTTTATCCATAGAATAACAAAAATCTAAATATGCTCTTCCAGATGTTATCGAATCCCTTATCCTACTTTCTAAAGCACTTTGCAGCACTGCTTCTCCAGCTCCAGCTAACTGCGCTCCAGAGCCAGAACTGCAATCAGTTTCATTTCTTTCAATCCATTTCAACATACAATTATGATCAGTATCCCCTACATCTGTTCTTATACATCTATCACCATCAAAATCAATGTCTTCGTAATAATCCGCATCTTGGCCTTTACAAATATCATTATAAGTCTTAAAGGAAGTGTAGTCATAAGTATCCACCACACCATCACCATATATTCCTTTGCTAAAATCTATTCCAACAGGTTCTCCATTAACCCCTATAGCAATATCAGCGCATTTATTTGTAAAGCAATCTGCTACTAAAATTCCGGATAAAGAAGGTATAGCTTTATAAGGAATAAGAACGCCATTAATCAGTAAACTCCCTGGCTCTAATTTGTTTTCTCCTACTTTTTGTTTTACTTCTGCATAAACAGAATTAACTAATATAAAAATCAAAATACTTAAAACTAATAACACCTTTTTTTTATAGTATTTCATTTAATGATATAATCGCACGAATAACTATATAAAAATGTTTCTAAATTTTTTTTTTTTTTTATCCTAAAGAGGTGTCTAAACCCATGGTTCCAGCTAATTGAATATACTCATCAGAAAATAAATATGACAAAACCTCCTCATTACTCAAACTGCATGTATTAAGCTGAGAAAGAAGTTTATACGAATCTCCATCGCATGCGCAGAAAGGAATAATCTTGTTGCCTGCTTTGCAGTTTAATTTCTTGAGCATAATGGCAGCCGTATCTATGTCTTCCTTAATATTGTTTTCCTCTCCATTTTTTAATAGGTTTAACGCTACATCAAAAGTTATTTTATTATTATCACCGCTAATTTCAACGCATTTTCCAACACCAAATTTATTGTTTTTATAAGCATCTATTAAGTCTTCTTCGGTAACTTCCTCAACAACTTCCGAAGGGAGCCCGGCGCATGAGATAAGCTCCTGTTGAATCTGCTTCCAGCTATTTTGCTCGCATTTTAGAGTTGTTTTAACTTGCTGCTCAAAACTGCAATCGCCTAAAATTACTTGCTCTTCATTTTCATTGCAAATATGCTGCGCAGGAACATTCATATTAAAGTATACAGAGTCTCTTGCAACTAAATTATAAGGACCGCCTTGCCAAGAATCTCTGCCAAAAACATTAACTATAATCTCGCATAAGTCTTTCTGCGGCGTTAAAAGGGACCTTAGCTTATTTATTTTTAAATTAACTGCGTTTGGATAGTTAATCAGGTATGAAGAATAATCATCGGTTTTAAATTGATCATAAGATTCATAATAAGTACTTTCAAAATTATATGTTTGAAGATAAGAGTTAATTAAAAAACCAAGGTTTTTACATTGAAGAATTACATTAAAAAAAGAATCATCATACTTTAGAAATGAGCTGCCAGAAGATTCTGGTTCAGGATTATATGTCCAAGAAAACATAAAGATATCATCTAAGCTTATTTCATCATAATATTTAGCTCCCTCAAGAACATCAGAATAATAATCAACAGGCAGTATAATCTTAACCTCTCCAAGAGCAGCCTGCCATGATAATAACGCATTAATAGCAGCTCCGCTTGGTACAAGATAAACAGGAACTTCGTCCCAACCTGCTCTTCCTTCGATTATAAAGCCCTCGAGTTCAATAGCATTAGAAGCTTCACAAACTCCGTTTTCACATACAACTGGCTTGGGAAGGTTCCATCCAGTACATTGAGATGTATCAGTGCATAAACAACCTGGAAGCAAATAACCAGTAGCACCCGGGCTGTTAGAAGCGTAAGTATTTCCCTCTGAACAATCGGGTATTTTGTCACCCATAAAATAACATCTAAGATTAGAAGGTTCAAAAGAAGCAGTTCCTGCATAAACCAGGCAATCTAATCTTTCAAGACAATCATTAATTCTTAGATCGGTATAAGGATTTTTTTGTTGACCGCACATTTCCCCTGGTTTTTTATCCTTTATGGCAATACCAAAAGATGTGCTAACTAACAAAACCATTGCAATTATTATTATTATTTTTTTCATTTTTAACTAAACTCCTTGCAGCATAATGCTCCTATACCTTTTAAATCCATTGGAAAATAAAGAGCATAACAGTACGGCACACCCATGCAATTTCGTGAATTATCAGACCAGCTCATCATGTTTCCTTGTTGAATATAAAATCCAACTTCATTGCTCATTCCAGGATGCCATGCTAACAGATTTCCTTGCTTATCTTTTAAAGGGATCCTTCCTTTATTGTTTAGCCTTTCATATTGCTGTAAAGTGCATGTTGTATAGCCATTAATGCACATGTCGCTCATTAGACTATAATATAAAAATAAACTAGATAATTTACATACTCCTAAAGACAAAGTTCCTTCTGCGTCGCCTATTACATGATGGTCGACTAAGCTAACAGGATCATTATAATATGACTGTTTGCATATACTAACACCAACATCATGGTCAGAAGGGATTGGAACTTCAGGGATAACAATTTCTTTTCCAGAATAAAAGTCAATCCTGTTGTTGCAGTTTGTCTTCTCTTCAGCGCTGGATAACTTAGCATTGCATTTGCTTAAAGCGGCATCATAATTTATTTTTCCATTAATAAACATATCTAAAATCATAATGTGATTGCAAGAATTTTTTAAGCCGTTATCATTAATTCTGTCGCATATTCTGTCATCAACATTCTTGCTGGATAGAGAGAGCATAAACAAATCCTCGTCTCTCCAGGTGCAGCTAATGCTTCCAGGTAAATTTAAAAGGAAGCTAGCAACATCTACTCCAGAATATGACCCGTCTTTGTTATAATCTATTCTAGGATTATTTGGATCGTTTTTAGCAAGAAGCATTAACGAAACGCTATCTAAAAAGTTTACCTCTCCATTTCTATTAAAATCAGAATTAATACAAAGAGCCTCTTCTCCGGCTCCAGCTAATACTGCACCTTCTTCAGTTCCATAAGGAATAAGAATGCCATTAATCAGCAAACTCCCTGGCTCTAATTTGTTTTCTCCTACTTTTTGTTTTACTTCTGCATAAACAGAACTAACTAATATAAGAATAAAAATACTTAAAACTAACAACCCTTTTTTTGTATAACCTTTCATTTAATGGGATAAACACGAAAATAGATATATAAAAATGTTGCTATTTTTTTTTTGTTTTTTTACTCAAGCAGCCACTTCCACAAAGGAATATATTTTATTTTATTCCGTTCTATCTTTTCTTCTCCTTCTTTCTCTTCTGTTATAACAAGCAAGTCTTTGCATTTTAGCTCTTTGCTTGCTTTTAACAATGCCTTTATTTCCCTTTTTTTAATATCACGCTCTTCTATGTTGTAACAAACCTGAATCATTCGTTTTATTTTTAATCCTTCTTTAATGAGAAAGTCTACTTCTTCATGCTTTCCGGATTTCCAATAGAATAACTTTTCTTTCCCGTATCTTTTCAACAATTCTATTGCAACAGTATTTTCATAAAGTTTGCCGATATCCCTGCTAAATCTAAAAGCGATAGCATTAATTAATCCATTATCAATGCAATACACTTTTTTTTGGTATAGTTTTTGCTCTTTTATTTTATAAGAGAATATAGGAATTTGGCAAATCAAAAATGTTTTTTCAAGATGGTCCAGCAAATTCACGATAAAATTAGGAGAAATCTTTTTTTTAGATAATCCCATTAAAATATTTCTAAGATTGTTGGCGCTTATTAATGAAGAGAAATTATTTAATGTTATTTCAGCGGCGTTTCTTGCAACAATAGTATTTATAATCCTATATCTGGATATGATGTCCCTATAGATAATCCCCTCAAATATTTCTTTAAGCATCTGGCTTTTTACAGCATCGTCCTTTTCAAGCGCTACTTTTGGAAATCCTCCGTAGTTTATATACTCATTTAACAATCTTAGAATTTTTTTTTTTTGCGTTAATAAACTATATTCTTTATTCAGCTCTAATCCTTTAAAATTTAGAAATTCCTTAAAATCCAGGGGAAATATATTAATGCCAAGTATTCTGCCTGTAAGAACAGTGGAAAGTTCCTTGCTTAATAATTTTGATGATGAACCTGTTATTAATAGTTTTATATTTTCTTTTTTCTCCTGCATAATTCTTGCCCATTTTTCCCATTGAGGTATGTTCTGAATTTCATCAAGGACAATATAAGCAAAATCTTCTTTATTAATAATAGTCCTATATGCTTCATAGATATTATCCAGCAGATCCAAACTTAAAAAAGGCTCAATTTTAGGTTCTTCAAAATTAACATAAAAAGTTTGTTCTTTTGCGATTCCTTTTTTAATTAGCAATTTCAAAAATTGTTTTGATAAGTATGTTTTTCCAGCTCTCCTAACGCCGGTAATCGCGATTATATCTTCTTTTGCTTTTGAAAATTTCTCTATAGTTTTTAGATAATCTTCCCTATTAAAACCTGTGTCTTGGTCTTTTCCCCAATAATTCAGAGGAGCTAATACAGCTATTATTTCCTTTTTATCAATCATATTATTTATAATATAGAACTTATATATAAATCTTACTATCTATGATATGAAATAAAAAAGCTATCTTTATCGTGAAAGTCCTTTATTATTTCAGCCAATTTACTCAGTTCATATTGTATTGTCAATGAAGAAACTATTTGTAAATCTTTCTTTATTTATAGTACGGTTAAATATACATATTTTTCTTTCCTTCTTTCTCTTGTTTAGTAGAATAAAGATTAAATTACCATCCAGGTTCAAGCAAAGAAATTGCCTTTAATATCTTAAGGCCTTCTGCGGAATAATTATTACGGTCAATGGAAAATAACCTATAATCATCAGAAGTATTTGCTATGTCGAATAAAGCCTTGGTTATTGCCTCTAACAAAATAGTTTTTCTGTTAGCTGATAAATTATCAGCAACATAAATATTTGCTCCGTAAATATAATTTTCCGAGTTAACATGCGCAGCTACAGCAGCAGCCATTCCATTCATAGTATTAGCTGGCCTCCAATAAATCTTAACATCTGCTTTTACAGTATCAGTTGAAGTGTTTGGAATTAAATAAGGATCGTAAACAGCATACGGCTCTTTTGGCTTTAATTTATCTCCTGAAGCTTTTGAAATATAATTTTTTAAAATATCAACCGCAATATCTCTAAATGCTAAGTCCGTTGGATTAATCAAAGCAGCACTAGGTTCTGCATAACCCTTTGAAATATCCCAAGTTGTCAAAGGTTTATTATCCTTTTTCTTTAGAGCATAAAAAAATTTCTGATCTATTGAGCTATGAATCAGGCAAGGATTAAAGATTAAGCTGCCTTCTAATGTAATTTGATCTGGATAGAGTTTTGCATTATGCTCTGGATGGCTTACAATTATCCTATAGATTCCTTTGCTTGCTAATTCTGCTTTGAAATTTCCATTGGCATCAGAGGTATCCTGCCTTGCTAAATTTCCCTGTGAATCATAAATCTTAACAACTGCGTCTTTAAGAGTATATCTATTGTCTCCTACGCCAAAAACAGTTCCAGTCAATGTATGGGTTTCTGTTTTGTTTGGGTTTTTAAAAGAATAATCATAATGGGAATCATCATCTTGTTCTGGTATTTCTGAAGCTGTTGGAAAGGGCTTATCTCCCCAGCAAGATGTATTTATAATTGCTGCTAAACCTGTTAAAAACATTCTTCTATTTATTGAGTTTTTCATCAAATTTTATAATAAAGAAGAGTATTTAAATATTACTATTTAGTAGTAAAATAATCCAAGAAACATTACTAAGGAGATTATCTAGGAGCAACTAAATTCACTGTTCCTATATTATGCTGAATACTGCTAGTTTTCCAAGAAAACCAACTCCAATAATCATAGAAATATCCTAGTTTAATATTATAAATACCATCTCCTTGCTCTTTAAGCCAATTGTTTAAGCAATAAAAAGAATTTGCATAGCCGACATTAGCATTTTCACGATTAGTCCTCATCATATCAGCTACAGCCAAGTCAGAAGGGTATCTTTCTAGATTAGGGTCGTAACAATTTGGCTCGACAAAAGGTATCCACACTCCAGAAAAAACAAAATCATCTGAAGTTTTGCTGTATTTTTTAGTATTATCAGCGCGCCAATTTAAGTCAAGCGTTTCAATCTCTACACCCCATATTCCATATTGAACAATAGGATTAGGATTTTGAGGTTCAAGATATAAAATAATATTGTCTTTTGGATTCTTATCAATCATTTTAAAATTAAATTCAATCTTATTAATCTCATTTTCATTGCCTGAAACTGCGCTTTGCACAAGAACAAAATTATTTACAATATCTGCGGTGATTGATGCGGGAGTGCCTGAAGGAGCAGTTGTTGCAGGTGCAGAAGGTATGGTTGTTTCATCAATACATTGATTATTGCTGCAAATCTTTGATTCAGTCCTGCAGTTTAGAATAGTAGGATCGCATCTATTATAAGCAGAGCTCCATTTATAATTATAAAAAAGATAATCTCCCTGGCAATTAGCAGGATTTTCTGAATTGCATTGCGCATCGGTTTTAACAGTTACTCCGCTTGGTATTGGACCTATGCACTCTCCATTTAAACAACCCAATCCTTCAGGACAAGGAGAGGGAGCACTCCAATCATAAAGCTTAGCTCCATAAAGAGTAGATATACATGTTTTATATTTTGTAACAGAATCACATATTTTATTGCCCCTATCTGTTTCTGCATTACAAGGAACACCCCCAGGTGGAGATCCGCACTCTATTTTTGTAAAATACCTGGACCTGCCTTCATATAATACTTCACTAGGAAATAAGATTAAATCTGGAACATTTGGTAAGTCAGCCAGATTACGCTCTGTAGTTTCATAATTTGAAGCAATATATCCTTTACTTTTTTTATTACAATAATAAGTAGCGACAAACTGCATGTTGTCAGAAGTAGGTAGGCTTATTCCTGCTGATTCACTATCATGCCTATATGCGGCAATCAAATACTTATGACCATTTTTCTCAAAATTAGGATAACTATCAATATTAGATACTTCATTAACACACAGTTTTGCAGAATCAAGTTTCCCGTCCTTATTAACCTTCCAAGAGCATCCGCTGTTCCAACAAGATTCTTCACTAATGCATTTACCACAATCTCCAGTACAAGCAACAGAAGTGCCTAGATTTGGGGTAGTAGTTGATTGAAGTTCGCACTTAATATCAGCGTTAGTGCCAATAACATGCTCTGTTTGACCGCAATTTTTTTGAATCCAAACACTATTTACGCATTCTTCATATGACATAATGTTGAGCTGCCCATCAACAGCATTTACAATCCTTTGTTTAGCTCCATTAACGCAACCAAAAGCGCATAAGCATGCTTTGTAATATGTTGGCGATTCAAAACTTGCAGATGTTCCCTCACAACCAGATGCGTCTCTGCCAGAATAACAGGAATTAATAGATTTAGCAGCTATTGGACCTTGATATATTTTTGAAAATCCAGGCCCTCTGCCATATACGTTAGTAGCTTCAGGAAATATGCTTCCTTCTCGCATATAGTTCTTTAAATTACATTGCGGAACAACTCCGTTTCCCCAATTATTATAGCTCCATTTATCCTTGCACCATAAGCAGCCTGAATCTACAAAAGCTGTACATGTAACAATGCCAGTACGGCTTGCAACAGCTCCATTAGAATTATCTGCTCTAAGATCATCTCTCTTATCGATATTTGCAGCATCATCTCTCATTGAATCTACATATGTAATGCCTGCGCAGTTTGCAGTGCTGCTCTTCCAAATAATAAATTGATTTTCAGCTAATGCAGATTTTTGCGCTGGCCTGCCTGCGCACATGCATCCTTTATAATAGGTTGAGCCAGAATAAGGCAAAGCATCTTTAGGGCTTCCAGAAGAACTTTTATAACAGCTATTAGTTGAAGGATTGTAATAAGGGCCATTGCTTGCATCAATACCCCCAATAGTTGCTGCTGGAAATATTGTCTTGCATCTCTCACCAGTTGAGTCATCTAATGGTTTGCATTCAACAGAATCATATATGCTAAATTCAGGAATAGGGTCGCATATGGATATCTGAGAGCATTTCTTCCCTTCATACCATAACTCTATTCCTCCTTCATCTCCCCCCACCATGATTTTATACATTGAAAAATGAGTTATATCCCCATAGACATAATTATTATCTATGTCTACGCCGCTATTGGCTAATATTTCCCAATATCCTGTTTCTGCATTATAATTATAAAGTCTTAAACTAGCTTCTTCTATAGTTCCTAAATCTGCCTCGGAATAAGGAATATTTACTGTTGCTTTAGTTATTTCCAAATCACTCTCTATTGTAATAAATTTGTTTAGCGCTTTCTTTGTTCCAATGCCTTTGCCAACTTTGTCTATAGGATTTTCATTTGTTTGCCTGATATCCAATGTTCCTGTTTTTGTTCCTTCTACTTGTATACTTATTGTAATTCCTTCTAATGTAATCTCCTTTTCTCCTACAATTTCAATCTCTGCTGCGCCTATTGGGCATTCACAGGCAGTATACCACCAATCCTTATTAAAGGATATATCTGTGCCAGAGCCTATACCTGTATAACATGCATAATTAACAATATAATATGGCCCAAAATCTTTATTGTCCTCAGAAGGATCAGCTATGCAGTTTTTATCTGTTCCAAATTGCGCTTTACATTTAGCGCAGTCCTTATCAGTCTTACACTCAAGCGAGTTTAGGTTAGACTCATCACAGTTTTCAGGCTTGCTTAGGGCTCTGCAGCCAACACTAGAGCAACTATTAATATTATTTAACCATTTTAGCTCATATCTAGACGCTGCAACACTTACTTCTGCCTGAGGAAGTCCTTCTTTAAGCCACTGAAGCATTTTTAACAAGTCAAAAATATTAATTGCATTATTATTGTCAATATCAGCGCATTCGTTTCCTTGGTAAGTAGCTTGATTACTTATGGCTTTGAGAAGTTTTAATAAATCAAATATATTTATAATGTTATCATTGTTTAAATCTCCTCTGCTTCCGCAGACAATTCCAGTATCTGGAGGAAGGGTTTGTATTACTGGAGCAGCTAAAGAATTAACTGCAATGGCTATCAAAAATAACATTGAGATTGTTATAAATTTATTTTTCATTTTTTTGTTTTTGTTTTTGTTTTTTTGTTTTTTTACTCAAGCAGCCACTTCCACAATGGAATATATTTTATTTTTTTTCTGTTAATTATTTCTTCTCTTTCTTCATCTTCTGTTATTACAATCAGATTGCTGCATTTTAATTCCCTGCTTGCTTTTAATAATGCCTTTATTTCCCTTTTTTTTGTGTTATAGTCTTCTATATTATAACAAACTTGCACCAATTGTTTAATTTTTAATCTTTCCTTAATAACAAAATCTACTTCTTCATTCTGCTGGTTTTTCCAGTAATATAATTCCTTATCCTTTCTTTTAAGCTCAATTGCAACAACATTTTCGTACAGCCTGCCAATATCCTTGCTAAATTTAAAGCTTATAGCATTTCTTAAGCCAATATCGATAGAATACACTTTAAATGGATTAACTTTCTGTTTTTTTAAAGAATAACTAAAATAAGGAACGCTAAATAAGAGATAAGCATTCTCCAAATAAGAAAAATATTTAATTATAGTATTTACGCTTCTGGCTTCAATTAATTTTTTAAGCGTATTGTAGGTTATTAAATTGCCTATGTTAGTTATAAGATATCTTGCTAATTCTTTCAATTGTTTAACATTCCCTATGCTATATCTTTCAACAATATCTCTCTGTATTATATCGCTAAAATATTCTTGCAAGATTTCTATCCTATTATCTTTCAAGTATTCAGGGAATCCGCCTTTTTTTAAATAGTTTGAAAAATATTTGTTTATTAGAACTCTCCTTTCTATTATATAGATATCATCTTTTTTTAATTCAAATCCATAAAATTTTAAAAATTCCCTAAAATTAAATGGAAAAATTGAGAATTGCAAATGTCTTCCAGTTAATAAAGTAGCTAATTCTCTGCTAAGCAGCCTAGCATTAGACCCTGTAATAAAAAATTTAAAATCATTTTCATGCATTCTTCTTACCCACCTTTCCCACCCATTAATATTTTGAATCTCATCTAAGAAGAAATTTTTATGTTTCCCAAAAAGCTCTATAAGAATTTCATAAAGCCTATTAAAATCTTTTAGGTCGAAGCTTGCAAGTCTTTCATCCTCAAAGTTAATATAATAATAATTTTTAAAGAAATTGTTTATTATCTGGGAAAGAAAAACTGACTTTCCGCACCGCCTAACTCCCGTAATTATTATATTATTTTTAATTCCAACAAATTTTTTAATTTCATCAAGTTTTTCCCTTATAACAAAATCTTTGCTTCTTGCTTCCTCTATTCTCTTTTTTTGTTCCAGCAAAATTTCCTTTAAAAGCTCTTTTGATATCATAACAATACTACCTTTAAACTAATATTTAAATCTTTTCATTTCATTGAACAATTTTTAAAGAAATTGTTCATTTTAAATTTTATAAATGAATCGGTTATATTTTTAGATTTTGACAGATTGATGTTTTTATTTTTCATTTTATCCTTCTAAAAGCCTCTTCAATGTTCTCTTCCTGCCAGCCTGCTTCTTTTAGAGCTTGTTTAATGTCTTCTTTTGAATGGCCTTCTCTTGATCTATCTTTAATATATTCACCTGCTTGGCTTAACTCGTCTTTTGGCTTAAGCTTGTATTGTTTAGCTAAAATTAATAACTCCTTTATTTTACTTCTGTAAACAACAAATGTTGTGATTATCCCAATTGACAAAAATAAGATTATGATTAAGGAATATGGAAATTGTTTTGTTATTTTTCCTGGTCTTTCTGCATTGATTATAGTTATATCTTTTTTTTCCTCTTTTATTTTATTGTTATTTTCATCAAATAAATTTACAATAACTTCATATTCTTCGCTTTCGTATAAATCATTAATTATAAAAGAGAAATCTATTTTTTTTTCCTCATTTGGATTTAGCTCAACAGTTTTCCTAGACCGGTCTATAAAGATGGTTATGCCCTTAGCAAGCAAACCTGACTCAACATTAAATGTTTTTATTAAATTATCATCATTTCTTAATAGAATCTCTACTCGAATATTGTCATTATTTTTATAATTGGTTTTATCTAGACTAATTTCTAAGGTTTGTGCAGCAACGGTGTTCACTAATAACAGTAAAATTAAAATAATTAATTTTCTCATTCATTCACCTTATTTTTTTTTTTTTAATTTTTAACTG
>Ga0209542_10015131_pt1 | contig 13009 bp, 15 predicted proteins | sample RifCSPhighO2_01_FD_184028 | JGI IMG/M metagenome (GOLD analysis project Ga0209542, IMG submission 184028) | Soil microbial communities from Rifle, Colorado - Rifle CSP2_plank highO2_0.1 (SPAdes) (version 2) | ecosystem: Environmental > Terrestrial > Deep subsurface > Rock core/Sediment ... | reverse complement strand
ATTCCACATGGTCAGAACCAGGTCATGAGGAAGATTTATTACCCACACACTTTTTAATAGTTGATGCTGGACTATTTATATTACCCAGAGAAGCTGCTTTAACAGAACATTTAATAGAATTTCCTGTTACTACTCTAGAAGAATTTGCTATAGCTATGGAATCGGTGCAAGCTTTTGTTGATCATAATACAGATAAGTTGCAAACTAGACTTAGTAGAAGCTTGCGTGCCGAACCAGACATGCATGAATTTCTCAGTAGATTGGCTGGAAATCCACCTAGGGAACCAAGACCTATAAATCCTCCAGTTAGATTTCCCCCAAGAGATCCCCAGAGTTTTAATTGGTTAAAGATTGACTCTAAATAAAAATAATAAGTGTTAATGAAAAGTCCAATTTCAAGATTTACTGTTTCTGGTAACTCTATGACTCCCACACTGCATTCTGGACAGGATGTTTTATCCATAAATTGGTTTGTAAATCCCAAAGTCGGGGATATTGTGGTGATAAAAAAATCCGGTAAAGAGATGGTAAAAAGAATTCAAAAAGTGGAGGATGGAAAAGTGTTTGTGGTGGGTGATAATCCCTCGGAGAGTATAGACTCCAGATCTTTTGGCCCAGTTAATATGGAGGATGTTGTAGGTAAGGTGATATATTCCTTAGATCAAATTCCTTGTCCCAATTGTGGCTCGCCTGTTATAGGGGTGTATGGGAGGAAGGATGCTATATGCAGGAATTGCGGTTTCAAATTGGTATGCTGTGGTGAATGAAGCAGATTCATCAGGATTTATAGATATGGAGTTTATACTTACCTCAACCATTCCACCAAGAGCCTCAGTCTGATTAAAACTCCAAACAACTCTTCTTATAAATTCTTGATTACTAAAATCATCATTTTCAGGAGGAGTAACTAATGGTTCAATCACTCCATCTCCAATATGAAGAAGGCCTCTCATTTTCCAAATTTCTGGGCTAGGCATAAAAATATTCTATCAGATTAGAGCCCATCAAATCTATCTGTTCTAATTGAGGTCTCATCAATTCCCATACTAAGCAAAATATTTTCAAAATCATCAACCATTTTTGGAGGACCAGCCAGGTAGAAGATAGGGTCTTGGCCTGAAGGGCCGGTGTGTTGGGTATAGGGTTTAGGGTATAGCTGCTGCAACTTCTCTTCAGTTAACCTTCCGTCTTTACTGGTATTAATATAATGAATTTTTAATTTGGGGTATTGTTTAACCCATTCATCTAATTCTTTTTTAAATATAAAATCATCATCTGAGTTTGAATAAATTAAAGTAATTGGTAAGCTAAATTTTTGGTCAACTGCATATTTAATCATAGATCTGTGAGGGGCAATACCAATTCCACCGCTCAAAAAAACAATAGGTGATGAGTCATCTATCACTACTGTACCTGCAGGATGTGAGGAAGAAACTAAGTCCCCTTTCTTTAAACCCTGCAGTTTTTTATTAAAAGAGCTGGATGTTAGCTTAATTGTCAGCATTATAAATCTTTCAGTGGGGGAGGATGAGATAGAGAATATTCTGCCCGCTTCGCGAGGCGAGCCAATATCTAGAAATTGACCTGGATAAAAGCTAAAATTTTCTGGTTTTTCCAGTATTAAACTGAAACAATCTTTAGATTCAGTTTTAGTATCCTTAACAGTCAGTTGCATCTCGGATGTATACTATCATAAAGAAGAAAACATGAGATAATACTTCTATGGAAACTGCCACGGCAAATTCTGTAAAAACATCAATTCATGAAGTAGATAAGCCCACTCATGTGAGTGAGTTGAATAATAAGGCAAAAGAACAGATAGAACAGATTCTTAAGGATAAAGGAGTATCAGCTAACCCTAATACGGGTTTAACTCCTGTTAATGAGCAGCCAGTTTTATCTGAGGGGGTAGTCAAAGCTGCCGGGGCAACAAATGTAGGACATGAGAAGTTTAGTATTGGTGAGGATGCAGAACTTGTACAAAAAGATGTTGGACGCAACCTTGGGGGATTTTTTAAGAAGTATTTTGCAGGAGGACATACAGAAAAATTAACAGATGCCAAGGGTTGGATTGGCAATAGAATACACAATATAAAGACTAGAATAAGAAGTCAAAAAGGAAATCAGGCAGTTAAGATGGATGAAGTGGAGTAATTTATATGGAAGTAACAACAGGACCAGTTATACAATCAGGTGGTTTTGATATTTTAGGTTTAATAATGACTATGGTTGCCTTTGCAGCTGTAGGATTAATACTGACTGGTGTTTTTTTGTATTTTAAAAAGTATTTGGTAGGATGGATAAAATTTAAAGATAGAGAAAAAAATTCTTTGCAGTTTGTGCTTTTGCAAATAAAAGTTCCCAGAGGAAATGAAGTTAAAATTGATGCTGCAGAACAGCTTTTTGCCACCTTTGCCTCCCTTCATAAATCAGGAGGAATGTTTTCATCTTTCTACCCTCAGCCACACTTATCTTTTGAGATAGTAGCTGTTCATGAGTCAATCAAATTTTTTGTATCAGTTCATAAGTCACACCAAGATCTTTTAGAAAAACAAATTCATGGAGCCTATCCTGATGCAGAAATTAAAGAGGTGCCTGAATATAATATTTTTACAGAAACTTCAAAAACAGCTTATGTTCAACTAAAATTTAAAAATGCTGATTATTTTCCAATCAAGTCTTATAGAGACTTGCCAACAGATCCTCTTTCAGCTATAACCTCCGGCTTGGCAAAGATGCAGCCAGGGGAGGGGGCGGCAATTCAGATGATAATTTCTCCTGCTGATTCTAAGTGGAAAGATAAGGGAAAAGCTTTTGTTAAAAAAGAAAAAGATCCTGGAGACGAGAAAAATCCAAAGTCGCCTCCTGATGCCAAACAGCTGGAAGCGGTTGAAGGAAAAATTTCTAAAAGCGGTTTTGAAACAATTATTAGGGTGGTGGTTTCTTCTACTTCATCTGATAGCGCCAAAGCCCATTTAACTAATATTAAAGCTGCTTTTGAACAGTTCTCAGGTCCCTATAATGGTTTTTCCGGAGCAAAAATAGTTTCAGAAAAAGGATTTTTAACTGATTTTATTTATAGATATTTGCCTAAATATTCAGGAGGTTCTGTTTTAACTGCTGATGAACTTTCATCAATTTTCCATTTTCCAAACAAATCTATAGAAACTCCATATATATCATGGCTTTCATCTAAAAGAGCTCCTGCTCCGGAAAAAATTCCAACCTCAGGTCTATACCTTGGCAGGTCAGTCTTTAGAGGGGTTGTAAGGCCTGTATATCTATCTGAAGATGACAGAAGAAGGCATATGTATGTTATTGGAAGAACAGGTACAGGTAAAACAGAATTCTTAAAATCAATGATGCTGCAGGATATTATTGCCGGCAAAGGTATTTGTTTTATTGATCCTCACGGTGATGCAGCAGAAGAGCTTTTGGAATTAATCCCTGCAAGTAGGGCAGAGGATGTTATTTATTTTGATCCATCAGATGTCACCAGACCTTTTGGGTTAAACATGCTTGAAGCTTATTCTGAAGAACAAAAACACTTTGTGGTAGCTTCTATTATTGGACTGATGTATAAACTTTTTGATCCTAATAAAACAGGTATTATTGGCCCCAGGTTTGAACACGGTGTTAGAAATGCCATGCTTACTGCAATGAGTAAACCTGGAGCCACTTTTGTGGAAGTTATGAGGATTATGACAGATGCAGAATTTGTTAAGGAGCTTTTACCTTTAGTACAAGATCCTGTTGTCAGACGATATTGGACAGATCAAATTGCTCAAACTACAGATTTTCATAAATCAGAAGTGCTGGATTATACAGTTTCCAAGTTTGGCAGATTTGTTACCAATAAAATGATGAGAAATATTATTGGTCAGTCTCAATCAAGCTTTGATTTAAGAAAAGTTATGGATGAAGGGAAAATTTTAATCATGAATCTATCAAAGGGGCGGATAGGAGAGGAAAATTCAAACTTTTTAGGGTTAATTTTAGTTCCTAAAATTTTAAATGCTGCTATGAGTAGAACAAATGTTCCGGTAGACCAAAGAAAAGATTTCTATCTGTATGTTGATGAGTTTCAAAACTTTGCCACAGAAACTTTTGCAGATATTTTATCTGAGGCTAGAAAATATAGACTTAATCTAATTGTGGCCAACCAATTTATTGGACAAATTGGAGAAGATTTAAAGAATGCTGTTTTCGGAAATGTTGGTACTGTTATTGGATTTAGAGTTGGAGTAACTGATGCCAACTACCTCCAGCATGAATTTTCCCCCACATTTTCAGAACAAGACTTGGTCAATGTAGAATCACCTCATGCTTATATAAAAACCATTGTAGCAGGAGAACCTATGATTCCATTTTCCCTAGATACCACCAAAGATATGAATAAATGGAAAGCTATGCTAAACCCTCAGATTGGTCAGGCCATCAAAGAGTTATCAAGATTAAAATATGGAAGAGAGCTTGCTACAGTTGAAGCTGATATTAACGTAAGAGCCAAATTGTAGGTGGGCGCAGAATTGGACTTGAACCTATAACCAGTTGTTAAATTCTCAATCAAAATTTCTGTGGGCGCGCCTGGACTCGAACCAGGGACCAAGTGTGTATAAGACACTCGCTCTACCAACTGAGCTACACGCCCAAATTTTGACTGTAAGACAACCGCTATACCATTGAGCTATCTGTGCGTTTGAAAATTATACCAAATTGAATTAATGAATTGTGAAGTTTAGAGTTCTTCGAGTTTTACTTTTGATTCGCCGTTGTGATTCTGAATAAATTGGAGATATCTTTCAGTTGTTGAAAGTCTTTTGTGACCTGCTAATTTAGAAACCATTGTCATTGGAACTCCAGATGAAAGTTGGTGAGCCACCCAAGTATGACGCATATCATTAACCTTAGCTCCTTTTATGCCTGCAATTCTAAAATATCTATCAATGGCTGTTCTAATATTTCTTATTAATAAGGGTCTACCTGTTTTTGTTACAAAAAGGGAATGAGAAGGAGTTTTTGGCCTTACTTCCAAATATTTAGCAACTACTTCTACTGCAGGTTTATTTAAAGGCATTGTTCGCTCCCTGGTATCTTCAAAAGGTGGAACATGCAAAGTAGGGGAATCAGTTAAAATTAAATCTTCTACTCTAAGTTTAGCTAACTCTCCAATTCTGATTCCAGTTTGAAGTAAAAGTTCAATAACAGCAATCATTCTGACATCTGCTCTGGCTGCATCTCTTAGGGCTCTATATTCAAGTTTGGATAATATTCTAGGTGGTTTATTTTCAAATTTAGGATGTTCTAATCCTCCTGCAGGATCATTAGTAATAATATTCAAAGTTTTTAAGAATTTGAAAAAGGTTTTAGTGGAATTTGTTTTTCTGGAGATTGATTTAGGAGTATAATTTTCTTTGGCTAAGTTATCCATAAAGAGTTGTAAATCAGCTGTTTCAACTAAAGCTGGATCTTGTTTGTCTGCAGATTCCAAGTGGGCTACTAGTTGATCAATATCTTTTCCATAGGCTAAGATAGTAGCTGAAGCTCTGGATTTACCCTTAAGGTGATCTATAAATTGCTGATGTGCGTCTCTTAAAGAAACCATGACGTTTATTATAATGTTATAGGATATAAAAGTCAAGGGGGAGTTTATGATCAGGAAAAGTATTATTGGACTTATAATCTTAATAGTGATAATCATTGCCTCCAGTCTTGTAGGTCAAATTTCAGATTCTTTGAGGTCGCAAGATAGGTTATCAGAACAAGCTGAAACGGTTTCTAGGCTCGAGATGGAAAATAGAGAGCTTAAGAAAAAACTTATTGATATTCAGTCTCCTGAATTTATAGAAGAGCAGGCTAGAAATAAGCTTGGACTCTCAAAAGGGGGAGAAACAATAGTTATTATTCCTGATAGTAAGCTAAAATCGATACTTTATGCCAGTGAATCTGCAAAAGAAGTCAGACTGCCGAATTGGCAAGGCTGGTTTAAACTATTTTTTTAAGGGGAGACTTTGTTTAAGATTCTTCCAAGTAAGGATTGCTGTGTTTCTATAACTTGTCCATTTTCAGCTGAAACAGAAGCTTTTACACCACTTTTAAGAGGAATGAATCCTAATAGTTTATGTTCTTTAACTCCATTTATTTGATAGATAAGCACTCCACCCTCTTCTTTAAGAGTGACTAATTTACTGGTGCTGGCAAGCTCACCCTTAGAAGAAGCTGAAGTAACATAGCTCATAACTTTTGAGGCCAGAGTATTTTTTATAGCAGAGTCAGGCAAAACAGCTACTTCTTTTTCTCCAACAGAAGTTGATGCCTTTATAGTTCCTGATTTTTGATCCTGACTTAAAGAAAGGGTAGAGACTGCCCCGTCTCTGCCGCTGACAAAGCCTTTCTCGCTACCTTCTGCTACCAGCCTCACATTTTTAGAAGATGTTACTCCCTGAACATCACTTTTGCCGTCAAGATAAGACCTTGTGATTGGGATATTAGAAGAAATTAATATTCCTGCAACAAATACAATTGCTAATATTTTAACCATTAACTTGATCATAGAGGTAAAGGGGAGGGATTGTCAAATGCGAGTGTTGCGGGGGGGAGAATCGAACTCCCTACCTGGAGATTATGAGCCTCCTGTGCAGCCGTTACACTTCCCCGCGAGAGGTATTGTAAGCTAAAAGCCAGCTTGACGCAACCTCTTTTGTGGATTACTCTTAAAGTTAAGTCCTATGGTAAAAAAAGCTTTTAAAACAATAGTAGAAGCACCTGCAGTTGTATTAGGTGTAACTTTGGATGCTTCAAAAAGAATTGTCAGATTAGTTTATAGACAAAAAGACGTAAAGAATGCCAGAGAATATTGGAAAACCTTAGGACCTGGTTTAACAACAGGTGCGGCTGATGATGATCCTTCTGGAATTGCTACTTATTCTCAGGCAGGCGCAGGATTTGGTTTTAAATTTTTATGGACTGCCGTATTCACTTTCCCTTTAATGGCGATTGTACAGGAAATGTGTGCCCGCATTGGTCTTGTTACAGGTAGGGGATTGGCTGGAAATATTAGATCATTTATGCCTAAATGGGTGCTTCTTACCTCTACATTATTGCTTTTTGGGGCAAATTCCCTAAACATTGGAGCAGATTTAGGAGCTATGGCCAAGGCTACTCAGCTTTTATATCCTAATATTAGCTTTAATTTTTTGATTTTAGCTTTTGCTATTTTTTCTTTAGGATTACAGATTTTTACAACCTATGACCGGTACGCCAAATATTTAAAATGGATGGCTTTAGTATTACTGGCTTATGTTTTCTCTGCAATTAGTGCCAATTTAGATTTTGTAGAAATTGTAAAAATCTCACTTATACCAACTCTTGAGTTTACCGAGGATCAGCTTTTTATTCTGGCTGCTATTTTGGGTACCACCATCTCACCATACTTATTTTTCTGGCAGACCTCACAGGAAATAGAAGAGCAAATTTTAGTGGGAAGAACAACTTTAAAGTTAAGACAGCAAGAAACTACCAATAAAGAAATCAAAAACATGAGGTTGGATGTTTGGTCAGGGATGTTTTTATCAAACCTGGTAATGTTTTTTATCATTGCTGCTTGTGGTGCAGTGTTATTTCCCAATGGCATCACAGAAATTACCTCAGCTGAGCAGGCTGCTGAGGCTTTGCGCCCTTTTGCAGGAGATTTAAGCTACTTTCTTTTTGCCTTAGGTATAATCGGAACAGGACTTTTAACAATACCGGTTCTGGCAGGTTCAGCTTCATATGCTCTTTCTGAAACTTTTGGGTGGAAATATGGATTATATAGAAAACTTAAAGAAGCAAATGCTTTTTATGGAGTCATTATTCTCTCAACTTTAGTAGGACTGGGTATAAATTTATTAGGCTTTGATACTATAAAAGTCTTAATTTATACAGCCATTGCCAATGCTTTGGTGGCGCCTGTTATTTTGGCAACCATAGTTCTTTTAAGCAGTAATAAAAGGGTCATGGGGGAGAGGGTAAATCATCCTTTCACCACCCTTTTAGGTTGGTTTATTACAGTAGTTATGGCAGTAATAGGTATAGCTACAATCTATTTCTTTTTTGTTTAAAATCTTCTCATCTGGTACAATTTAGCCTGGTTTGGCAACGTAGCTCAGTGGTAGAGCGGAGCCCTCATAAAGCTTAGGTCGTTGGTTCGATTCCAACCGTTGCTACTTGATTTGAGGTATCATAAAACTATGAAAGTAATTGTATTAGCTGCAGGTGAAGGTAAAAGAATGTGGCCGATTCAAACAGATAAGTGTTTAATTCCTTTTTTAGGAAAGCCCCTTTTATACCATAACCTTAAGAAAATTCAAGAAGCTTTAAATCCTGAAGAGGTGATTATTACTGCTAATCCTGAAAGTAAAGATCAAATATCCAAAATCCTTTCTGAGGTTGGTCTTACTGGTACTGTGGTGATCCAGCAGGAGCCTAAAGGTATGCATGATTCTATTCTTTCTGCCAAAGACTTGATTGAGGGAGAAGTATTAATTGTGAATGCCCAGGATATTTTAGATCCAGAAGCTTTTAAAAAAGATATGGATGGGGAAGTGGTTTTAAGAGGGATAAAAGTAGATAAATATTTTCCTGGTGGGTATTTAAAGGTAACAGGGGATAGTGTACAGGGGATAGTTGAAAAACCAGGAGAGGGAAATGAACCCTCTGACTTGGTAAAACTGGTAGTGGATTATTTTAAAGATGGCAAGAAATTAGTTTCCTATTTGGAAAAAATTACTTCAGATGAGGATGATCATTACGAAAAAGCTATTTCTCAGATGATTTCTGATGGGGTAGAGATAAAATTTATTAGTTACTCTGGGACTTGGATTCCTTTAAAATATCCATGGCAGATTTTAGATATCACAGCTTACTTTTTATCTACTATTGAACAACAAATTTCCTCAGGGGCAAAAGTGTCTGAAAAGGCCATTATAGAAGGAAAAGTAGTAATAGAAGATGGGGCAAAAGTGTTTGAAGGGGCTGTTATTAAAGGGCCTTGCTACATTGGTAAAAATGTCATTGTGGGAACTAATACCATGGTTAGGGAATCTAGTTTGGAAGAAGGATGTGTGACTGGATTTAATTCAGATATCACCAGATCCTATATTGGGGCCAATTCCTGGTTTCATACAAACTATATAGGTGATTCTGTAATTGAGGGGGATTTTGGAATGGGTTCAGGGGCTGTTTTAGCTAATCTAAGGCTAGATGATCATACAATTAGGGTAAAAGTGGGAGACCCTTCGACAAGCTCAGGGCAGGAGGACCTGGATTCTGGTAGGCATAAATTGGGATTAACAGCTGGAAAAGGTTCCAGGGTTGGAGTTAATGCCTCAACTATGCCAGGAGTTAAAATTGGTTCAAACTCCCTAGTGGGACCTGGAGTTACACTTTATGATGATGTGCCTGATAATAAAAAGATTCTGGTTAAACAAGAGTATGAAATTACAGATCATACCCCAGCTCTAACAAGTTATGATCAGTTTAGGGAAAAGTTGAAATAAGTATTTAAGCTGCTATAATCTTCAGATTATGCTAATAGAAGTAATAGGTCAAAATCCAAACCAGGCTCATCTAGAGAGATTAGGAAATGGATTATTAGTAGCTCATGCTAGCTTAAAAAAAGACCAGGATTTATTTGTACCTGATTGGGTAGGCGTTGGGATAAGACTTTTTGTTTCTCCAGCATTAGGAAAAGGATTAATTAGAACCCTTTCTGAGTTAAATGATTTTGCTAAGGAGCATTCCCATGATTTAGAATTTGTGGAAGGAACAAGGGAACCTACTAATGTAGATCCAATAACTTTGCCAACTCTTAGAGGTAAGCAGTTTAAAGTTGTTATTACACCTGCTGTATTTGTTGTAAGTGGTGTAGAAACTACTTTAAGAAATGGTTACCAGAATGATTTTCGAAATTTGGCTGTACATGATTACATTGACCCTTCTGAGGCTCATTGCTATGGTTTTGTTAGGCCTCCTGCTACTGACCTTTCCCATCTGAGTATGCTTGTTTTTGTGGGTGGAGGTTAGTTTAATTAATCCGCTTTAGCACGTTAGTACCCCCTGTTACCTCAGCGGATTAATCTAGGCACAAAAAAACAGGTTCCTTTTACGGTTTAACCTGTTGTAGGTGTCTTCCTACTGTCCTAAAACCTGCCATCTCCATTTCTTCTAAACTTCTGGAAATGGGATCAGTTACAGGCGCTCTTCTTCCTTTCACCTTTGGAAATGGATCTTCAGAAGTGCCAGGTATTCTTCCCTCAACACGGACATTAGTAACGGGTCCTATAGGACCACTTTCTACTGCCATACAATCACCTCCTTTCGAATAATTAGAAATAGGCAATTGAGGTGAAAGAAATGTTATTTCTTCAAACATAAGGGATCTAGAATTCACAATATCATGAGTTGAAAAGGTAAGTCAAGTTCAGTACAATCAACCTCATGCTTCTCTATGAATTTGAGGGAAAAAAATTATTTAAATCCTGTGGGATAGAAATTCCAAATTCCCAACTTATTGAACCTCCTGATGAAGAAATTAAAATTAAGGCTCCTCTGGTGCTTAAGGCTCAAGTTTTATCTGGCAAACGCGCTGATTCAGGTGGAATAGTTGTGGTGGATGATGAGTCAAAACTCAAGGTAAGTGTGTTGGCATTATTAGGATCTTCAGTTAATGGAGAAAAAGTAGAGAAGATTCTGGTAGAAGAAATGGTAGAAATTGATAAGGAATATTATCTTTCATTTTCATATAGCACAGAGAATAGGGGACCAGTAATGAGCTTTGGAGAAGGTGGAACAGGGGCAGAAGGAAAAGAGATTAAAATATATCCTGTAGATATTTTAGAGGGATATAAAGGAGAAAATGTGTCTGATTCTCTAAAAGAAACTGCTAAAAAGCTTTGGGAAGTATTCATAAAATATGACTGTGAATTGGCAGAAATTAATCCTTTGGTGGTTACTAAGGATGGAAAGATTATGGCCTTAGATGCCAAAGTGATTTTGGATGATGATGCAAATTTTAGACGAGAAGAAAAGTTCCCTGAAAGAAATCTTTTTGGCAGGCCTCCAACTGAGGCTGAAATTGAGGCTAGAAAGATTGATGAAGGAGATCACAGAGGTACTTCTGGATCTGTTTATTGGGATTTGGATGGGGATATTGCTGTGATTGCTGCTGGGGGTGGAGGATCTGTGGTTTGTATGGATGCGCTCATTGCTTATGGAGGAAAGCCTGCTAACTATACTGAGCATTCTGGAAACCCACCTAGGGAAAAATTAAAGAAATTAACAGAAATTGTTCTGGCTAAACAGGGGTTAAAGGGATGTTGGTTTGTTGGAGGGACAGCTAACTTTACTGATATTTATGAAACTTTAATGGGATTTGTAGAAGGACTAAGGGAAGTAAAGTTTAAAGGTCCTATTGTGATAAGACGCAGTGGGCCAAATGATAAAAAAGCTTTTGATGAACTAAAAATAATAGGGGAAAAAGAAGGATTTGATTTTCATATTTTTGGCAGGGAAACTCCCATGACAGCCACAGCTAAGACAATAGTGGATTTAGCATATGGAAAGGAGGAAAAGTAGTCGCTCGATACCGCAATTTACTCGGCCTTGTCACTCGCTAATCGCTCGTCCGGCCAACTCGTAAATTGAGTATCTTCGCTCCTTAATCTATGGCTATACTAGTTAATGATAAAACAAAAGTATTAGTGCAGGGAATAACAGGTAAAGAAGGGTCAAAAGTAGCCTTGCAGATGAAAAATTATGGAACTAAAGTTTTAGCTGGGGTAACTCCTGGTAAAGGTGGGCAGGAAGTACACGGTGTGCCTGTTTATAACACTATTGCAGAAGCGCTAGATTCTCATCCAGGTATTAATACCTCTCTTATTTCTGTGCCTAATTTTGCAGTTTTTGGTGCTATGCAAGAGGCTATAGCTGCCCAAATTCCCCTTATTAATGTTTTTACTGAACATGTACCAATTGCAGATACTGCCAAAGCTATTGCCATGGCCAAAAAAGCTGGAGTTAGGATTGTTGGTCCGTCATCTATGGGTATTATTTCTCCAGGAATTGGAAAGGTGGGTCAAATTGGTGGGGAAGACCCAAGAGGAGTTTTTTCCAAAGGAAATGTAGGAGTTATTTCAAAATCTGGAGGAATGTCATCTGAGGTTTCTTGGATTTTAACTAAAAATGGAATAGGGCAGAGTACAGTTATAGGAATTGGAGGAGATATATTGGAGGGTTCAACTTTTACAGATATGATGGAAGAATTTGAAAAAGATGAACAGACAAAATCTGTGGTTATTTTTGGAGAAATAGGGGGGACCTATGAGGAAGAAGCAGCAGAAATGATTAAATCAGGAAGATTCACTAAAAAAGTAGTGGCTTTTATCTCAGGATTATTTGCAGAATCCTTGCCTCAAGGAACCAAGCTGGGACACGCTGGAGCCATAGTTTATGGGGATAAAGGTTCCTATAAATCCAAAATAAATAGTTTGACTGAAGCAGGGGTAACTATTGCCAAAACTCCAGATGAGATACCTGACCTCTTGACAATGTAATACAAATGTAATACAATATGACTAGGATAAAGATTAAGAAATTGGTTTGGGACGAGTGGAATATTAAACATATAGAGAAACATAATGCTACAGTTAGAGAAGCAGAGGAAGCTGTTAAGAATTTTATTACGCATATAAAGGGTAAAAACGGAAGATATATAGCTATGGGTAGATCAGGTACAAGATTGATGTCATTGGTGGTGAGAAGGATAAGTGCAGGTGTATATTATCCTGTAAGTGTAAGAGATTCTAGTAGAAAAGAGAGAAAGGAGATCTATGAAAAAGAAAAAGTTTAAATTTCCTGATTTTAATAAAATGAGTTATAAAGAGGAAGTTGAATGGTGGGATAAACATGATTTTACTGAATTCTGGGATGAATTAGATGATGTAAAAGTCATAGTAGATCTTGAGAAACCAAA
>Ga0209542_10015129_pt1 | contig 13010 bp, 18 predicted proteins | sample RifCSPhighO2_01_FD_184028 | JGI IMG/M metagenome (GOLD analysis project Ga0209542, IMG submission 184028) | Soil microbial communities from Rifle, Colorado - Rifle CSP2_plank highO2_0.1 (SPAdes) (version 2) | ecosystem: Environmental > Terrestrial > Deep subsurface > Rock core/Sediment ... | reverse complement strand
AAGCCGGTGAACAAAAAGTTTTTGAAAGCCCATTAAGACCCGATTTCGCCCAAGCCCTTGACTCTTTAACTAAGGTATGATAACCTGTTTTGGGAAATAGCGATGTTTAAACTCGCCCTGACCTGGCAGTTCCCAGGACGCAGTTCACCAAAAGAGAAAGGAAACGCCAATGAAAGGCACACCCTTGATCGACACGAAGAACCCGGAGCTTGTGCTCCGCGCCTACGCCCTCGGTCTTAAGATCGTGGCGAACGTGCCTCACGTTCTCACGCTCAAGGACCTCGAGCACTGGGAAGCTAATCTCGGCGGGCTCAAGGACGCACTCACTCGCGGCTTCTCAACCGGGGAAGTACCTGCGTCCGTTTCCGTCGGGCAACCGCCTGCCTTCGTTCTGCTCACGAGCTTCGAGCTCGTGGTGCCCGCAGGCTACAAGCACGGTGGCTACCTCGGGCGCTTCCACAAGGCGAACCGGAAGAAGTTCTACGGTTATAACGACGACATCATCGACGAGAACTTCGGGAACCCCAGCCGGGTGATCAAGGCCGGTGAGCGCTTCCTCATCAAGCTCATCGGCATCACTTGCCAGGTGAGTTCCGAAGAGTGCCTGGCGGTGTACGAGCGGGAGCAGGCTCATCTGGTCGGTGCCCAAGGATTGGCCCTGCTCTGGGAGCACAAGCGCAAGGAGTTGCCCGTCGGCAAGTGGACGCTCTCTTTCGACAAGAAGGAGTGCCTGCCAGTTGTCGATGGCTACCACAGGGTGCCGAACGTGAACCGCAACTCGGACGAGGACTTCAACTTCAACCTCGGCAACTTCGAGAACCCGTGGAACGACAACAACGTTCTCGCTCTCTTCTGCCACTTACGCGTTTCTTGTCCCGCTAAAAGCGGGATGAGTTTTTTCTCCGGCGGCCTTTTTCCACCCTCCGAGCATTCGGCCAATGTGCTCAAGTTGCAAAATAAGCTTACCGTATTGCTTGCCGTCCAGTACGTCATTTTCCCAAGCAATCTGAAATAGGAATTTTACCAAGTCTGATTTGCCAATAGCGCCTGATATTATCGCGAGCTTCTCAAATTTGTCAAAGGCAAAACAGGCGCGGAAGATAAACTCTAATAATTCAAGAAATGTCTCATCGATTCTTGTCCCAATCGTGTAGCGATCAACGCGCTTCAGATCTACCAAATACTTGTGCCACTCGGTATACGCTTCCTTCGTCTTTACAAGCACCAAAGGTGATTGTGGGGGGGGGTGGTAACGTTATGTTCACTCATACATACGATAATATCACAAGTATCGAAAACCTGCTTACCGCTTGGTGGCGTTTCCGTAGAGGCAAATCAAAAAGGTCATCAGTGAGAGCCTTTGAGCTTTGTCTAGGCGACAATCTTGCTCGCCTGCACCAAGTCCTCAAAGATAAAACATACGCGCACGGTAGTTACGCGCGGTTCAATGTGGCCGATCCTAAACCACGTGTTATTCATAATGCTTCGGTGTTTGATAAAGTCGTGCATCGGCTAATTTACGATAGCTTATATTGGCACTTCCACTTTCGCTTTATCCACGATTCGTACTCGTGTAGGAATAACAAAGGCCCGTATCTTGCCACAGAAAGGTTCAAAAGTTTCGCAGGCAAAGTTTCAAGGAACCACACCCGCACAGCTTGGGTGCTCAAGTGTGATATACGAAAGTTCTTTGCTTCAATTAATCACATAACCCTCAAACAGATTCTTGCTCGCCACATTTCTGACCCGGATTTTCTCTGGCTTATCGGCCAAGTGATTGATAGTTTTTCCTCGACTTCGCTCGGAACGGGTCTCCCTCTTGGCAATTTAACCTCACAACTTTTCGGCAATGTGTATATGCACGAGTTTGATCAGTTTGTAAAGCAAGAGTTGCGCTTCAAGTATTACATCCGCTATGCCGATGATTTTGTCTTCCTTTCCCATAGCAAGAGTGAACTGGATAATATGCTACCCAAGCTTGCGGATTTTCTCAATAATCGCCTTAAACTTTCCCTTCATCCCAATAAAGTTCACATCACAACTTATGCCTCTGGCGTAGACTTCTTGGGTTGGGTGCATTTTCCCCATCACCGCACACTCCGCACAAGTACCAAGAAGCGTGCCGAGCAGAACCTGAAGTGGTATCCCACACCAGAAACAGCGAATTCATACAGAGGTCTACTCTCGCATGGCAATACGTTTAAGATAAAACGAGGCCTTGATTCCTTGGGCTCTCTCTGATAAGCTAGCCCCCATGGCTATAAGCCCCGCAAATGTTGAGGAACGCAAGAAACTGGACCTTCGTCCAGGCGATGTGGTGCGCGTGACCCAGACCATTGAAGAGAAGAGCGAGAAGAAGAAGGCCGATAAGAAGATGGAGAAGCAAACCCGTACCCGCCTCCAGATGTTTGAGGGCACGGTTATCGCTCGCAAACACGGGGGCGAGGTGGGTGGCACATTTACCGTTCGCAAAGTAGCTTCGGGAGTGGGAGTGGAGAAGATTTTTCCCCTCTATTCGCCAAATATTTCAAAAATTGAGGTTGTCAGTCGTTCCAAAGCTCGCCGAGCCAAACTCTATTACATACGTAAGAAGGCCGCTAAAGAAATTTCGCGCAAGATGCGCCAAGAGCGCTTCTCGGCCACTGCCGAAAACATCCCCGACGTTGTCGAAGCCCCAGCCCAAGAGGTTGCCGCCGAGGCTACAGCTTAATTGTCGAGATCTCGTTTATTTTGTTGAAACCCTTGTCCCGCGTAACCAATGATGTTCGGTAAAGAATACTGGTAGCTGCGATGCTCGCATCTGGTAGACTAATGCGATACTGTCGACGCAAGCGCGCCGCTTCTGAAACGATAGCGTCGTCCACAGGGATAGAGATGAAAGAGTTAAGAAAGAGTGTGTAATCCACGATTTGGGTATGAGCGAGACTTGGGAGTGACAGGACCTCAATCTTAGATATGGCAGAAACAAAAAGCGGCTTACCCTCCTTCCACCACTGTTCAAGAGTCTCACTTACAACCTTGTCCCCCTGAAGATGAGCAATAAGAATATTTGTATCAATGAGCACGTTTGGAAATTTGCGAACCTAGCTTAATTTGCTTTTGTAGTCGCTTATCCCACTCGGTCCCAGAGTGTCTCTGTATTGTGAGGGAGCTAGACTTCAACTTTAATGTTCCCGCAACCTTGCGCCAAATCGAAAGAACGCCACGGTCATTAGCCCCCTTTTCTACATAATCAACCTTGTTTTGCAAGTCTGTTGGCATATCAAATATTTTAGCAAAAACTTGAATATAATCAAGTTTGTAGGCATAATGAGGCTCAAGTTGGGCGAGTCCTCTCCAGCTTGACAAAACTACGCCCGGGTGCTGTAACTGGTAGCCAGGATAGCTTGAGGGGCTATTGTCCGCAAGGACGTGGAGGTTCAAGTCCTCTCCCGGGCACATAGGATTAGATTAGATTTCGTTTGCTAAATGAGGTTAAGCTCGGTAGCATGATGTCATGCCCGGGTGCTGGAACTGGTATACAGGCACGCCTCAGAAGCGTGTGGTCGCAAGGCCATGGGAGTTCAAATCTCCCCTCGGGCACAGTTTGGCAGGTTCATGCCGAGCATCTGGTATAATGCCTTTATGAACGAGACACGACCACAACTTTACTTTCTCCTTTTCCTTATTGTCCTGTCTGTGTTCCTAGCCTTCTCCATACTGCGGCCATTCTTGGTGGTTTTGGTGCTCGCCGTTATCTTTGCCACCGTACTTAACCCAATATATGCGCGCCTCCTGGTACGTGTTCGCGGGAGGGCGGGGATTGCGTCCTTGCTCACCATACTGGTGCTTGCTGTGTTTGTTGTCACGCCGCTTGTGATTTTGAGTATCCAGATTCTCCAAGAGGCCCAGGGTCTCTACTTAACTTTGAGCGCGGATACCGGTAGAGATTTGGTTGCCAACATTCTAAATAAAATCAGCACTAGTTTGGGTGCTTATATCCCAGGCCTCGATTCGTTCTCTGCTGATTTGGATTTGTATGTTAAGCAGACTCTAAGCTTCCTCCTTTCCCACCTGGGCGGGATCTTCTCGAGCTTGGCGAGCTTCGTGGCGAGCTCCATACTCTTTCTCATATCGCTATATTACCTGCTTCGGGATGGACAGAGATTGCGAGATGCCGTGGTCAGTATCAGCCCGCTCTCCGACAGTGACGACAATATCGTCATTGACAAACTGGCTCTGGCTGTAAACTCCGTGATTAGAGGTCGTCTCTTAATAGCTCTCATCCAAGGTGTGCTCTGCGCGCTTGGATTCCTTGTTCTTGGTGTGCCTAACCCATTTTTGTGGGGGTCACTGGCCACTGTATCGGCTGTCATCCCCGGTATCGGCACGGCTCTTGTGCTCGTGCCGGCTGTGCTTTATCTCTTCGCTGTTGGCGATAGCGCACAAGGATTGGGTTTGCTCATCTGGGGCTTGGTGGTAGTGGGATTGGTAGATAATCTCCTTGGGCCCAAACTCCTGGGTGCCGGTATCAAACTCCACCCACTCATCATCTTGCTCTCCGTCTTGGGGGGTCTCGCTTACTTCGGTCCGGTGGGCTTTCTTCTCGGACCGCTTTGTATGAGTCTCTTGTTTGCACTCCTTGATATCTACTTCTCTCAAGTTAAAGCAAGGGAATGAATCCGTTTATCCGCTCGCTCATCGTGTCGGACTTTTTGCTCTACTTCTCATATGGCTTGGTCACGCCCATTATGGCCATCTTCGTTAGTGGCCAAATCATTGGGGCCACTATCGAGACAGTTGGAATCGCCACGGCCATCTATTGGATAGTGCGCTCACTCACCTCCATTCCACTGGCGCGTTGGATGGATGGACACGATGGCGAGAAGGACGAGTTCCACTTTATGTTTTGGGGTGCTCTCCTGATGTCGCTTACCTTGATGAGCCTGGCTTGGGCCACGCAGATTTGGCACGTGTATCTGATCCAGGTGTTCTTCGGCATCTTCAATTCTATGGCCATCCCGGGTTGGCGCATCTTATTTACCAATCACCTAGATCACGGCAAGGTCGGCTTTGCATGGAGCGTGTGGGACGTAGCCGTGGCTTTAGGCACCGCCCTCGCCGCCTACGCTGGTTCGGTGGTAGCCCAAGAGTGGGGTTTCCACTTCCTCTTCATCTTAGTTGGGGCAATAGGTACACTTGGCGCGCTTATCCTCGTCCCGCTTTACTATCATACCGACACGCTCTCTCAATTGCGCCACATCCACAAAAAGATGGGCAGCGACATTCTCGAAGTGGCCTCTCTCGATAAACCGTAGTCGCACGTATGCTTTACACCGGCAAGGGGGATGATGGCACCACATACTTCTTCGGCTCGAAGGAGCGTTTCGGTAAAGATACGCCACTTGTGGAGGCTCTCGGTACGCTCGATGAACTCAACTCACTCTTGGGATTTGTGAGGGCGAAGATAAAACAAAATAAAAAAGTAATAGAAGACGTACAGCAGGATTTGTTTATCATCCAAGCCGAACTAGCGCGGGCGGATAAAAAAATTGAAGAGAGCAAGGTGAGGGATATGGAGAAACTGATAGGGGAGATTGAAAACAAGTTGCCACCTATCAAAACATTTTTCGTCCCCGGGGCAAACGAAGAGTCAGCCCTCCTTGATTTCGCCCGAACTGTCTCTCGCCGGGCCGAACGTAGAGTGGTAGCGCTCGAGAAAAAACCCTCCCAATTTACCCTCGCCTACTTGAATCGCCTCTCCTCACTTCTCTATGCCTTAGCCCGCCTGCAAGGTCAAAAGGGAGGAAAAGTTGAAAAGAAGCCAACTTATAGGTAGAGGGTAAGCATTAAGGGTTGTGGATAAATTAAGAAAGCGTTTAGTTTACTTTCGTGCTATAATCGGCGTGTGCCAATCCCAAGGGTTTGCAAACACTGCAAGAAAAAGTTTTCGGTAAAACCCTTTTGGGTTAAACGAGGCGCCGGTATTTATTGTTCGGCCAAGTGCCAACATTTGGGTAAGCGCAATGGCAAAATGATGCCGTGCTATATTTGTGACAAGATAACTTACAAAGCAGGCAAGGCCTTGCGGCACTCTAAGAGTCAAAAATTCTTTTGCTCGAAATCTTGTCAGACAAAATGGCGCAACAGTGAGTTTATAGGGGAAAAGCATGCTAACTATACTACGGGCCGTTCCTCCTACCAGACCGTGCTTACTCGACATAAAGTGCCGGCGATTTGTAAGATGTGTTCGACCACAGACAGGAGAGTTTTGGTGACACATCACATTGACAAAAATCGAACTAACAATAAACTGAGTAATCTGGTATGGTTATGTCATAACTGCCATTTCCTCGTGCACTATCATAAGGGAATGGGCCAGAAATTGATGGGGCTTATGGTGTAATGGTCAACACATTTCCCTGTGGAGGAAAAAATTCGGGTTCGACTCCCGATAAGCCCCCAAAAAGTTACGAAAATTGTGATTGGAAAAGGCACTAAGTAAGTGCTATTGTTGAGCGTAATATGACCAAAGAGGAGGCTAAGATACAAGTGGCTAGGTTAGTCGAGAAATACAAAAAATCTGAAAAGGCGGGCTTGCTTAAGGGGTATACAGAAGAAGAAACCAAAAAGGACTTTATTTTGCCACTTTTTGAGGCTCTGGGTTGGGAAGTCTACGACAAACAAGAAGTTTCGGCTGAAGAGCACATAAAATCTTCAGGCCAGGTGGATTACGGGTTTTATCTGAATGGCCGTCCGGCGTTTTATCTTGAAGCAAAGAAAATTAGCGTAGACCTAAATCGCCCAGAATTTGCAAATCAGGCCGTCAGGTATTCCTGGAACAAAAATGTGCCCTGGGCTATTCTAGCGGACTTTGAGGGCATCAAGGTTTTAAACGCACAAGTTGTAGAGAGAAGTTTGTCAGACAAAGTCTTTATCGATATTTCTTGCGATAAGTATTTAGACAACTTTGACCAGCTCTGGCTCCTGTCAAAAGAATTGTTTAGTGCAGGGAAATTGGACGAGGAAGCTGAAAAGTGGGGCAAAAAATTAAAACGCATCCCAGTTAATGATCTTTTGTATAAAGACCTTAACAAGTGTAGATCTATACTTACCACGGCCTTTCATGCGTGGAACAAGAACTTACCGGCCAATCTGCTCGACGATGGAGTCCAGAAGGTCTTGGATCGAATAATATTTATTCGAGTTCTCGAAGACCGTGGTATAGAGCCTAGCACACTGATACCGATGATTAGACAATGGAGAGAAAAACCGACAAAGGAATCGCTTTATGAGTACGTATCAAATAATCTTCAGGAGTTTAATGACAGGTATAACTCGCACATCTTCTCTAAACATCATTCAGACAAATGGGAAGAACATAGCGACGCTGTAAAAGAAGTAATCAATATCCTTTATGGCCGTGAGGGTTATTACGAGTACGATTTCAAAGCAATGCCAGCTGATGTTCTGGGCAATGTTTACGAACAATATCTCGGGTACAAACTTGAACAGTCGAAGAAGCGGCGCTTGTTTGGAACTGACATCGAGGTGCACAAAGATTCTGAAAAGAGAAAGGAACACGGTATCTATTACACGCCATCTTATATAGTCGACTACATTGTGAAAAGTACTCTAGGACCAGTGCTTGATAGATGTACTAGTATTGAAGATCTTCAGAAGATTAAGGTGCTAGACCCGGCTTGTGGCTCAGGGTCATTTTTGGTGAGAGCGTTCAATCTCATAAAAGACAAGTATGTGCTGGATTTTGGCAAAAACGACGACTTCTCTCTAAAATATATGATACTTCTTAACAACATTTACGGCGTTGATCTCGACGAACAAGCGATAGAGATTGCAAGGCTAAATTTACTCATCAACGCCGTGGACTCTAAGCGAAAACTCCCTTCGTTAGATCAGAATATTAAGGTTGGCAACTCCCTTTTACAAGGCAGGGACGAGGATTTGATAAAAAACTTGGGGAAGAATTATTTGGATAAAAGACCCTTTAATTGGAAGGCAGAATTCCCAGAAGTCTTCAGGCAGGGTGGTTTTGATGTGATAATCGGTAATCCGCCATACATTGGTGAGAAGGGGCATAAAGAGATATTTATCGATATTAGAGCTGGTGAATTGGCCGAATTTTACAAAGGAAAGATGGATATTTTCTACTTCTTTTTCCATCTAGCGTTGAACATCGCGAAAGAAAGTGGGGTTATTGGATTTATTACAACTAATTATTACCTGACGGCCACCGGGGGAAACATGCTTCGCCAAGATATGAAAAGTCGTTCTATAGTTAGGCAAATAATAAATTTGGGCGAGTTGAAAATATTTGAATCCGCCTTGGGCCAGCATAATATCATAACTATTTTGCAAAAGGGTCATGACGAAGACGCTCAAGCAAAAGTATGTGTCACTACGAAAGAGGGAATTGCGAATGAGAGCGTCCTACACAATATCATCAACGGAAAGGATCAAGAAAGTAGTTGTTCAGAAATAGCCCAAAAGGATTTATACGATGGCGAGGACAATTATATAAGGCTAGGAGGAAACGCTAAGGGCTCAAATGACCCCACCCAGAAGATACTAGAGAAGATGCAAAAAGAAACTGCGTCTCTAGGGAGTATCTGTAACGTGAATCAAGGTATTGTCACTGGCGCAGATAAAGTTTCAAGAAAACATCTGTCCAAATATACTATTGAGGCTGAATTAGGGCAAGGAATATATGTTCTGTCAGATGGTGAAGTTAATAATTTAAAGTTGAACAAGCAAGAAAAGGAAATATTGAAGCCGTGGTATAAAAATAGTGATGTGCATAGGTGGAAGACAAACTCAGAGACTACAGAGCGGTTAATTCTAGCGGACAAAAGGTTGTTGAACCTAGAAGGCAATACAGCCAAAAATTATCTTGGTAAATTTAAAAAAATACTTGACGATTCAACCTCCAACTCTCCATATATCCACAGACCGAGAGACATAAAGTTTGATAAACCTAAAATTGTTGTTCCGCAGAGAAGTATGCGGAATACTTTTGGCTACAATGAGATACCTTGGTATGCGGCTTCGGATGTTTATTTTATTACCCAGCAGGATAAATCAGTTTCGCTGAAATATATCTTGGCACTCCTAAATTCCAAGTTGTATTATTTTTGGCTTTACCATCGCGGTAAGAGAAAAGGCAAAATGCTTGAGTTTGTCCAAACACCACTATCAGAAGTGCCAATCCAGAAGATTTCTGAAAATGAACAAAACAGATTTATACTTAGTGCCGATAGGATTCTCGACATAGTAAACCAAGACAATTATCTGGGTAGCCCGGAAAAACAGCGAAAGGTTCAAGAATATGAAAAGAAAATCGACGAGGAGGTTTACAAACTCTACGGGCTTACTCAAGAGGAGATTAATATAGTCGAGGAGGCTGTGGCTATTTGATATGCAAACCCTGGAAGAGATAAAAAAGCTTTACCCGGATATAGATATCAATGGGGATGGCGAGGCAGATACATATAAGGAGGGTTTGCCAATTATTGAACGGCATAATGTGGCGGTTGTACTAAAACACCCGAACGAGGGCTCTTACCTTGTTGCAAAGTGGAAGAGCACGGTGTGGAATGGTTTCATAACTGGTGGGATTGAAGAAGGCGATACACTTGAAGATACTGTTCGCAGTGAAGTTCGTGAAGAAGCGGGCTATAAAAATATTTCAAAAATAAGACCTCTTGATTTCACTTCTCGCGCCCTCTTCTTTCACCCCGTAAAGAATGAAAATCGCCTCGCGCATTATCATCTCGTTTTCGCCGAGCTCGAGGATCTCGACAAGGATGAGGTATCTGAAAAAGAAAAAAGCATAGCCGATTTCGTGTGGGTGCTGAAAGACGAGGTGCTAGAAACCCTTACCCGCCCAAGTATGAAATCACTCTGGGATTTTTATGTCAAAAATACTAATGGAGATAGAGATAAAAGTTAAAATCGAGAATCCTGGTCCGCTCAAGAAGTTGCTTGAGAAGGAGGGTACGCTCAAATATACCGATAGGCAGGTGGATGAGTACTACACGCCGGCACATCGAAACTTTGTGGCCAAGGAGCCGATAGAGGAGTGGTTGCGCCTGCGCGATAGTAATGGCAAATACTCGATTAACTACAAACGCTGGCATTATGACGCGGAGGGTAAGAGTGACCATTGCGACGAGCACGAGACGAAGATTGAGAGTATAGAGATGGCTCGTGAGATACTCAAAGCCCTTGATTGTAAGCCGCTCATAACAGTAAGCAAAGTCAGGTCAGCTTGGGATTACAAAGATTATGAAGTTTCGTTTGATGAAGTTGAGGAACTCGGAAGTTTCGTAGAAATTGAATACACAGGCGATACAAGCGACGTTAACCCCAAAGAGATAACAACCAAAATGATGGAATTCTTGAACAACTTGGGTTGTGGCAAAATCGACCGTACCTTCAAAGGTTACCCTCATCAACTCCTCTACAAGCACGGGTTGCTGAAATAATGCTAAACTTGGCCTATGTCTGAGGAAGAGCCCAAAAAAGCAGAAGGGGATGCGGATATCAAGCTCACGCTTGAACAATTAATTGATATTATGGCTGAACACGCCCACATGGCCCAAGGCATGGTTAAAAGTGGGGAGGCAGAAGCGACACAAATTTGGCGAGGAGGTAAGCCCGTCGGGGTTGAAGTAAGAGACATTAAGTCGGGCAAGATAATTTTCTATAACGATTGGCGAGGGGACGTTGGTCTTGGCAAGCCTCGATTTGCCTGAGATATAAACATGCGTAAAAAGATTTTACCTCACAAGTTTGTTAAAGATTTAAAATGTGATACGGAACTATCGGGGCACCTCAAGGCAGTGGTGTTGCTCGGTACGCTTAAGCGTTCGCCCAAACTTTCGAATACCCTCGTGCTTAGTGAGTTTTTGGCTAAGCATTTGAAAGCGCAGGATGTTTCTACCGAAATTGTTCGTTTGGCTGACTATAAAATCTTGGCTGGTACGAGCAACGACGAGGGCCATGGAGACCAGTGGCCGAAGATATTGAAAAAGATTTTAGTCGCGGACATTATTATTTTTGCCTCGCCCATTTGGTGGGGCAATATGTCTTCGCTTTTGCAGATGGCTATCGAGCGTATGGATGAACTCAACAACGAACTTTTGCGTACGGGCTCGTCGCCCCTGGCCAATAAAGCGGCTGGCATTGTTATTACTGGCGGCGAGGACGGTGTGCAACACTTGATCGGTCAAATAGCCAACTTCGCCGTGTGGAATGGCCTCACCCTGCCTCCAGCCGCCTCGCTTTCGTGGCTCGAAGATAAGGGCGGCAATACGAGGGCCTCGCTTATGAAGCAATTTGAGAAGGGGTATCAAAAGCCCATGGCCGCCCTCCTCGCCCGCAACCTAGCCCACTTCGCCCGCCTGCTCAAGCGCCATCCTCTCAAAGCAAGCAAAGATGCCAAGAAGCAAAACCTCAAAGGCTAATGAATACTAACAAAGGCTACGGTCTGATAATTTTACTCGTAGTTGTGGCCATCATCGCCTTTGGTGCGGTAAAGATAATTGGCAAGCCTTCAGACACAAGTATTACTGCGACAAGCACACCAGAACAAGAAGTGAAGCAAGCGATCACCCCAACTGGTGTAATCCAAACCAAGGCCAAAGCTCAAGCGGTCGTGGACCAAGAGAGTGAGTACAACAAGCAAATCAACGCCGCCCTCGAGCAGTAGAATTTTTGTGCTAAACTGGCCGGATGCGTTTACTTTTTTCATACCTTAAACGATATTGGAAGCTTTGTGTGGGGATTATTTTGCTTGCTACCATCAACCAGGTTTTTTCTTTCATTGTCTCTCCACCATAATGCACGCCCACAAAATCTACGTGCTTGAGAAAGGTAAAGTCGCCGAAACCGGCACCCATGAACAACTCCTATCTCAAAAAGGCCTGTATTATGCCATGTGGCGCCAACAGATTGGGGAACGTCAGGCATGAATCATGAGTTACAATTTTTATATGGATAAACCAACTATTGGCTTTATTGGACAAGGTTGGATAGGCAAGAACTACGCTGACAATTTTGAAACGCGGGGCTACAGAGTGGTGCGCTATGGATTGGAAGCAGAGTATCAGTCAAATAAAGCGAGAATTGGAGAGTGCGACGTCGTCTTTATCGCCGTGCCCACGCCCACTACCCCAAAGGGTTTTGACGACAGCTCTGTGCGCGCGGCAGTTGGTTTGGTTGGCGTGGGCAAGATTGCCGTAATCAAATCAACCATGTTGCCGGGCACGACGGCGAGTATTCAATCACAGTATCCCGATCGTTTCATATTCCATTTGCCTGAATTTTTGACCCGGTCTACGGTTCTTCTAGATGTGACGAAGCCTACGCACAACATCGTGGGTATGCCAATTGATTCGCCCGAGCACCAAGCTAAAGCCGAACTTGTTATGTCTATTCTCCCGCGTTCGCAGTCAGAATTGATTTGTAAGGCACAAGAGGCTGAATTGTATAAATACATGCGCAACAACTTCTTGTATACCAAGTATATGTTTATGAATATATTCTATGATTTGGCCCAGGCAGTTGGGGCTGATTGGTCTAGTTTGGCTGGTCTTGCTGCCAAGGACCCGTGGATTGGCCCGCCCGGCCTTATACCAGTTGGCGAGCATGGTCGTGGAGCTGGGGGAGGTTGCCACATCAAAGACTTTGCCGCTATGCGCTCTTTTGCCCAGGCGCGTTTATTGGAGACACATGAGCTTGAAGTTTTACGTGCGCTCGAAAACTTCAACAAATACCTACTCTCTTCCACCAACAAGGATGTGGACATCCTGCGTGAGGTGTATGGCCCGTGATGATACACTTAGACTAGTTAATAAATAAAAAGTTCACAATGGATAATAGTAAAATGTCACTTTTCGCGAGCGCCATTTGCTTGTTGGTCTTGGGCACGGTGGTACCAGGGATGCCCGCTTACTGGGCTTGGCCACTCTCCTTCCTCGGTCTAATGCTTATGATGTTTGTAATCGCAC
>Ga0209542_10015127_pt1 | contig 13010 bp, 15 predicted proteins | sample RifCSPhighO2_01_FD_184028 | JGI IMG/M metagenome (GOLD analysis project Ga0209542, IMG submission 184028) | Soil microbial communities from Rifle, Colorado - Rifle CSP2_plank highO2_0.1 (SPAdes) (version 2) | ecosystem: Environmental > Terrestrial > Deep subsurface > Rock core/Sediment ... | reverse complement strand
CAAGGGCAGAGCGAACCAGGAGAGTAACTGACATCTCAAGAACTATTGACTGCGATGGAGACAGGGCAACTGTTGAAATCAGAATCAAGCCGCAGTACCAGATGACGGGGTTTAGGTATATTGAGAGCATACCGAAGGCGTGCTTGCCGAGCCTTTCAAGTTTTGATATAGACACGGATACGCTGCGTATCGACGGGCAGCTTGAAGTCGCTATTGTTGAAGACCCTCTTATTATGTGGAGGTTTAACTCAATCACCAGAGAGCAGAGGATTGAGTATGAATTGGATACCTGCCTGAGGGAATGCGAGGAGTTAATACAAGGGATGGCGTTTGCGGAGAGGATTGAGACAACTCCGGCTGGAGAGCCAGCGCAAGCGGATGACTTTACAACAGATGAAATCCTCTACGAAGGAGAGCCTGAACGTTATGTCCCGAGAGATGTTGTAAATTTGAATACGGCAATAGCTGGCACTTCTACAACAGTTACTGATTCCTATTTGGACCTTGCGCAGGCTGTCGAAGCGTATGAGGGGGATGTAAGGATTGAGATTAGGAATACTGTTGAGCCTTTGGATGAGATTGATGAGATTAGGATTGATTTTGGGGGCAATAAGCGGGCAAGATACCGATCCGCCACTGATATTGGTAATTTTCTGGTTGACGCATCCCATAACTTTGCTTCAGGAGGAAGAGAACCCCTTAATGCAGAAACTCCAATCCTTACCGCACTCCAAGACTTTTTACGAGAAGTTGTGATTAACAGAGGCGGAGCGGATGACGGGAAAATAGATGGGCAGGCCAGATTTGATATTAAGCTTGAAAAGGAGCCGAATGAACAGGGTTAGAAGTGACTACTTAGTGATAGTAATAAACAGAAAGATTTATATAGGAGAAGTTATCAAGTGCTTTTGGAGGGAATGAATATGCCTATAAACAGAAGAGAATTTGGAAGGATATTCTTAGGTGCTCTTAGCATGTATGCTCTGGGTGCTCCTAAAAATGCAAAGGCCGTGGAGGAAGGTGAGCCTAGTTACTATTTCAATCAGTTTAATACTGACATTTTTCCTCCTTTTAGGACAAGTGGGATTACTCCATCAGATGTTCAGGCAAGGTGGGGGAGATATGGTAATAATACCGCAGCCTTCATCGAAAATGGCGATCTTCGTTTCAGTGGACAAGGAGGGGTACGGGTGGCTTTATATAACGGACCCTCTCTTGAAAAATATGATATCCAAGCCAGCCCCTTAGATCTTTCTGCAAGATTCACAATTGCAGGAGAATACCTGCCGAACAACGATAATAAATCTCTTGAATTCGGGTTTCGGACAGGTCCGAATCTACTAAGTTACACAATAATCCCTGGAGAAAATCCTTTTATTATATTTAAGGATATGGTCGACACGTCCTTTGAGAATATTCAAATTCCTTTACAGGCACAGACTTCTTATACTCCAAGGATTAGATCTGACGGGGAGAAGGTTATTGCCTCGCTGAAGCAGGATACTGTAGAACAGATTATCGTTGAAAAACCTTTATCAGATATTTGGGGAAGCATTAACTTCGACGCAGACGGCGGCTCTCCATCCTCTCCCTACGACTTCAAAGCAGACTGGCTTTTAATAAAAGGAAGTCAAGTCAATCCAGAAGGCTCTGATCAATTAAGCCGTGCTGACCTTAACCTAGATGCAGAGGTGGACTCTATTGATGCTCATTTATTCGCAGACAAGTTTGCTAGAGGAGAGGCAAACCAGAGCGACCTTCTTGTTTTCATTGAAGAGTTCCAGAGAAGGAATCCTGAAGACCAAGCAACATTGGCAGTTCTCCAAGCATTGAGGGCAAGCAGTGTTGAGGATTGGCAGCAGTATAGGTAAAACAGTTTGATTTAGAGATTCTTAAAGGCTCGGCAAGCAGTTGGAGGATGCATCAGATAGTTTTTTAAACTTCTTCCTACACTATCGCATAGCGAGGCGCAAAGACCATGAGAAAGGATATTATCAGGCTAAAGCGGAAGATTGTTCCTATCCTCAAGCGCTACAAGATCAGGAGGGCAGGAATCTTCGGCTCGTATGCAAGAGGGGAAGCAAAGAGGGGGAGTGATGTTGATATACTTGTTAAAGTTCCAAGACGGTTTAGTCTGCTTGATTTGGCAGGACTTGAGCTTGAGTTAGAGAGGTATGTTAGAAAAAATGTAGACCTCTTGACCTATAAAGGAGTCCATCGTTTGTTGAAAGAGAGAATACTCAAGGAAGAGGTTAAGATATTATGAAAAGAGACCCATTGGTGTTTATAGAGCACATCCTTGAGAGCATCGGGAACATAGTGTCTTTTTCCAAAGGGGTTTCCAAGAAAAGGTTCTTGAAAAATAAAGAAAAACAGAGTGCCATCATCAGGCAAATTGAGATTGTAGGAGAAGCGGTAAAAAATCTTCCATCAGAGGTGACAGTCACTTATTCTGATGTTGACTGGAGAAGTCTTGCGCGTGTACGAGACAAACTCATCCACCATTATTTTGGTGTTGATTTAGATACTGTGTGGGAGATTCTCCAAAAAGACCTTCCTGACCTGAAAAAGAAGATTCTGAAGATAAAGAAGGATTTAGAAAAAGAGAATCCTTCCAAATGATCATTAGCTGAATAGAGTCTTGAACAATCCTCCGTTTGCTCGTCTTCCGTTACTGGTTGATTCTCTTGCCTCTGACACTGGCAACAATATGTACATTGTCAAGAAAGGAAAGATCTTGGATCAGGTCAATATCGGAGAGCTGAACATAGGTTATCCTGATTATCTCTGCTACACTTCTGAGTTTGGCGTGATTGATGTTCTGCTCCGCGGAACAGGGAGAGGAACCAATATCATGCCGAAGAATCCCGGCTTCAGCTGCGGGCCGATGCCTGTTGAGCCGGATTTCAGAGAGCAGGAGACGATAAGTAATGATGTGGTGACATCAGCTCAGGGTAATAATCCAATTATTAATGATATTATTAATGATGATAGCGGAAACAGAAGGAGTGAATTTCAGGTTAACAGTCAGCCAATGAGTCAGCCTGAAATCCAGAGAGTCATCGAATCAAGGGCAGAGCGAACCAGGAGAGTAACTGACATCTCTCGAACTATTGACTGCGACGGAGACAGGGCGACTGTTGAGATCAGAATCAAGCCGCAGTATCAGATGACTGGTTTTAGGTATATTGAGAGCATACCGAAGGTGTGCTTGCCGGAGTTAGAGAGTGGTTTTAAAGATTCACTGCTTCAAATTGGCGGTGAACTTACAGTACAGGTGGTAGAGGATCCTCTTATTATGTGGAGATTCAACAGCATTACCAGAGAGCAGAGGATTGAGTATGAATTGGATGCCTGCCTGAGGGAGTGCGAGGAGTTGATACAAGGGATGGCGTTTGCTGAGGGGATTGATGAAAATACTGGACAGCCCGTAGAAGCTGACTCAGGGCATGAGGAGGAGTTGCATGAGGGAGATATTGTTGATTATGTGCCTGGAGATGTTTTGGCGTTGGCGTCTCAGATTGCATCTCAGAGTACAGGAGCGACAGTAGTGATTACGCAACAGCAAGCTGCTCAAATCCAACCTGACAGCAACGGAGATTATCCAAACACAGTTATTGGTCAGTATAAGGCACTTCAGGAAGCAGTTGAAGCATATCCAGGAAGTGTAAGGATTGAGATACAAAATACAGTGGGGCCAGTGGATACTCAGATTGATCAGATTGTGGTGCATTTTAGAGGGGTTGGGAATGGGCCTGTGAGAAGGAATACTGCAACAACAATATCTGAGTTCATTACAAATCCTTTGCTGCCGTTTGCTACCAGCATAAGAGATAATCCACAAATAGGGGCTGTGCTTACTCAATTAAAAGGGTTTCTGAACACGTTTGTTACCGGGAGTACTCTGAGGCAAGGTGTCCGTTTTGATGTTATATTGCAAAAGGAATCAGAGGAAGGTAGAGGATAGTAATCACTAGGTAATAGTAATAAATAGAAAGATTTATATAGGGGACTTACACAGAATTCCTCGAGGAATCTCTATGCTAAACAGAAGGGAATTTGGAAAAACAATGTTAGGCGTTCTTGGCATGTATACCCTAGGCACGCCTAAACATGCAGGTGCTTCCGGAAATGGAGAATCCAGTTACTATTTTAATGAGTTTAATAGCGATATTTTTGCTCCGTTTGCAGCAAGTGGGGTAACGCCGTCAGATATTCTGTCAAGATGGTATAGGTTTTGGGATACTCGGGGGTCCCCCAATGCGTTTATAGAAGGTTCAAATCTAAGGATTAACGGTCAGGGAGAAGGTCTGATTCATCAGTATAATGGAAACAACTTTGAACTATTTGATAGAGTAGCAGGGGTCTTAGAAATAGGCACCAAATTTCTTGTTGCAGGAGAGCCGAGATCTAATGTAAGTGATAAGGTACTGGACTTTGGTCTTAACACGGGTGACGACTGGATCGGCTACAGAATCGTCCCTGGAGATAGACCCCTAATCATATTCAGAGACACAGCCGATAGAGCCTATCAGGAAAGCCCTCTTGAATTGACAGCTCAGAATTCTTATATCGCACGAGTGAGATTTGATGGCCAGAACTTGATCGCATCAATAAAACAGGACAATGGAGAAAACCAGATTATTGTAGAGAAGCCTGTATCTGATTTTTACGGCGTGATTAAAATTAGTGTAGATGGTGGCTCAGAAACAGACAAATATGATTTTAGAATGGATTGGATTCTAGTAAAAGGCTCTCAAGTAAATCCAGAAGGCTCTGACTTGTTAAGCCCTGCAGACATCAACTTAGATGCAGAGGTGGACTCTATTGATGCTCATCTCTTCGCAGACAAGGTTGCAAGAGGAGAGGCAAACCAGCAAGACCTTCTTGTATTTATCGAAGAGTTCCAGAGAAGGAATCCTGAAGACCAAGAAACCATGGCATTTCTCCAGAGCTTGAGGGCAAGCAGTGTTGAGGATTGGGGGATGTATAGGTAGATTTAAATATTTCTGAGGTTTTTAAGGTGCTTTGTGAATCCTTAAATGGGAGGCAGGAGTATGAAAGCTGATATCAATAAGATAAAACAAAAGATTATCCCAATCCTGAAGAAGCATAACGTCACAAGAGCAGGAATCTTCGGCTCGTATGCAAGGGGGGAAGCAAAGAAGGGGAGTGATGTTGATATACTTGTTAAAGTTCCAAGACGGTTTAGTCTGCTTGATTTGGCAGGACTTGAGCTTGAGTTAGAGAGGTATGTTAGAAAAGATGTAGACCTCTTGACCTATAAAGGAGTCCATCGTTTGTTGAAAGAGAGAATACTCAAGGAAGAGGTTAAGATATTATGAAAAGAGACCCATTGGTGTTTATAGAGCACATCCTTGAGAGCATCGGGAACATAGTGTCTTTTTCTTAACTTTTATCGAAGATATTTGGAAAGAGAGGTGAATTTTTTGGAAGAACTTATGTTGGGGGACCTGAATCTTATACCAAGTTTTCCTGAGTTTAGTAAAATAGATACGGGAGAAAATTTAATTCATACAGGACCGCTGTTATATGAAGGGCAGAGAAATAAAGTTAACTTCAAAGCTATAAGAGAAGCAATAAAAGTTTTTGTGTATATGGGAAACTTCCCTGATCCCGGATGGCACAAAGTAAGGAATTATCTTCAGACCCAACTAATGAATAAGGATATTGGATTTGTATGGGCGACTGGAAATCAGGAGGATAAGTCACAGAATAATCCTCCAATTTACTGGCAGGGGTATGTTTCGGGTTCATCAGCAATTGAAGGCTGTGATTTGTATTTAAATCATGGCGGCCATTCATCATGCATGCGGGCGATGGCAAAAGGGACTAAATCGATTGTTATTCCAACAAATTCAGAAAGATTATGGAATGGAAGGCAATGCGAAGTGTTAAAGGTAGGAAAGGTTTTCCCTCTATCCGAGCTTTATGGGCTTACTGAAACATTTATTAAAGAGTACTGCAAAAGTAAAACCGATACAGTAAATCTCAGCAAATATGAGTCAGTAAGGCAAGATGCCGTCAACAGGATTATACGGCTAATATAGCAAGAAATATAAAAAGCCAATACAATCCATCATTATGACAACCCCTTTATTTGAGACATATGACCAAAAAGACGTTCTCATTAGTCCTCAGGACCAAATCTCAAATTTCCATAGAAACCACAATGCCAAAATAACCAAACTGCCGTCGACCTGTATCCTGGCGGCTATGAATCCGAACAGAATAGAAAGGAATCTTCAAGGCTGGAAGCTCAAAAGGCAGATGCAATTTATTCCCGGATCTCCTGATTTCCCCTTAAAAATCTATCAAAAGGGGAATAAAGAAATGCTAGTAGCATACGGCGGGATGGGCGGCGCAGCATTATGCAACACATTGGAGTTAGTTATAGCATTAGGTGTCAAAAAAGTGTATATGATAGGTATGTGCGGAGGCATCACAAACGCAAGAATAGGGGATATTGTTGTTGCTGAGAAAGCCATCCGTGATGAAGGGATATCCTATCACTATCTTGAGCGATCCAAAGAAGCTAAAGCAAGCGTCTCAGTTAAACTCCCAGCTAAGTATGGGGCGGTCTGGACAACAGATGCTATGTACAGAGAAACACTCACAAAATATCACAAATATAAGAAACACGGAGTTCTTGGCGTTGACATGGAGACCGCTTCGGCATATGCAGTTGCAGAGTTCAGAAGGATAAAGATTGTTTCGTTGCTGGTGGTATCAGACATTGTAGAGCCAGAAAAATGGAATCCGCAATTTCATAATGATAAGGTTGAAGATGGAATTAAGAGGATACTGAAAGGACTGTCTATTTAGAAAAAAGTATTTAGCAATGCCGATTTTCATAGTTGCTTATGGGTTTTTTACAGTTTGAAGAATTTCCTAAGGACCTCAGAAGGCTCTGACCAGTTAAGCCTCTCTGACCTCAACCTAGATGCAGAGGTGGACAGCATTGATGCTCATCTCTTCGCAGACAAGGTGGCAAGAGGCGAGGCAAACCAGAGCGACCTTCTTGTATTTATCGAAGAGTTCCAGAGAAGGAATCCTGAAGACCAAGCAACATTGGCAGTTCTCCAAGCATTGAGGACAAGCAGTGTTGAGGATTGGGGGATGTATAGGTAAGAGTGTTTCTGGCTGAGAGATAGCTAAAGAAGATTTAAGAATTTCTCTTTTTTCATTCCAGCCTGCCGTATAATCTCAAGAAGGGTTCCTTTATCTATCTCTTTATGATTTGGAACAACTACTGCTTTAGTTCCATCTGTAGCCGCTCTCTTAAGGATAATATGGCTTCCTTTCTGCCGCGCAATAAGAAACCCATCCTTTGCCGGTCGCATTGAAAAGTTGCTCACTTCGTTCGGCAATGCCAAGTTCGCCTCGCGTTTATAGATGTGGTAAGCGACATTTCCCGTGTGGAGCATCCCCTGTGTCGCTGATCTCTTTTTTATTTCAGAGGCTCACAAGAAGGCATTGCATCACTTTTCAATGCGACCCCTTTGCCAGCACTTTTATAACTTCCTTTCCAGAAAGCCTAGGCAATTTTTGCATGTTCTTTTAAAGAAAATCTTGCAATAATGGCTTCCTTGCCCTTGAACTCTTTTGGAACTCCCATCTCTTCTATATACAATTCAACTGCTTCCTTAAGATTTTCCAAGGCTTCCTCTATTGTATATCCTTGGCTTACAACATCTATCTCAGGGCATAACGCAACAAATTGTTTCTCTCCTTTTCTAATAATTGCTGTGAATTCCATAGCAGATCACAATTGTACGTGGAGTGCAATCTCTTTTATAAATCTTGTTATTTCGAGACCTAGGTCTCCGTAGCAATGTTTTTAAAGCATACGGGACTCAAATATGATTATGAGGTTAGGACTCTTCTCCCTCAATCTTGGAGGCATTTCAGTCATTGATCCTAAGTTTAACGTCCTTGTGAGTCTCTTATCAGAGTGTAATCCTGATATTGCTTTATTTCAGGAAATCAGAATTCGCAAGGGCATGCCTGATCTGCTTGGAACGCTGCAGCAGAGGATTGGACTGCCGCATAGAAGATACGATCAAAGCCACGATTTTGCTAAAGATTATGGCAAAGGTAAAACTCAAGACGAGCAGGTTATTGAAGGGCTGGGTGTCTTATCAAAAATGGAGTTTACGACTTCATCCAAAAAGCTTCCCATAATAAAGGGTGTAGATAGGTGGCCGCGCATAGCTGTCAAATATAGGTTTGATAGATTTACCGTATGCAATCTTCATCTAAGCAAGTATCCAAAGACAAGAAAACTCCAGGTGAATCGCCTCCCTGAAGCAGATATGTATGTTGGTGATTTTAATATGTCTCCAACAGAAGTAAGGCGGGCATTTCCCAGCATGGTTAATTCGTATGATGTGGATCAGTATACATCATTTCCATCAGAGAATGCAACTTACGATTATGTGATATTGCGCAGAGGGAAGTTTATCGCCGTAAGTTGCAAGCAAGACTCCATTTCTGATCACAGGGCTATTATGGCTGTGGTTGATTTGTAGTTGATTTTATGAACGATTCTATTTCAGCAATGACCTCTTGTTGTGTTTTGACACGAGGAGTAAGGATAGCGGCGTTGTCTTCACTAAAAGTCAAGTTTATCCTAGATTTCCCTACACCCATGCGGGTATAAGAATAAATAGTTGGACCCCTATACGTGCGCTCAATTCCGATGTTAGACTGGTGATCTGAGAGCACTATCAAATTCGCATGACTCGGCTCAAGATTTCTGAAAGTCTCCCCTATAAGATCATCAATGAATTTAAGACTCTTAACTTTGTCATCACGTGTTTTTTTTCTGGACGCCTCAGATGATTCTTTGACATAAACAATAGCAGAGCAATCCCTCTCTGAATCACCAGCAATACATGGAAGGACTCTATCTGTGAAATCTTTCATTTTTGTATCATACTGAAAAAGGTCATTCTCCAGAATATCTGGATTTTGCGAGATACTGACCCCAACAAGATTAAAAGCTTCCACTAGAGATCCCACTGCCCAGCCATAAAGAGTTGTTGGGCGTATTGTTGAGAGGTTTGCCGGACTGTAATCTTGGAGTAATACGGGGTAAACATTTAAATCACGCTTTGAAACCAAAAATTGAAGTTTGTTTAGATAGTCTTCCAAACCTTCTTTTCCTTGAGAAGCCACACACCAACAGTTGCCTTTCCTGCTGATGTTGCTTTTTGTTGTCTTGGTATGGGGAAATTCTTGGCTTAGGGAATCAAGGACATTTGACAGATGTTCCTCACCAATAAGTCTAGGCGCCTTATCCCATCCCTTCATAGGATCGTAATTCTTCTCAATTATTCTGAATAAAGCAACACTAGAGAATTTTTGCAGATCGATGCCTGCTCTCATCAACTCAAGACCAGCCCTCCCTGGGTTATGATTAGGATCAAGGCCAAAGAAATAGGGAAACACAACATACGTTTCAGGATTTGGAACATAAGGTCTTGTCGATGGCTCATACAAACCAATTTTTCCCGTACTACTAATCCTATCAAGATATTGGTGGGAGGCGATATCTAAAGTAGTTGGTTCGTTTCCAAACGATTCCGTTAGACCGTCAAGCAGGAAGTAGAGATTCATGAAGTTCACCGATAGCTTTTTCAACTGCCTTAAATACCTGAGAGGGGAGTATATAATTTATGCAAGGTGGTCCAATTGATTTGCAAGTTTCAGAATCTTTATTAGTATCACAAGGAAAGGGACTGAGTACAGGTATCTCCGTTGAGGATAGCGTTCCCCAAATACTTGGAGTCGTATGCCCATAGAGACTTATAACGGGGAGCCCTAAATAACCCGCAATATGTTTTAGACCTGTATCAATTGTGATAACCAAGTCAGCAACAAGCAGATTTCTAACTTGGGTCTCAGGAGTTTCTGCGGCGTATATGATTGCCCCTATTGATTGAGCAAAACCCAGTAATTCTGGCATCTCATATGTCGCGCAGTTAATTATTAATTGCGCACCTGTGCGTGTAATAAGACGATCCGATAACGCACACCAATTATCTAGATCCCATTCTTTATAAGAGAAATTAGACTTCGGCACAAGGCTTACAATTGGACGTTTTGAATATCGAAGCTTTTCTTCCAATGAGTATTGGTAATCATCTGCAGTAGGATACAAACGTAACATATCCTTACCCAAAGTAATGCCAAATGCACCGAGTCGATTGCTGTAGTTTTGTACATTGTGTACATCAGAATCAATTATTCTATCCTCAAGAAGTTCTATAGGAGACATAGGATTAAAGAATGCAGGGCAACGGCATTTTGCCGTCCTTATCTTAGCAACATGCAACGTTTGTAACCATTCTATGTATTCAGGACTGTTAAAAGAAGACGAATGCAGATCTGATAAGACATCGATACCCATGTCATTAACGTGAGTTACTGAGATCTCAGGATGGGATGGATCAAATGGTATAACCTGTTTATATGCTCCATAAACCTCGCTGAAACGACTGAATTTTTCGAGAGTAACCAGAGAAAATCGTTCAGAGGCCGTCTCTCCAATTAGATTACTGAATGCGCTTAATGCTGCTACATCTCCAAAGAGGCCGTAAAGTATTGCCAAATAATTCTTTTTCATTGCGCTTGAGTAACCTGATGGATTATCTTTAAGATCTTAAGCCCGAAGGAGAATGTTGATTGCTTGGGCGGGATTTTATCAGACCATGTCCTTAAGATAGTATCAAGTCCATAGAAGAAAGAGTCATGGGGGAAGTGGGGCCTAAAAACCTCGCATATTGGAGTATCTCTCCGTAAAGAGGTGGTAAGATTATATACTCTTTCTGAGCCTATTTTTTTGATTTCCATAACACAACTTCCTTCAGTACCTTCAACACGAATCCATGACTTGCCTGATGGAGAATCCTGATCAGGGCTATTAAGCCAAGAATTCTCCACAAGTAATGTAGTAGGGATGTGTCCTTCTTCACCTAAGACTATACTAACCAAGCTTCTGAGATCAATAGGAGTGGGAATGGGCTCACCAGAGATTTGTTGACCCGGCTTCGAATACTCGATTGAAAGGGTTTTGAGAGAGATAATTTCTTTATGAGGGCCCGCAAGATAAAGAGAGAGTCCTATTGTATGAGGACCCCAATCATAGAGCACCCCACCTCCAGATTTGGATTTATCAATTCTCCACAAAGGCGCGTCTCTCCATTTTGCTGGTCCTGGATTCGCCATACATGTTTCAATGAGGATTGTATCCCCGATCGCTCCATGTTGGATTTTATCCTTAAGATGGTTTATAGGAGGATAATACATATAATTATCTAAGTATCGGACATTTTCTTCAAATAATGAGTTATAACAAGGTAATAAGTCTTGAAGTGCTGCTAGATCAGAGGTAATCGGTTTCTCTAAGATGGCCTTCTTGCCGTTTCTAATAATATCCATGACTAAATCAATATGAGTGTAAGGGGGTGTTGTTACTAGGAGTACATCGCTCTGCGAGAGAATCTCTTCTTTATTAGAAACGGTTCGAAGTTGTTTATAAAATTTCCTTGCTCGTTCTTGAGCGGAAGGAAAGAAAGGATTATAAGACCTTTGGAATAAGCCTTCATCTAACCAGCTTTCAAAGTTATGCAGGGTTCTGTCGAGAGCTTGGGGATCTAGATCAAGTAGAGTAACTCCCTCTACAGTATCCAAGAAAGGTAAGATAGGAAGATAGGCATCATGCATAATTTGACCTGTACCAATAATACCAAAACGTATGCCGCTCATCAAAAAGTCTCCTCGATTAAGACTAATGACAATTCGGATATAGAATTGCCTCCAAAAAGCGCGGCTAATTTTCTAACTTTAGCTGCATAATTACTAAAGAGATTAAAATCCCCTTCTGCTAAAGCTTGCGCACCAAGAATAAAATTGTGATGGAAATACGCCCTCCACAGTTCATCTTCACTTAGATGATCGCAACGTTCTTGGATTATTTCTGTAATCTGAGCAAATGGAAGATAAACTCTGTCTGCTAGAAGTCTCCCAAAATCATACTCCTTTGGACCAAGTCTCAAATGATCAAAATCAATGAATCTGCCATCAATGATATTGCCGTTCCGAGCATCACCATGGATATAATAATGTTCAGAAGATTGATTAAAGAGTGTATCGTAAACAGCACATGCAACTTCAGAAAACCAAGATCCGAATCTTTCATAACGTTCATAAAGATCAGAAGATCTGGTTGGAAGAGAACGAGTTTTCATTTCTCCAAGGTAATCAATGCTATCAAAAACCAACCAGCTAAACAGTGGAACATCTTGTTGTAGCGAAGTGGAAGTGAGGAGATAACCCTTCCTTCCTAAGTCAATATTTTGCATTTCATCGTGCAAAAGCGATAATTGTTTGATGTTCTTTATTAGACTCGTTTCTCCATCAGAAGGGTGAGGGGTAATCTCTCTGCTGACGAGGCAATGGATATCCCTATTAGAGAAAACAAGTATACTTTGCTGTGCAATTGCGAGGTTATTAGGGGTAGTGCTTATTACAAGAGAATTGTAGGGTCTCTGTACTTCTCCTTTACTATAGAATTTTAATAAGGTGCCTGAATGCTCTGCTTTGTGTACGATATGATGTTCAGGAGAAACGCTGGATGCATTTAGAGTAGGAAGAATAGCATTTATATCATTAAGAATCGCTTCAAGATTGGAAGGTATTTCGATAAAAACAGCTTGCCAGGATTCAGTGAGAGGGATTGGTAGATTAATCATTGGGGATTGATTCTGGGCGTTTTAGTGTTTACAGATTTAAAGTAGATTTCTTAGTAACTACTAGAGAAGAAGTATTTGTTTAAATAGATTTCTTTTTAATTTTATAAGGGATTGTCCCTATCCGACAGGCTCAGACTTGCTAAGCCTCTCTGACCTCAACCTAGATGCAGAGGTGGACAGCATTGATGCTCATCTCTTCGCAGACAAGGTTGCAAGAGGCGAGGCCAACCA
>Ga0209542_10015125_pt1 | contig 13010 bp, 10 predicted proteins | sample RifCSPhighO2_01_FD_184028 | JGI IMG/M metagenome (GOLD analysis project Ga0209542, IMG submission 184028) | Soil microbial communities from Rifle, Colorado - Rifle CSP2_plank highO2_0.1 (SPAdes) (version 2) | ecosystem: Environmental > Terrestrial > Deep subsurface > Rock core/Sediment ... | reverse complement strand
GAATCACTTCTCCCTTGGGACTTTTTGACGCATCAGGCCATTCGGTAATTTTTGCTTGGAGTTTATCACCTTCTTTAGCATTTAAAATTTTATCTCTAGACAGTAGAATATCTCTATACATTCTCTTGTCGTCGGGCACCAAAAAAAATAGATTGCCGTCTTTCTCAAGAGTACCGACAAATTCGGTTTTATGCCGTTCTACTATATCAATAACCTTGGCTTGTTTACGCTCGAAGATTGTTCTGCCAAGAAGTGCGATTTTGACCCTATCGTGATTAAGCGCGGCATTAAGATTGTCCGGTTGAATCTCATAGTCTTCGGATTCGTCCTGGATAGGGAAATAACCCACACCCTTACTTGTCACACGGATGGCGCCTTCAAGTATTTTATTTTCTTCGGTTTTCTTATTCATCCCGCTTCGTTTTGTATTGGTGTCTCTATTGTACCAAGCTCGCACCTATTTTCAAAATAAATGATGCGCGCCTCGTCCGCTCCCTTCGGTCGCGGGAGCAAAAACCAAAAATTTTCCTTCCTTTCTTTTAGATTTTCGGCGGGGGGTGTGGGGGGAGCCGACAAAAAATGGAAAGGAAATTTTTGGTTTTGCTTCGCCGCTTCAGAAACTTCGAAAAGAGTATCATTTAATTTTATTACTTTTGATTACTCTTTTCTCCGTATCCTCGCGGCGATACGAGGCGCTTCCTCTCCGTGTTCTGTGGTAGCTCTAAACTCTATGGCTTCGTTTACTGGTCGTGATAACTCAATAAGTGGAGCCTTGCCATACAAAATTCTTTAAGGAATGGCAAGGCGCAAAATCTATATGTGCTTGCCCCAACCCTCCCGTGCGCGCACAATTACCCCACCGTTTTTAGGAGAAATTATAAAACGGTGGGATTGCTCCCTTAAATTATTACAAAAAGAAAAGAGCGAGACACTTGCGCGTCTCGCTCTGTGAAGGCCTGACTTGTTACGGTTAGGCCGACTTTGGTTCACCGCCGCTACCGTTCGGACGCACGACCTGATCGGCGGTGATCATGGCGTTCCGCATCTGTGCTGAGAGATCACTGAGAGCTCCCGGCGAATGCGGAATGAGGATCGTGTTGCTCTGCGATGAAGCGGCGACATCTTTCAAGGTGTCGAAGTACTGCGTCATCAGAACGAGGTTCATCACGTCCTGTGCTGTGGCCCCAGGAACCGCTTTCTCAAACTCAGCGACCGATTCGCGGAGTCCGTCCACGATGGCCCTGCGCTGATCGGCGATGCCTTTGCCTTGAAGCGCCTTGCTCTGAGCTTCGGCTTCGGCTGCCTTCACTTTGAGGATTCGGTCAGCCTCGCCTTTCTCAGTTGCCGCCATGCGCAACCGTTGCGCCGCATTGATCTCGTTCATCGATTCCTTGACTGTCTTGTCTGGATCGATGTCGGTAACCAACGCTTTGACGATGCCGTAACCGAAATCGTCCATCACTTGAGCTAGCTGTTCTTTGACAGCGTCGGCGATTTCGTCTTTCTTGCCGAACACGTCATCCAGCTTGATTCCTGGAACCTTGGCGCGAACGACATCGAAGACGAACGAGGTGATCTGCTTCGTCGGATCATCGAGCTTGTAGAACGCTTCGTAGACCTTCTCCGGCATGACGAAATATTGCACCGAGACGACAAACTGGACGAACACGTTGTCCTCAGTTTTCGTCTCCACCTTCACGTCCAACTGCTGAACGCGCAGGTTGATGCGCCCCGCCACCCAATCGATCCACGGCGTCTTGAAGTTGAGACCAGACGTCGCTACGCGGACGAACTTGCCGAACCGCTGGGTCACTGCCGCCGTCTGCTGACCTACCGTAAAAAACGAGAAGATCAGCGTCAGAAAGCCAAAGACTCCAGCCACTGCCAGTACGATCCATTGCCAGATTTCCATGGAAATCTCCTTTCAATGTGCTATTTTACCGCGACACTCTGCGGCTAGAGCCTACCAGACACCTTGTCCGATATTGCGCCTATCCTAGCATAATATTATTATCCTGTCAAGTCTTGTGGTGGGTTCTTTTTTATGTTTAATTTTTAACCTCATTTATCTAATAAATGATTCCAATCGCTATTTTCTTCATTCAAAGATAGTTTCTGAAGCGGCGAAGCAAAACCAAAAATTTCCTTTCCATTTTTTGTCGGCTCCCCCCACACCCCCCGCCGAAAATCTAAAAGAAAGGAAGGAAAATTTTTGGTTTTTGCTCCCGCGACCGAAGGGAGCGGACGAGGCGCGCATCATTTATTTTGAAAATAGGTGCGAGCTTGGTAAAATAGAGACACCAATAAGGAACTAATGGATTCTGAAGAAGTTAATGTATGGGCGTGCCTACGGCACGCCCACTCCTTGGTTGGTTCTCAACCGCTAAGTTCCATTTTGGTGCTGTATTACTCTGCTTTGCTCGAACCTATTTTTTTGAACAGAACTCTGACTAATCGCACGCCCCGTGTGCGTGGTGGCTCTAAACTTCATCGTACGCTCCGATTCTGTGCTAACTCTAATAATTCCGCCAACGCCTCGCAGAGCCTCGGCGTTCCGCCCTCGCCCCATCGCTGTTCCATTCTTTTTTGTTTTGCGCGGGATTTTTTTGAAAAGGTATGGGCGATGGGGCTTCGGGCGGGCTTCCTCTTAAGGGAGGAAGCTGGCGGAATTCAAAATCCAAACTTCAATATTGTGCCTCTACCATTCTACTATTTTTCGTCCACGATCTAAAGGGGTCCATCCTCGGCATCTGCCTCGGACATTTCCGCTAGGGCTACTCGCGCCTAGATGTCTAGGTTTGGCGCTTCTCCTCGCCATTGCCCGCCTGCGGGCGGGTGGCTCGGGCGCCATGCTGTTTGGGGGAAGGAAGGAATCCTTCCCCCAGCTTCGGTCTCCTCCTCGCAGTGATGATTTAGAGTATTCAGTGCTTTCGTTTGTTCTGTGGTCGTTTAGAGCTTTGCGGCTTCGTTTAGCGTGCCTACGGAGTCCGCCCTCGCACAACCCCCTACCTCGTTTTCAAGATTGCTTTCGTGGTGTCGCTTCCGCTTCGGATTTCTGCATTGCAAGATAACGGCGGCGCTCATCCTTTAGTCATGGACGCCCTAGCGGAAATGTCCGAGGCTCAAATGCAAATGCGCTTGACCCACCCTCCCGTTCGCGCGCAGGCCCGCTCGCAAGGGAGGAGAGGGATGCGAGCGGGGGCTCCCTTACTAACATCAACTTATCATCCCGTTTTTATCCTGAAGTTTAAAAAGTAACGGCAATATCTGTTCCTTTTCTTTATTATCTAAATCTTTAAGCATCAACACAAAAACAGAGTAGGCAAATGTTCGACATGTATTAAAAGCAAATCTTATCATTCCCTCGTACTCCTCAAATTGCTTATTGTAAAGCGTTGAAGAATACTGATCCGATGCACCAGGTCCTCCATGTACAAACGAAGAAAGTTCCGAGTATTCAGGAATGATTATGGAAACCCAATCTGCCCCAGGTGCTTTATTATCAACAATATATTTAGCAATACTTTTGTACTCAAACTTTTTAATATTATCTGTTATATCTTTTTTACTTAGTTTAGTTAGCTTTTCGTCATACTTGCAAAGAGTATCCCAAACATCTAAATTTTTTGTTTCGGCATCTAGTATTGCAGATACCTGTTTTATTGAATTACCATATTTAAGCTCCTCCCCAATCCTTCCCAATCTATTATATTCAATACCGACATCGTCATTTTTTTCTTTCGTATACCTAGTCCAAATGTATGTTCCTTTTAACCAATGCTCTAAATATATACGATACAATGCTTTCATACTGTAAATATTATTGTCTTCCGACAGGTCAATGATCGCATTTTTCAAAGTAGACAGGTGTGTTTGAAAAGCAATCAAAGCAAGTATTGTTTTCTTGTGTGAACATTTTTTTGAATAATCAAAAAATATAGGCATAAGTTCCCTGATAACTTCAAAATATTCATCATTCTTCTCTCTCGTCATTTCTAGCCATTCAAGATATTTTGAATGTTCTTTTTCATGTTCTTTAAATCCTTTTTGTAGTTTTTCTTCTAAGTCCATAGAGAGTTATGTTCTAGCGACTATTAAATCTTTTTTAACTCCCTCAAGAGCTTTTACAAAACCCACAGTAAAATAAAAAAATGTGTTGAAATAATTTGCAGTTTCAGTAGTAGTAACTCCATCAATGAATGCAAAATCTCTGTAATTTGAACGAATCCTCATATAATACGGAAAATTAAAAATTGAAACTGCAAAAGAATTAAGATAGGTTTGGCATTTAGTTTTATGGGCTGGCTTTCTTAGATCTATACGATTCTTTTGTTTCCAATCATCAAGTTTGTACTTGGCAATTTTACGAATCGCCATTTTATACATATCAGATGGGCTGGTTCGGCTACTCAAGTTTGCACCACTTCTAACTGTGTGGGTTAAAATTGTTTGATCAAAAACTTGATTTAAAATAGGTTCTGAAAACAAAATCTCGCCATTACTTAATTTGCGAGAAAATTCATCAACGCAACCTATGTGTGAAAATCGGAAGATACTTTTTTGTAGTTTAAATACATATTCAATAGTTAGAAGTATATTAAAAATTAAATAATACGCTTTTACCGGAAGCCATGAGGTGGAGGCGTAAGAATAATCAGCATCAATCTGTACAATTTTATACTCATCATTTAGCGACTTTTTTGTAAGACTGATAAGATTTTTCTTTTCATCAATATTAGGAATTAAACCCTGTCTAAGTGATCCTGTATATTTAAGACTAACCCCTTTTACTAAATTACAAAGACACTTTATGTAGTTTAAGTGCGTATCATAAGCTTGATGTTCTAAAGTAGTTTGTATCATTCAGATCATGATTATTTTAGGGTGTGGATAAGTATACTTGTTCTTGAAGGTCCCTTCAAGTATGATATAAGTATAGTTGAAGGTGTTTTGAAAGTCAATACTATGATAAGCAAAAAACAAAAGCAAATATACGATTTCATTGTTTCCTATTCTAAAGAGCACAATGTCGCACCATCTTTGGAAGAGATTGCGAATCATTTCTATGATTTTTTGGCATATGCTTCTTCTGCTCATTATCATGTCAAAAAACTCCAAAAGGAGGGTTATCTTGAGCGAGAATCAAATCGTCCACGATCCATTGGTATTTACGCAGACAAAACCATAAAAAGCCCTTTCTTGAAAAAAATGGGGCTAGATTCTATTCGCGTTCCAATTTTAGGGGCCGCAAATGCTGGTCCTGCAACAATTTTTGCTGAAGAGAATATTTCTGGATACCTCAAAATCTCTCGTAGCGTGATGAACAAAAAAGACGGAGTGTTTGCTTTGCGTGTTGAGGGCGATTCAATGGACAAGGCAAAGATAGGCGGAAAGAATCTTGATGAAGGAGACTTTGTTTTGATCGATTCCGAATATAAAAATCCCAAAAACGGGGATTATGTACTTTCGGTTATTGATGGCTCTGCGAACTTAAAGAAATTTGAGAGAGATACAAAAACAGGAGATATTAGATTAATTTCTGAATCAAAGAATTCGAAACATAAGCCAATTTATGTTTCGAGCGAAGATGATTTCATGGTGAATGGCAAAATTATTGCTGTTGTTAAAAAGTAAGTTAGCCCTTCTCAAGAAAAATTATATTGTTTATAATGTATATGATGAACATTGATCTAAAAAAGAATCCCCTGACCTATCTAAGCCTTTTCAGTAGTGCCGGGGTGGGTTGCTATGGTTTTAAACTTGAGGATTTTGAATGTGTAGCAAGTGTTGAGATTATTGAGCGACGACTTAATGTTCAGAAACACAATAATAAATGCCGATACGAGTCTGGTTATATGGCAGATGACATAGTAGAAGAAAAAACAAAGGAAAAAATTAGAAAAGAAATTGACTTTTGGAAAAAAAATCATGGGGTGAAAGAATTGGATGTCTTAATTGCAACACCGCCTTGTCAGGGCATGTCTGTTGCTAACCATAAAAAAGGAGATGAACTTGCGCGCAACTCTCTTGTTGTTGAATCAATCAAGATTGTTGATGAAACAAGACCAAAATTCTTTATCTTTGAAAATGTTAGAGCATTTTTAAATAGTCTTTGTACTGATATTGACGGAAAAGACAAAAAAATTCGTGAGGCAATAGAGTTAAATTTAGGTGGAAAATATAATATTCACTATCAAGTCATTAACTTTAAAGATTATGGAAACCCCTCAAGTAGAACACGGACCCTTGTACTTGGTGTGCGTAAAGACTTGCAGGAAATAACCCCACTTGATTTCATGCCAGTATTGCAAAGAGAGAAAACTGTCCGAGAAGTGATTGGAGATTTACCGTCCTTAAAAAGGATGGGAGAAAGTGATGAAAAAGATATTTATCACAATTTTCGGCCTTATGCAGAACACATGCTTTCTTGGATTGAAAAAACAAAAGAGGGTCAATCTGCATTTGATAACGAAGATCCAAAACGCCGCCCACACAAACTAGTAAATGGAAAAATGATTTCTAACGCAAAAAAGAATGGCGACAAATATAGCCGTTGTTTTTGGAATAAGGTTAGCCCATGTATTCATACCAGAAATGACATCTTTGCAAGCCAAGCAACAATTCATCCATGCGATAATCGTGTTTTTAGTATCAGAGAATTGATGAAACTAATGTCCATTCCCGACTCTTTTAGATGGTCCAGTATTCCTGAAAATAAACTCAATAGTTTTTCTTCGGAAGAAAAAAGTAAATTTCTCAAGAAAGAAGAGATGAATATTCGCCAATCACTTGGTGAAGCTGTCCCGACTATTATTTTTCGCCAAATTGCACAGCATATAAAAAGATCTATACAAAAAAAGATTCTGGATGATAGAGAAGTGGAAAGAATAATAAAAAGAGAGAATCTTGGAGAAATAAGAAATCTGAAAATATTTTTGAATAAGAATCTACAAAATTATTCGTTCGCTGAATTATCTAAAATCGTTGAACTAGCAAATGCTTACAAATTTAAACATGCCGCATATTACACACGACAAGATATTTGTTTTACGGTTATTAAAGACTTACCAGACGCCTTAAATTACACTTCAATTAAGATTTTAGAACCATCTGTTGGGGCAGGAAATTTTCTTCCTCTTTTGATTGAAAAATACGAGTCTGTTTCTCGTGTACAGATTGATGTGATTGATATAGATAATAATGCTATCGATATTCTAAAAATTTTAATTCGCAAGCTTAATGTTCCAAAAAATATTACGATAAATTATTTAAACGAGGACTTTCTTTTGTTTGGGAGAGGAGGTCTTTTTGCAAATGAAGAAATTCATTACGATATTGTAGTTGGCAATCCTCCATTCGGTAAAGTAATAGATAATGAGTCTCTTTTGCTCGAATACAAGAAAGGGAAAAACAATACAAAGACTAGCAACTTATTTTCTTTCTTCCTTGAGAAAGCCATACATCATGCCGATGTTGTAGCCTTAATCATTCCAAAGAGTTTTCTTTCTGCCCCGGAGTTTAATGCTACACGAGAATTTGTATCACGATTCGCAATCTCAAAAATTACTGATTATGGAGAGAAGGGCTTTAAAGGAGTAAAAATTGAAACGATCAATCTTATTATAAACACGCGGAGAAATAGTACAGAAAATATAACTTTGGTGGAGTCGTATGTCAAAAATGAGATAGGCCTTAAAGAGCAAAGTTATATATGCTCTCAAGATTTTCCTTATTGGCTTGTATATCGAGATTCATTTTTTGATGAGATTGCTTTGAAACTTCATTTCGGAGTATTTACAGCATATAGAGATAGACAAATTACTAAACAAATTACAAAAATAAAGGGGCGAATACGAGTTCTTAAATCAAGAAATATTGGAAGTAATGAAATTGTGAACATTCCAAACTACGACTCATATGTAGATGAATATAAAAATCTATCAATAGCAAAATACATAAACCACAATGAAGCTGTTCTCGTTCCAAACCTTACATATAATCCTAGAGCCTGTTTTCTCCCCAAAAATACTATAGTTGATGGTTCTGTTGCGATCCTAATTCCAATAAATAAAGTTAAAATTACAGAAAACGATCTTGCTTATTATAACTCGGACGAATTCGTTGGATTTTACAAAGTTGCCAGAAATTATGGAACACGATCTCTAAATATAGATAATAATTCAGTTTTTTTCTTCGGTTTGCTAAAGTTAGTTTAGTTCTCTATATATTTTTTTAATCTCTTTTCTTAAATCACTAAAAGATATTGTATATGACAGATTAGTTTTTAGTCCCGTATTGATAACACCTATTAAAGATTCTCGCGAATAGTCAAATTTCCCTTGTTGTACTGATTTTTCAACTGAATCAATTTTTGCTTCTAAGCATATATATTGATAACCTTTATCAATTATTTGCGTATTATTGTTTGGATGAGCTTTGGTATTATGTTGTGTCGGTGTAAGTCTAATAAGATTTTCGAGACGATCCGAAATTTGCTTAAATTCATGTTCCGGAAAAATATGGTGGACTTGTGTGGCGGAACCATTAGCCCATTGATCTTTAACTTCACTTTCTGGATGTAATTTTTTAATTTGTGCCTTTGCTTTAGAAACACGGTATGGCAGTTTTTCGTATTCCTTTGTGTGGGAAATAATACTCCCGGCTTCCTGTCGTGTTACACCTTTGTATTTTTTCTTGTCTCTAAAGTTTGTTCTGTTATAAATTAGATCACTTGGTAGAAATGGGTATTTACTCATTCGTCCGGAAATAGTCCCCGGAATTCGCTGTTCAGCAGCGAAAATATTGAGTATTTTTGGAAAAATTCTCTTTGGTTCAAATTCTTTTTTAATTTCTGTATTACCTATAATAAAAGAGGTAAACTTCTTTTTTAAGTCTGAAAATTTTTCTTTACTAAGCCTACCGCTCAAATAAGAATCACGATACGACTCAAGATTGTTGTAAAAGCCACTGTTTTGTAAAACTTTTGTAATGTAATAATAAAGAAAAATATAAGCATTTTCAGATCTTATTGAAATAAAATTTAATAAATCTATATTTTTAAGCGTAAAATGTTGCTGTTTCCCAGTGATTTGAACTTCAAGGATTTGTGAAAATAAAAGTGTTTTAATTGGTTGGGCAACGAACTTGTCATACTCATGGAGTGTTCTTTTGTCGTCTGGAGATGGTTTACCAAAATGGCGAGTAACATTTTTTCTGAAATATGGAGAATTCCATATATCCTTAATAGTAAATGTTTTTGCACTTCCTGATGTATAGTTTAAAATACAGTCTGAAATAAAACAGAGGACATCCGGAGTTACCTTTTGATCCATGAAACGAGAGTAGCCGAAAGCCTTCTTTCTTATATCAAGGTCTTTATTTTTAAAATGTGATGCAATTAAATTGTTCATTTTATTTCAAAAGCTCACTACTTGAAATTCCCAACGCTCCGGCTATTTTTTCCAAAGTCGAAAGAGTGGGGTTCATGCGACCATTTTCAATATTGCTGATGTATGCTCTATCCACACCCAAAGCCTTCGCAAGATCGCCCTGCGATAAGTTCTTTTTCAAGCGCAATTTCCGCAAGTTTTCTCCTAGTTTTTTACCTGATTGCATGAGTTCATAATAGGAAAACTTGCATTGTATTGCAAGAGTGCAGTATAATGCACTTAGGAGTTTCGCCCGCCCGAAGCCCCATCGCCCATACCTTTTCAAAAAAATCCCGCGCAAAACAAAAAAGAATGGAACAGTGATGGGGCGAGGGCGGAACGCCGAGGCTCTGCGAGGCGTTGGCGGAATTATTAGAGTTAGCACAGAATCGGAGCGTACGATGAAGTTTAGAGCCACCACGCACACGGGGCGTGCGATTAGTCAGAGTTCTGTTCAAAAAAATAGGTTCGAGCAAAGCAGAGTAATACAGCACATTTCATAACTTGGTCGGAAAATTCCCCCGCGCGCTTGCGCGCGGTAATGAGAAGGGGGTGGGCGAAATCCGAATTGGTCTTGCAAGCAAATGCGAATTCGGTGGGCGGGCGGAAAGCAAGAAACGAGACGGCAACGGATTCTTCTTTTTTCATAATCCAAAAACATATATGAACAAACCAAAATATTTTCTCTACGCGCGAAAGTCCACCGAGGACGATGATAAGCAGATTATGAGTATTGAAGCTCAACTCTTTGAGCTTCGTGAGTTCGCGCGTAAAGAAAATCTTGAAATTCTTCAGGAATTTCAAGAGTCGAAAAGCGCAAAGAAACCGGGTCGTGAAAAATTTGGCGAGATGATGTCCCGCATTGAATCAATGGACGGCGTGGGTATCCTCGCATGGCACCCTTTATGTTAAATACAACATCTGTGGATAACAGTGTTATATTTTCAGGTACAGAGAAAAAGAGCTTTTTAAAGAACTTGAATTTTCTTCTTCTGATTTAAGCGTATCTCAATTTCTGGAAAACAACCTTGGCTATCTGATGCTTCAGACATCTGAGAGCCCAGAGCTTGGTCTTGCCTTCTTTCAGTTTCTTCTGGTAATACTCTTTGCCTATTGGATCACCTTTGATAGCGATCTGGGACAAGGCAATGCTGTGTATGGCTCTGTTCAGTTGTCTATTGCCGAAAGGATTGGTGTGCATCCTGTTCTTCCTGCCAGAAGAGTGAGGCATGGGGGCAATACCGGCATACATGGAGAAGTGATGCTTGTTCTTGAATCTTTTTATCGTAATCACTTCCGCCACAATAGAGCAAGCCGTAACCATACCACAGCCGTGGATTACTGTGAGTGCCTTGGCTTCTTTAGAAGTCTCCCCGATCAAAGACACTTCTTTAGATATGGCATAGATCTGTTCTTCGATGAACAGAAGCCTCTTGAGTCTTCTGGTAATACTCGTAGCCAAGATGGTCTGATTTTCTCTAAGATCAGAAAGAAACCACTTGACAGCTTTCTTGCTGAAAGATCTGGGACAATGCAGACGATAACTCTCGGTATAGTGCTGATGAATCAAGCAGCGCAGTTGGTTCTTGGTAATGGTTTTCTGTTTGGTTAAGTCTCTTCTCTCCATGAGAAGCAAATCCAAAGACTTGGCTATCTCAAGCTCTCTCTTGTCTGCTATACTTTCTTTGGCCGGTAGTGTTTCTTCATATTTTGTGAGCAGAACTTTGCCTACCCGCCTAGCGTCAACCTCGTCACTTTTATGGTGTTTAGTTGAAGCATTACGTTCCCGCTCCGTAAGGATGGCGGGAACGTATCGTATCTGGTAGTTTCGGCTTCTCAATTCTTCTACCAGATGAAGACCATAACTATTTACATCTTCAAGACCAATGACGATATTCTCTTTGAGCCCCATCTCTTCTAGCCATTGCCTGTATATCTCCAGAGTGTTGTTGGTGAAGTTGAGAGTTCCTCTCTCCTCTCCCCAAGCGTTCATGGCTACGGCTGTATGAGAGTATTTATGCACATCGACACCGACCACGATTGATTTCTCATTGAGCATTCATGTTTTTAAGTTATTTTTTAACTATCGCTATCAACCCCCGTCTTCGCTAAAGCTACGACGGGCAAGTTAAGACACTACAGGCCCTAGTATTCCTTTATCATCAGCCACTCTAGTGAGGGCAACTTTCTATTAAACCAAAGATCTGTAAAGTCTCATGTTCTTGACCGGGTAGTCTGACCGAAGCTACAAGAGCATAAAGCTCGAGAGCAGGATGCCATGAACCACGGCCAAGAAGATGCGACCTTGGAAATTTAACATAGAAAGTCTGATCGTTTGGCGCGCAATTCTGTTGACGGCGGCAGGATAATTTATCTCTTGGACTGCGGGCATTTGACGATGTTGAAATTTCCGACATTTTGGGCAGAAAACACAAGTCAGGGAAAGTTCATGCTCAACATCGCCTTTGGGCAAAGCAAATACTACATTGATTCCTTGAGCGAAAATGTCCGCAGAGGATTGCGCCAAAAAGTGAGGCGAGGAGAATATCCGGGGCCTGCGCCCATCGGCTATCTCAACGATTCAAGAATAAAACTTGTTGTCATGGACAGGAAGAAAGTAAAAATAATCAAAGCCGCTTTTGAGTTTTACGCCGAGGGCGATAAAACCCTTGAAGATGTATCTCACTTTTTGGCGCAACAAGAAATTACAACAAAAGGCGGCAAAGTATGGCATAAAGACAGAGTAAAATATCTGCTTACCAACCCTTTTTACTACGGACATTTTCGTTATGCCAAAGAAGTACATGAAGGCAAACATGACCCAATCATTGCAAAGAAACTTTTTGACCGAGTGCAGGAAGTATTGAAGCAGAGAGGAAGACCAAGGCATAAAACCAAAAATGAGCCGCAAGCATTTTGCGGGCTTCTCCACTGCGCTTGCGGCATGATGATAACCGGCGAATACAAGGTCAAACGTCAGAAAAACGGCAATGTTCACGAATATGTGTATTACCATTGTTCGCGGAAATCAAAGACCATAAAATGCAAAGAACCTTGTATTCGTCAAGAGGTACTGGAAAAGCAAATTTCCTCTCTGCTTCAAAAAGTTTCTTTGCCGCAGGATTGGGCGGACCAAATGTTAGTTATGCTAGAAAAAGACAAAAAAGAATCCGCCCAATCCTGCTCTGCTTTTGTTCAAGAAGTGCGAGAGAAAATCCGCACCTTACAGTTGAAGCTCCAGCGACTTCTTGACGGTTATTTGGAGCAAGATATTGAAAGAGAAACCTATCGTGAACAAAAAGCAGTTTTGCTCTCCGAAAAGAAGTCGCTGGAGGAGCAAATCATCAAACTTGAACAAAAGCAGAATGATTGGCTCGCACCTTTCCAAAACTGGCTAAAAGACGCTCAATCTTTGGACAAAATTGCTTCTGATTCAGACCTTTTTGCGAAAAAGGTCTGCGCCAAAGAAATCTTTGGCTCGCACCTGCTTCTTGGCGAAAAAACCCTCCGTCCCGCCGAAGGCGGGAATCCGAATTCGTTTGGAAAAATGGGGGGAAATCAGTGGGACGCGCTTCGCGCGTC
>Ga0209542_10015124_pt1 | contig 13011 bp, 16 predicted proteins | sample RifCSPhighO2_01_FD_184028 | JGI IMG/M metagenome (GOLD analysis project Ga0209542, IMG submission 184028) | Soil microbial communities from Rifle, Colorado - Rifle CSP2_plank highO2_0.1 (SPAdes) (version 2) | ecosystem: Environmental > Terrestrial > Deep subsurface > Rock core/Sediment ... | reverse complement strand
CTACATCGCAATCTTTTAATACCTTGCTTGCTTGAAAAATGTTATGAAATTGCTTATCCTGCTCGCACTGTGCGTTCCACTTGCAAGCGCAGTAACCATTCACGGAACAACCTATGATTTTGACCTCTGCAATGGCACCACGCGAATTGCTACTGCATGGGCTCTGGGAGCTTCCGGCTTCCTTACAGCCAATCCTACTTCTTGTACCATACCAGATCCGAATTCCACTCAAGCCACTATCCCACCCACTAGTGGTCCCACTGATGTTTGTAATACAGTTATTTCCTGGGCAACTAGGAATACCGATCAATATGGAATTTTTGCCAGAGGTGCTTTGGGCCCCAACGTCATTGGGGGAAACTGTACAGGATATATTTATGCCGCAACAGGCGGTTTCCAAGGTGGTGGAGGAGGCATTTTTGCAGCAAGCAGTTACAATCCAAATCCTGCAAGCGGTCCGGGTTTTGCTAATGGTTCCGGTAATGCTCCCTGGATACAACCTGACGGCAACACTCTTGACCTTTGCAGACAAGAATCCAACGGCAGCCTTACCCTAATGGGGACTGTTCAAATCCGTACTACTGCTCCTTCGGTCACCATTTCTGCCAACCCCACCACCATCGAGAGCGGTTCGGGAACCACCTTAACTTGGGATATTGGCAGTACCTCTTCTCCTTACCAACCTGGTGGGGCCTGGCCCAGGAATGATAACGTGCCTAACGATCCCGGAAGCAGGACTACTGTTAATGGTTCTAGCGCACATTCGAACTGTACTGTTTCAAATAGCGGTAGTAACAGTTTTTCTGTTGGGTCATGGAGTGGACCACTAGCCACTTTCCCGATATATCCGGCAACGACCCCTGACTATAATGCTTCAGATGTCACTCCCAATGCTTACCCGGGGGATCATCACACCAGAAGTATTACCTTAACTAATAATACCGGCGTTCCCCAAACCCAAACATTTAATATTTACTGTACCAATTCAGGAGGAAGTTCTGCTACCCAATTTGTTCAGGTAATTGTAAATCCTATTCCTCCTCCACCACCTCCACCAAGTCTTCCGTGGATTCAGACAACAGGTGGTGATGTACATTCCAATACCGGTATTAATACCCCAGGAGGCCCATGAGAAGAGTTATTAGTTCAGAGTTCATAGTTCATAGTTTAATCACAATTTTATTTCTACTACCTACTACCTACTACCTACTACCTACTACCTATGCTGCTTGCACAGCCAATACCAGGGCAGATGGACTGGTGACAGCTAAAAATTTAACCGGTAAGTTTGGTACTACCGCTACGGGTGGCGCTTGTGTAACAGGTGACGTATCCAACTTCTTAAGCTATGATATTAGGGATTATGCTTTTCTAAAATCCAAATATTACACGCTTACTAAAGCTACTAAAACCCCTTTTTCTTCTGGATTTCCTGCTATATCTGATGGGGTATATCTTTGGACTGGTGTTGGAGATTTAAACATTCCCTCTTCAATTTCAGGAGCTGGCACCGGAGTAATATTTACAGACGGGGCAATCAATATCAGTAATAATATAAATTATGGCAGTGGCACTTCCGGACTGGTTTTAGTAGCTGGTGGAGATATAAATATAGCTTCTAACGTTACAACCATTAATGCAGTTCTAATTTCTTCAGGCACTATTTATACTGCTGATGCTGGATGTGGTACTAATTCTGTTGGGCCAGTCTCTGCCTTAATTGTCAACGGCAGTATTGTTTCTTTAAACAAAGACGCTCCCCCAAAATTCTGTAGATTTTTATCAAACGATACTGTTGCTGCAGAAACAATAAACCAACAGCCAAAATATTTAGTGCTGCTTAGAAAATTATTTGCAGAAACTTTACAGATTTGGAAAGAACTGCCGGGACCTGTGGTTTTTCCTTCAGCTCCTCCATCAACATCTCCACCACCAAGCCCGTCCGCAAGCCCTGCTTCTTCTCCTACTTCCACACCTCCTCCCACTACCTGGTATCAAGACTCTGATAATGATACTTATGGCAATACTGCTATTACCCAAAGCTCCTCTACTCAACCTGCAGGATATGTTGCAAATAGCAATGATTGTTATGATGGCAATGCCAATGCTAAACCAGGACAAGCATTATATTTTAGTATCCAAAGAGGCGATAGCAGCTTTGATTATGATTGCAGTGGCTCATCTACTCCCCAATATTCACCCTATTGTTTAGCCTCTAGTATTGTAGGCTGTAGTTCTACTTCACCTTACAGTTGTTATCAGCTGGCAGGAACCTGCGATCCTTATTGGGGACGTGCTGCCTGTAGCTCAACATTATCTGATAGTAGTGGGTGCGGTCAAAACGTATTTACAGATGCAGGTGATCTTACGCTTTATAGCAACAGTAGCTGCTCTACAGCATTGTCTCTCAACACATATGTAAATTCTTTTGCCCTAGCATGCCATTAAACTATTGAAACTTTACAATGGGGAAAAGTTTAAGTATCCTGATTTTTTCACTCTCTGAAAAATTATTTCCTGAAAGATTTAAAATTTGCAATGAAATCCAGGTAATTTCCTTTATTAATCAACTGTACTTTTACTCCATATTCATCGGTGAAAGACTTAGCTCCTCTGCTTAAAACTCCTTTGCCATATTTAAACTCAAAAGCCTTAAGCTCCTCATTTGTAGCTTTTTCTATATAATCTACCTCTGCACCTCCATAGTTTCGCCAGAAGTTAGCAGTAACAACCTTCGCTTTGTTGGCAAAAAGCTTTTTTCTTTCAACAAAAAGGAGGTTTTCCCATAAAAGCCCTGCGTCAGCTCTTAGGTCAATCGGATTAAAATCACCGATTAAGGCATTTCTAATACCTAAATCCACAAAATAAATTTTAAAATGGCTGCCAATTTCTCTCCTGGGGTTTTTTGAATATGGGTGAGACGAAACAATTACATAAGATTTTTCTAAAATATCTAAATAGCTGACTACTGTTTTTCTATCAATTTTTAATCTGTTTGCAAGTTCATTTTCATTAACTTCCGACCCAATCTGATAAGCCAGTGCTTTGGTTAAATCTTTAATGGCTTGAGAATTTTTAACCCGTTGGAAAGTTAATATATCCTTAAATAAATAGCTGTCAACAATCCGCTCAAGTAATGCCTGTTTTTGCTCTGGGGTATTGGATAAATAGATTTCCGGGTATAAACCATAAAGCATAACCTGTGGCAACAGGGCATCTGTTTGATTTTTCAGCAATACCTCATTACCCGATTGTAAAACCTCTGAAAAAGAAAAAGGATACAAAGTAAAATCCAGGTAACGTCCGGTTAAAGGATCACTAAGTTTGTTTCTTAGATCAAAGCTTGAAGAACCAGTGGCGAGAACTTTTACTTCTGGAAAATTATCATAAATGATTTTTAAAGTCAGCCCGGGGTTATCCAATCTTTGGGCCTCATCAATCAGTAGTGCATCAATACCAGAAAGAAGCCTTTCTAAAACTACCTTTGAGGTAGTATTGACTGCGGTCATATCTTCTGTTAAATCACAATTTAGATAGAGAACCCTTTTGTCTTCCCCCTCCAGTTTTTTACCAATATCTTTAGCTAAGGTGGTTTTACCAACCTGTCTGGCCCCTAAAACTAAAATAATCTTTCCAGACAATTTTAAGCTTGACAACACTAAATCTTCACTTAATCTTAGGATCATAATCTTAATATTAGCATTAATTTTGGGATTTGTCAAATATTTAAAAAGTTATTCCTGTGTTGGGAAATAGTTGTTTTAATTTTGTTTTTTCGCTCTCACTTATATTGTTGCCTGTTAAGGTTAAACTTTGTAACTTAATAAGCTTCCCAAAATCTTGAGGAAATTGTCTGATTTGATTATTAGATAGATCAAGGGTTACTAGGGTAGGAATCCCTGTAATAGCTGACGGAAATTCTGTTAGTTTATTATTTTTTAGAGACAGTTCATTTAGTTTTGTTAATTTTTTAATATCTGTTGAAACAGTGGCTAAATTTTGATTTGATAAATCTAGAACACAGGCAATTTCTACATTTTTTAAGGCTTCATCTAAGCTGGTAAATCTTTTACAAACCACAGGAGGGCTGGAGGATAAAACTGATTGGTTAACTTGTTGGTTTGGTTTAGGTTTGAAAGTGCTGGTTTTAGTGTAAATTAATGAACCTAAAATTAAAGCTGCTGACAATACAACTACAGAAATTATAAAGATTTTTTGTCTGTCCACAATTTTATTGTATCATTTCCCAAAATTTCTTTTTTGGCTTTGATACCATTCTATGGCCCTTTTTAGATCATCAGGCCCGAAATCAGGCCAGAGAACCTTGGTAAAGTATAATTCTGAGTAGGCAGTCTGCCAAAGTAAAAAGTTAGATAGACGTACCTTTCCACCAGTTCTAATAACTAAATCAGGGTCATTTTGACCGTTGGTATAAAGATGTTTGGCTATTTCATCATCATTAATTCTGTTTACATCAACACCCTCTTTAATAATATCTTTAATAGCCTCTATTAATTCTGCCTTTCCGCCATAGTTTAAGGCAATATTTAACTTTATAGACTCATTCTTAATATAGGTTTTTTTTATTTCTTCAATAATTTTTTTGAGAGTATCTGGTAAACCCTTGGTTTCTCCTATGACAGAAACTTTTACTCCCTTATCCATCATTTTTTTTAGTTTGTTGTGATAACCTTTTCTCATTAGATTGAACAACCCTAATACCTCCCTCTTAGCCCGCTCTTTTATATTCTCTGTAGATAGAGCGTAGACTGTAATGGTCTCTACTCCCATTTTTTCTGCGGCTTCTACTATTTTCTCCAAAGCCTCAGTCCCTTTTTCATGCCCTTTTATATCTGGGAGATTATGCATCCTAGCCCAACGGCGGTTACCGTCCATAATAATAGCTATATGAGAAGGAACATTATCTTTCATATCGAGTGAAGAGTGGTAACTGCAAGCCAAATAACTACCACTCCAAAAAGTAAAAGAACTGTTTCCCAAAAGGCTACATCTTTTCTATCTTCGCCGTGAATCTCCGGTATTAAATCTGACAGAGCTATATAGATAAAAAAACCTGCTGCTAAAGATAGCATGGCAGGCAAAAATCCTTCTACTGATGCCCCTAGAAAATAGGTTAAAATAGCCCCTACTAAGGCCGCCAGAGCACTTAAAACGTTCACCTGAAGTACCTTCATCCTAGACATGCCCCTATGAAGTAATAACCCAAAGTCCCCTATTTCCTGAGGTATCTCATGAGCGGCTACTGCTAAAGTAGTAATTATACCTAGTTGAATATCAATCATAAAGGTGGCAGCGATTGCTACTCCATCTATAAAGTTATGGAATGTGTCTCCGAATATAATTAAGGGTACAGCAGATTTCTTTTCTTCCAGGTGAGCTTTTTCACTGTGGTTACTATGATGGTGAAACCAGTGTATAAACCTCTCAGCTAGAAAAAAGCTTAGGATTCCGGCCAGTACCCAACCGAAAATATTGATTTCGCTCCCCAGCTCTTCTGCATGTTCCAAAGCCTCTGGCAAAAGATCAACAAAAGCTGCCCCAAGTAATACTCCAGCTGCAAATGAAGCTAAAAAGTGAGAAATCCTAATAGCAAACTGTTCTTTAGATAGTAGTATGACTCCCCCAACCAATGCTCCAATACTACCAATTAAGGTAAAAACAATAATATACGTTAGGGTATCCATTCTCTTAAGTATACAAGAAATTATGGCTCTGTGGTATGTTCCGGTCCGTTATCACGGAAGGCTCCCACGAACTCCTTGATTTTAGATTCATCAAACGAATCCAGTTTTAACATTCTTCCCCAAGAAGTTAAAATTAAGGGTTTATCCATGCCCATCCTGGGCATACCAATTAATTTATGGTTATCTTTTTCAATATAGCCTTTGATTTGATTTTTAAGAGGATCGCAACTACCATCTGAAAAAGACTTGGGCATATCGGTAAGTTTTGTATGAACTATGCCTCCACTACCACCATCCATAGTTTGGGCAACTTGGGGGGCATCAGTAGCTTCCAATTCATGGGCATAAACTTTTTTGAAAATTGAGAACTCTGAACTTAGAACGGGTTTAGTACAATCATACCAAAAAATAATGTAGCCGTGTTCTAAGGAATGCACTAAGTTACCATCATGTCTTGGCTCACCGTAAAAACCCTTGGTAATCCAGGAAGCATAATGATCCCCTCCGGTTGGTGGATTAAAATTATAAGTGACAGGAGAACCCTCTGGAACATGTGTCCTACCATCTTGATTAGCCTCAATCCCAGAAAGAGGTTTAGTTGAAGCCATAAAAAGCCAAATAAGTAAAGCTGTTGAAATGACGATTGCAGTACCAATTAAGAGAATTTTTTGACTCATTTAGAAGATACTTGATTGATTTTCAAAAAGTGCATCGTGATATTCCCAATATTTGTTTTGATCTCCAGCACAACGGGCTGCCTCAGCTGCTTTCTCGGCCCCTGGATGTATTGAAGAAAGCGGGAAGTCCCGGTAATAAAACTTAACCTTACCTGTATCTACATAATCTTTATTAATTTGAGATTCTGTCTGAGTAAAATGTCTTTCGCAGAATGGGCATTCATAATCTGAAAATTCTATTAAGGTAACCGCAGCATTAGCGTTACCTTTCACAGGTAAATTCCCCACCCCTACAGTTTCCCTTGTAGTATTAACTGGTGCAGTCCCATTTAGCTCTTCGTCAATAATCGTTTTAAACTGAGCATAAGGCACTGCTCCTTCTAAAATTCTACCGTTTACAAAAAAACCTGGTGTACCGTTTATACCAACTTTACTACCATCATCCATATCTGCCTTGACCAAAGAAGCTTTATCTCCTGAATCTAAACATTTATCAAATTTATCCTGATCAAGGTTAAGTTTTTTTGCTTCTGTTTTTAAATTTACAACAATCTCTGCCTCATTTTTAGCTACCTGGGCTCCTCCTACTTGAGGAGTACTTGAGGCTACAGGGGTTCCGGAACCAAGCTTACCAGTTAAACCTTTAATTTCAATAATGTTACCGCTTATTAAAATAGCTAGCGCAATAATGACTGACCCAATAATAATAGCTTTGGAGTTTTCCACAGGTTGTTCTACAAGGAGAATGTTACTTTAGACCTAACATATCTGTCAATATCGAAATGGCTTGTTTTGTGGCGCTTTTCACTTTAGAACGCTCCCCAGGCAAAAATGGATCTAAAACAAACTTTTCAGCTTCAGAATGAACTCGTTTATCGTTGCCAATACCAAGTCTAACCCGGGTAAATTGATCCGTTCCAAGGGATTCGATAATGGACTCGACGCCGTGGTGCCCGCCTGCCGCTCCATTACTTCTGACCTTAATCTTTCCAAGAAGGATGTCCAAATCATCATGAATAATAATAATATCAGAAGGATCAATTTTATAGTAGTCGGAAAGAAGCTTAACAGCCACGCCAGAATTATTCATATAAGTCTGAGGCTTAACGAGCGTATAGCGATTAGCCTTTAGGGTATAGTTAATCACCTCAGACTTAAATTTTTCTTCATATTTCCAACTATACGGTGTACCCTTTTCACTATTCCCTATCTTTTTAGCTAACTCATCAACTACCTCAAAACCTAAGTTATGCCTAACACCTATATATTTTTCTCCTGGGTTACCTAAACCTGCCACTAGTTTCATTTGAATAATTGTAGCATTTTTTCTTGGTACTCCGACGTAATATTAAACATTTCCATTACAGTTTGTCTGGTTTGTTTCTCTGGCGGAAGAACTGGTGCTTTTTTACCATCTGCATATTGAAAAGCTTGAATATTTCTAGATTTATTTGGTTCAAATGGATTATCATTCATAATCCTAGTATATTCAGTTATGAAGGTATCACATCTATTAATCCGCTGATCTGTTAGAAAAATCCTGGTGCCTGGTAGATTATGGTGTGCACCTGGAGCTTCTACCCATCTTTTTAAATTAGTTGTTTCGTGCGGAAATAACATTATCACCAAGGGGCCAGGTATACCTTCTGCTCGCAAACCCAACCCAAAATATTGAGCAGCCTCTACTGCCCTTTGAGTAAAAGTGATTAATTTTCCAGGTTTATTTAATCTATCTTTTTGTAAATAATCCTCAATTCTAGCTTCAGGATCGCCATCATGTCCATACATCCAAAATAAAATCTTTGGTAAATCCTCTATGATTTTTGGCTCTGGAAGTTTATGCAGTGCCCAAGGTTTAGCTCCAGCCTCATTAACCTTTCTTATCAATCTTCTCTGCGATTCAATCATAGGCGTGATTGTATATAGCCCCACTAAGTATGTCAAGCTAAAGCTAGTCAAATAAACCCAGTTGTGGAATTTTTGTTGTCTTATTTGGAGAGATAATTTCCCCATTTAAAGCTTTGACAATAATCTTAAAATCCTCTTTAAAATCTTTTAAGACTTCTCCCCTTCTCAATGCTGCGGCAGGATGATACATTGGTATCACCAATACCTCTTTACCCAGAAATTGTACAAAGAAAGGCTTGCCATGAACTGCTGAAATCTTGACATTGGGTAAAAATTTCCCCATAGAGAATCTGCCCAAAGTAACAATAATCTCTGGGCTAATAATTTTAATTTCTGCATCAACATAAGGCTGGAAAGCAGCTATTTCTTCTGGCTCAGGATCCCTATTCTCAGGTGGCCTGAACCTGACCACGTTAGAGATATAGACATTTCCTCTTTCTAAGCCAATTTCTTTTAGAGTTTCATCCAGCAACTTACCTGCCATACCGACAAACGGCCTACCCAATTTATCTTCGTGATAACCCGGACCTTCACCTAAGAGATAAATTTTAGCATCGGGGCTGCCCTCACCAAAGACTAGTTGGGTGGCTCCAGTTCGAAGAGGCAAACTTAAATCCTCTTCCATCTTCCTTTTTAACAGTACTAATTCTTCAGCTTTCGTCATGATTTAATATTAGGCACATTTCGTCGCAGAGAACAAGAGACACAACTTTATACTGGCCTAAAAGATAATGCCCCGTCCATTACTCGAAAAGTCCAAACATCACCACTAGGAGGTATGGTTATACTTTTATGTCTATGCCATCTTTCCGGTTCTACATCGCAAAAGGGTACTAGACCAAATTCTGGTTTAAGAGAAATTAAATGTGGGGTTTCTTTATACACAACTAATCCTTCGGTTAGTTCCTCTCCATGAATCATACATTTCGGTGTTATAGAAGTTACCTCAACAGCCTCAGATATACAATTTAAATTATTAACTTCCCCTATCAATTCTAGATTAGCAACCCATAAACTACCCTCAGGCTTCCCTCTGCTAAAAAATATTCCACTCACTCCCCAATCTGCTGGATCTCCATGAAAGTGTTGTGCTCTAGTTTCATAGCCAGTTTGATAGACCAGAGGTGTATAATGCACTCCACAAAATCCACAATTACCCTCTTTTACCATTGGAGAAATAAAAACCGGTGCCTCAGCTTTAATCCCCATTGCTTCAGCATCATTTGGTCTTATTAATTTTAGATATTTAAATGCCTGCTCTTGTTCCTGACTCATGAGTTGGATTTTACCTCAATCCCTGTTTCTTTTCCATTCTTTTCTTAAAAAGATTCTCCCTAAACCCTCCTTCATTAACAAATTTCTCCTCTAGCCAACGTAGTTTTTGATCTATTAGGCGATTGGTTTGATTGATTAGACAGAGCATTGCGTTGGCTGCAGCTTCCGGCTCCGAAATATAATCTTTATAATTTTTATAACTATTATAATCGTTATAGACAAAACTCCGTACTTTCCGTGCTTCTGAATCATTCATTTCCCAAAGTTTTAAGCTTCTCTGACGGAGAAAATCCTGATAATCATTTAAAAGTTCCTCTAATGAACCTCTGCTATATTCTGCTTCCCAGATCTAGCTGCTTGTTCCATCTGGTCTCTGGTTCTGGATTTGTAATCGATGTATTTTTGGGTAAACTCAACTGTAAAATCATAAATTATCTCAGATTGTTTATAGAAAGGAAGAGTTTTATAACCTTGGGCGGAATTCATATAATTTTTATAATCTTTATAAATATTATAACCGTTATATTACTTACGGTATTGCTGTTTATACATCTCAATTAATTCTTTTACTGTAGTAGCATCTTCGGCAGTCTTGTCCTTCTCACGGAACTTGATCAACCTGGGAAATCTTAGGGCATAACCAGGCTCAGTCTCTGTTTTTCCTGCTGTATGAACCGGGGATTTTGTAATCTCATCTGCTAAAACTTCAATGACAATTTCAGGAGCAATCCAAACTGAAGGCTCTAAAATTGAATTAACTCTGGCCGGCTTTTTATCCAGCTTAATTTTATCTGCTCTTTTGTGAATTTCCCTCCATTCCTCATCTGTTAAACCGGTTCCAATCTTGCTAACAGTCACGAATTCGTCTTTCGACTCATCGTAAACACCAACAAGTAAGGCACCAGCACCGAACTCTGATCTTTTTCCCTTACCAAATATGTAACCTAAAACTACGACATCAATGGTATCCTGCAACTCACCAGAACTGTGCCTTTTTAATTTCACCCAGTTAAAATTTCTTGCTCCAGCCTCATATTTACTGTCCGGACGCTTTACCACTAACCCTTCCAGCCCTTCAGAAATACTGGTATCTAACATCTCTTGAATCTTTTTTGGATCATCCATCATTTCTCCCTTCTCAACAAACAAAACATCACCATCTTTAATTGTCTCTTCTAACGTCTTTAATCGAGCAGCCAAAGGCTGATCGATCAAGGATGTTCCATCCTTATATAAAATATCAAATGCAAAAGCTTTAAGTGGAATTTTCTTAGCCATTTCATCTATTCCATACTTCCGCCGTCTCTGAGTTGTTTCCTGAAATGGTAAAAATTCACCGGATACTGGATTAAATCCAATTGCTTCACAGTCCAAAATGGCGGACTTAGCCTTAATTTGGGCTTTGGCTCCGGCCACAATCTCCGGAAACATTAGGGTAGTTTCCTCCAGGTTTCTAGAAAAAAGCCTGACCAAAACTCCGTCATCGCGAGCGTCAGCGTGGCGATCTCCTCCAATATAAGATTGCTTCGTCGCTTTCACTCCTCGCAATAACGTTCGTTGAAAATGAATCTGTACTCTGAAACCGTCTAGTTTTCGCTGAACATTAACTTTACCCATTTTCTCAATCACTTTTTCTGGATTTGGTAAACGCTCAGCTAGCTGGGAACGGATAGGCCTACCAACTGTTACCTCTAATTTTTCTACACCTTTAAGCCCTTTTTCCCAAAGAGTTTCTCCAATTAAACCTAAATCAGAAACACGATTATATGCTCCCTCTAAAAGTTTTCTTTTACTCTTGTCCCCGAGCTTAAGTTTGGCAAAAGCATCCAATATAGTTGGGTCACCTATCCCAAGTCTTGAAGCTCCCAAAGGAATACGGACTAAATGTTTTGCAGATATTCCATCCATTTTCTCTAAAAGCCCAGCCAACATGGAAACTTTTTTCTCTACTGTTCCATCCCCTGTAGTATTGGCAATTTCTGTAAGAATTTTAAATACCTCTTCAACCGAGAGAGATCCTTCGACTCGCTTTGCTCGCTCAGGATGGCTCGCAAGTTTGCTCGCCACTTTCCCTAAATCCCCCATTTTTCCAAAATCTTTTAAAACACTCTCTTTAGAAGAGCCATATGCTTTGGCAATAGCCTGAGCCACCAATTTCTCACTCATCCCCATCTCAATTGGTTCATAAAATGGAGCTACTCTACCCTGAAGCAAGTAACTTACTTTTGCTACCTCTGAGGATTTAACCTCTTTAAAAAGTTCAGCTAGAATATCAATTAAAGCCAGCCTGGATGAGGTCTCTTCCAGTTTTTCAAAATATTTGGATAACTGCCCGAATGTCATCTTGCTATTCCTTGTGGGTCTTCGGGATAGACTATATTTAATGTTACAGGAAAAATTTTAGGTAATATCTGCCAACTGTGATCTACAACATTCATTCCATGAAATAATGCATCCATAGGAGCATTTGTTGGTATACCTAAATTCACTTTCGCGCCGCAAAAAACCTCGGTAGCAGCGATTTTTATCAATTCATCTTCTTCCACAATATCATCTATTTCATAAGCTGTTGGTTCACCTTTTAAAATGTCCAGACCTAATGGCAGGGGTAGCGGCGCGTCAATATCCCATCCAACTCCATTTAATTGCCTATTAACAGTAGTGGTGTGATGACCACCAACTTTATTAAGAACTATTGAAGCTAACATAACGCTAAAAACTTTACCTTGCGAATCATAAGTTATATGACTAATGTCATTATCAAAAGTTAACCAAGTATATTGTCTTCTAGCCATCCGCGGAGTGTCAGCAAGCATTCCCACCATCCTGGTCTGGTCACGATCTTTTATCTTGATAATTGACTGGTTACTGCCACCTCTAAAGAATCTCACCCTGAGACTACTATATTCCCCTGTTGAACCTATTACTAAATCAATCAATCCAGGTCTAATCTCAAGCTCATCAGCTAATACTCTCCTAGTAAGGGAATAATATCTGGTTTCATCATCTTGTTCTAAAGGAATTATGTCATCCACTAACGATGTTTGGGTCAGTGACATCATAGCTTCATGAGATTCAAAAAATTCTCGTAATATTGGACTTAATTTCTGCTCCACCATAATTCGTCTTATTTTAATACATACTGTGCCTTCTTCGTACCACCAGATTTCTTAACCAAACCCTTTTGGCGTAAGAACTTCAACTCGCGAAGCACTGTATCGTCAGAAAAATCCGGAAAGACTTTCCGAAAATCTTTATTACTCATACCAGTATGCCGGTGAATATATTCCATAATCATCATTTGACGCTCGTTTAAGACTAGTTGCTCTCCTAATTTATCTTTAATGTGGGTATCCGCTGAAATCCTTTGAACTTTTTCTTTTACTTTATTAAGTTCAATGGCCACACCTTCTATAAAATATTCCAGCCAGGAGTTAAATCCCTCT
>Ga0209542_10015122_pt1 | contig 13013 bp, 6 predicted proteins | sample RifCSPhighO2_01_FD_184028 | JGI IMG/M metagenome (GOLD analysis project Ga0209542, IMG submission 184028) | Soil microbial communities from Rifle, Colorado - Rifle CSP2_plank highO2_0.1 (SPAdes) (version 2) | ecosystem: Environmental > Terrestrial > Deep subsurface > Rock core/Sediment ... | reverse complement strand
TAATTCTGTCATGACGGCCATTTAGAAATCATAAGAAGCTCTCTATCTTTGTTCGGTAGCCGTTGCCATATGGCTTCAGTAACAAAGGGCATGAAAGGATGAAGCAGTTTCAAGCAAATATCCAGTATAACGTATAGCGTATAGCGTCTAGATTCAGCCGCCGCCGAATCATCCCCTTTCAGAATTTCTTTGCTCTCCTCAATTATTTCGTCTGCAAAGCGGTGCCAGATAAAGTGATAGAGCGTGTCGGCCGCGAGATCGAGCCGGAAGCTGTCCATATAATCAGAGATCTTCTGCACAATGGCGCTCGTCTCATCAAAGAGTTTTTTGTCCATCTCTGTTACGTGCGACCTCATAGGTCGCACATTAACCTCGGACTGATTCTCCAAAACGAAGCGCGTGATATTCCATATCTTATTGGCAAAATGTTTGTATCCGCGCACGCGATCTTCCGAGAGCTTCACGTCGTTTCCGGGCGCGGCTCCGATTATAAGAGAAAGCCGGGCGGCATCGGCCCCATATTTTTCCGTCATCAGCAGTGGGTCAAGGACGTTGCCAAGAGATTTTGACATCTTTCTTCCTTTTGCATCGCGCACAAGTCCGTGAAGATACACATTCCGGAAGGGGATTTGTCCGAGACAGAATCCTGTCATGAGAATCATTCGTGCGACCCAGAAAAATAAAATATCATAGCCGGTTTCAAGTACGTCGGTCGGATGATAGTTAATTAAGTCGTCTGTCTTATTAGGCCAGCCGAGTGTTGAAAATGTCCAAAGACCGGAGGAGAACCACGTATCCAGCGTGTCGGGGTCTTGTTCGAAAAGATCTCCGCCGCAACTTGGACACGGAGACTTTAATATATCGAGCGAAAAGATTTCTGCGTTCTGCAATGTATCCCGGCTTGCAGTTTCTTCAAAGGTCAGATTTAAGATACTTTTTTGCAACATACGTATTGCGGAACCGTGACTAACTATGACAACGTTCTTATGACCGTGAGTATTTTTATGTTTTTCAAAACATCTGGAGACGCGCTCTTCCAAATCTTTTGATGTCTCCATGTTTCCATCTGTCTTTTCATAATGTTCATAATACGAGCCGAATCTTTTTGCGCTTTCTTCATACGTAAGTCCCTCCGCGTCACCGACGTCTCTTTCGCGCAGTTCCGCATCAAAAACCACTTCCGCGCCAGTCGCTTGTGCTATGAACTGCGCAGTTTCTTTGCATCGTCCCAAATCGGAGCTGATTATCAGTCCTATGTCCTGATTTTTTAGTTTTTCCCCGGCAAGCCTAGCTTGTTCTCTGCCTTCTTCCGTAAGTTCTCCGTGTCCTTGCCCTTGCATTATTCGTGCTTTATTTGCGACCGTTTCGCCGTGCCTCACGATGAACCATTTTGATTTCACTTCCGCATCAACAGAAATATGTTTGCATCCGAGGCAGTACCAAACAGGAATTCTGTGTCCATACCAAATTTGCCGCGAGATGCACCAGTCGCGCAAATTATCTATCCAGTTGTAATAGACGCGCTCGAATCGCTCCGGAACTATTTTCACCGCGCCGTTCTCGACGGCTGCGCGCATAATTCGTTTTAGTGTAGTTTCCGATTGCGATTCGATTCCGGGAATTTCCGAGTAGGGAATCGTGAACTCTTTATTCACGTCCACGAACCACTGCTCTTTAATTTGCGGCTCGATGATGCCGCCGCCCCTGCTGTTTGTGGCCACGTTGTGCTCGTAATTTTCTTCCGTCTTCACAAGCAGTCCTTTTTGATTAAGGTGTTCGACAATCAAGGGGCGCGCTTTCTTTATATGCTGGCCCGCGAATTCTCCAGCGATAGGGAGGAGTATTCCTCGTTCATCAATTATGCGTTCTATGTCTAGCCCGTGTCGCGTCGCTATCTCGAAGTCCGGTCCTGAATGCGCTGGAGTAATAGTCATCACGCCGGAGCCGAAACTCATGTCTATGGACTCGTCTTTTATCACAGTCGCCGTGATCGGCCCGTTAATCCACTCGAGCTCTATCTTCTGTCCGTTTTTATACTGCGCATAGCGCGAGTCTTCCGGATGCATAACCACGTACTTATCTCCGAATTTTGTTTCGGGCCGCACTGTTCCTATTACAAATGGCCCGTATTGCAGATAATAGAAAGGATCTTTTTGAGTTATGTATTCTATCTCGTCGTCCGATACAGTCGTCTGCATTTTCGGATCCCAGTTCACGATTCGCGCCCCGCGATAAATCAAACCGGTTTCGTACATCTTTTTGAAAGCAGTGCGGACGGCAAGATTACGCGCCTCATCCAATGTGTATGCCTCGCGACTCCAATCTACGGATGCGCCCATCGCACGTATCTGGCTCACTATCCTGTCATGGCTTTCTTTGGCGAATTTTTCGACGCGTTTCAGGAATTCTTCTCGCCCTAGATCGTGTCGCGTTTTTTTCTCTGATTTTAATAAATCTTTTTCGACGACTGATTGTGTGGCAATCGCGGCATGATCTGTCCCTGGGAGCCACAGCGTTTTATCCCCCTTCATTCTGTGATATCGGATAAGAATATCCTGGATGGCAAGCATCGCGGCATGTCCCATATGAAGCGTGCCCGTGACATTCGGTGGGGGAAGCACTATTGAATAACTGGGCGCATTCGCGCTCGTGACCCCTTTTTCTATCGAAATGTCGGGATTGTAATGCCCGCTCTTTTCCCACAATCGAGTCATCTCGGGCTCGCTCTCCTCGGGATTATATGGTTTTAGGAAGATCTCGGGGACGTTTTTTCCAAGCGCCATTTTGCTAATGTAGCATGAAGTCAGGGTATTTTTGACTTACCCCCTCGAATTTGTCTGCCACCCCTGGGTTAGCGAACGTGGGGTGAAAGGGAAGTCGTTTCGGAACGTCAATATACGAATAGAGGGTGAATTCAGAGCATTCCTCTATTATTTATTAGGTAGTAACAGAATATTTAATACGATTATATGCGTAAATCTAGTGTGTTGTTTGTCGCGCTGCTTTTCGTTGCGAGCACATCGTTTCCTGTGCTTGCTAGTGGGCAGGGCTTGACAGACGAGAACCTGAAAAAGATTCAGGAACTTACTAATCAGATTAAGGCTCTGCAGGAGCAAATTAGGGCGCTCCAGGCCCAGCAGATCCAATTGCAGGCATCAAGCACGCACGCAATTGCGGAGATTGTGCAAAGCCTGAGACAGGGTTCAGCTGGTGATCAGGTGAAGGTGCTTCAAACTTTACTCTCGCTCAACGCGGCGATCTATCCGGAAGGAGCCGTCACTGGATTCTTCGGACCAGCGACGCGACGCGCTCTTGAGAGATTTCAGCGCGCCAACGGTCTTGAGGTCGTCGGCTTCGCCGGCCCGCGCACGCGCGCTCTCTTGAACTCGTTGATTCGCAAGGAATTCAAAGAAGCGAGCAAAATAGACGACGATGTAGCCGAGGATGTGAAAGAAGCGATTGCTTCAATAACATTGCCGACGCCTCCTGCGGGTTGTGCGATACCGGGCTTGCCCACAGCGACATCTTCACCCTTTATCGTGAGGGACGGCAAGGTAAAAATTGTCCAGACGGGAAATATCTTCATTTACCACGACGGGAAGCACAAGATAGTCATCACTCCTAATACGTATATCGAGAAGGATGGCAAGAAACAGCTTCTGATCACACCAGGTATGCGCATTGAAAAAGATGGAAAGTTCAAGATGCTTGTTCCTTGCAATGCCACCACGACACCTCCTCTCCCCGACACGACGCCGCCGTCACTCTCTTCCTTGACTGCGACCTCGGTTACTCACCAAAGCGCGAGCGTTTCGTGGATCACGAACGAGCAGGCAACCGGCCAAGTATACTTCGGCACAACTACGCCCTTCTCGCTCTCAAGCACAGCGACCCAGTCGAACTCTTCACTTCTCACTAATCACTCGTTCAATCTGACAGGACTTTCGGCGACAACGACCTATAACTTCGTCGTCGTGTCGAAGGATGCTGCGGGGAATACCGCAACATCATCTCAACAGTCGTTCACGACGGCTGCGACTCCCGATACGACCGCTCCGATAATCTCGGCCTTGGGCACGGTTCCGGCCTCTACCACAGCGCAGGTAACGTGGACGACGGACGAAGTAGCCACGGGAAAGGTCTACTATGCCACGACGACGCCTGTCATCATCGCCTCGGCGCTCTTCTTGAGCGATACTTCGCTCATGACGAGTCACTCGTTCCCGCTTGTCGGACTCACGGCCTCGACAACGCACTACTTGTTCGTTGAATCGAAGGATGCAGTAGGCAATACGGCGACGAGCAGCCAGCAGTCGTTCGTAACTACAAACTAAGAAGGCATAGCGAAAGCCGCTCCTCGACAAGCTCGGGGCGGCTTTTCGCTACGATGAAAGGTTTCAAACCCCAGGGCAAGCCCTGGACCCGAGCCCGCGCAAAGCATGCCTTGCGCGGGCTCGTTCCGCGGCAAGCCGCGGGGGTTTTTTACCTTTGCTGTCTGCGTCGCTCGGAAGTGAAAGAGAGTTCTCTTTCACTTCACTCGCTATCCTCGACAGATAACGCGAGCGAGCCCGACGCCTTCAAATCTGCCGAAGATGTGAACTCACCCTTCCGCGCGCGAAAATAGCCGGCGAGCACTATCATGACCGCGTTATCTGTCGTGAAATTTTTTTCAGAAATGAGGCAAAGGACACCTTCTTTCGCGAGAGCTTCGGTAAATATTCTGCGAATGTGAATATTGGCTGACACACCTCCTCCCAAAACCACAGTTTTAATTGAATGCGTCTCTACTGCCTCAAGCGTTTTGCGCAGCAGCACTTCCGCGACAGTGTCCTCAAATTCGCGGGCGATAATTCTTTTTATGTCGTCAGTAAGTGGTTGATTGGCATCAACAATTTTCTTCACTGCAGTTTTGAGTCCGGCAAAAGAGAAATCAAGGTCACCCGAATGAAGCATCGGGCGTGGAAATTTAATATCCCCCGAGCCAAGCTGATTTTTTCGCGCCTCTTCGGCAAGAGCCGAAATATGTGGCCCGCCGGGATAGGGAAGTCCGAGCATGCGCGCGACCTTATCGAATGCCTCGCCTACCGCATCATCGCGTGACTTTCCTATAATTTCATATTTCAAAAATTCCCGCGAAAGCACGAGCTCCGTATGCCCGCCCGAAATCAGTAAGCCCAGTATTGGAAATTGGAAATTGGAAATTGAAAATTCTTCATTCCGTTTTTCCAAAAGCGAAATGAGGAAATGTCCTTCCATATGATTCACTCCGATTATCGGAGCCCCCCATGCAGAGCCGAGCGCTTTGGCGAAATTTATTCCGGTCCAGAGCGCGGGTTCAAGTCCCGGTCCTACGGTAACTGCTATGGCATCAATGTCCGGTCGAGCGTTCTTTTCCAGAAACTGAATTAGGAGCTCAAACAGTCCTGATTCCCGCGCCAAAATATTTCTCAAATCTTCTTTAGACGCCGTTATCTCACCGGCTTTTCCACTTCCTTTCGTATTGCGCAGTGCCTCGGCGAGCATCGGCACGAGGTTTCTTGCGTGCTCGCGCTTTGCGAGATTAGGGAATACGCCTCCGTAAAGTGTGTGCACGACCTGCGACTGTTGAGCGTTTCCGAGAATGCGAAATTTGAAGTCGCGCTCAATATCTCCCTGCACCTCTGCCAAGCATATCGCCGTGTCATCGCAAGAAGTTTCTATGGCCAGAATTCTCATGTTTTCCAGAATAGCTCGAATGATTTTCTTGCGCTAGAGTAAGAAAATGCCTCCGATTCAAGAGAAAAAATTCGCAACTGCCGGGCAGGTATTCAGGATCTACTGGCGGCATGTCGCGAAATATCCGCTTTTTATTGTCCTCATAATCCTTGGGGGAATAGGAATACAGGCAGCATCTCTCGCGGCCCCGTGGTACTTGAGGGAATTTTTCAACTTGCTTGCAAACAATACTCCGAACGCGGCCATCGTGTCCCAACTTCTCGGTATCGTAGCGATCATCGCGCTTCTGTGGCTTGGCCGATGGATTTCGCACCGCATTCAGGAGTTCAGCAACATGTATTTGGAGTCGCGCGTGATGACCGATCTCTTTTCTTCAGCATTCCAATACTTGATTCGACATTCGTACAATTTCTTCATCTCTAATTTTGCCGGCTCTCTTACGCACCGCGTGAGCAAATTCGCTCGCGCGTTCGAGGTTGTCTTTGATGCGCTCGTGCTTCAGTTCATTCCAACGGCTTTGTTCGTGACGGGTGCAATCGTCGTCCTTTTTATCCGCAATCCAATACTTGGGAGCGCGCTTTTGGTTTGGACAATATTTTTTATGGCATTTCAGCTCTATGTTGCAAAACTGCGCCGGCCGATTCGGGCGGCGCGATCGGAAGCTGACACAAAAGTCACCGGGGCTCTGGCGGATTCTATTTCAAATCATCCGACGATCATGCTTTTTTCCGGGGCCAGGGCCGAACACCAGCGCTTCAATTCAGTTGTTGCAGTTTGGAGCAGGGCCACTCTTCGTTCCTGGTTTACGGACGGGTGGATTTGGTCTGGTCTCGGATTGTTGATGATTGCAATAGAGGTCGTTCTTCTTTGGGTCGCGACGATCTATTGGGGTCGCGGCTTGTTGGAGATCGGAGATTTCGTCCTGATACAAGCATACCTGATGACGACTTTTGACCGCCTGATCACGATGAATCGCGAACTGCGCCGATTTTATGATGCTTTTGCGGATTCAAGCGAGATGGCATATATCCTCGAGCAGCCCCACGAAATAAAAGATATACCGGGCGCGCAACCGCTTTCTGTAAGCGCGGGTAAAATCTCTTTCAGCAATATTAATTTTGCTTTTCAGAATCGTCCTGTACTCAAGGGGTTGAATCTTGTGGTTAACGGAGGAGAGAGGCTCGCCCTTGTCGGGCCTTCAGGAGCCGGAAAGTCGACGATTACAAAACTTCTCTTGCGCATGTTTGATCTTACGGAGGGAAAGATAGAGATCGATGGGCAAGATATCTCAAAAATCACGCAGGGTAGCCTGCGAAACGCAATCTCATTTGTTCCACAGGAGCCGGTGCTTTTCCATCGTTCGCTCGTCGAAAATATTCGTTACGGCAGGCGAGATGCTACTGACGAAGAAGTTATAGAAGCCGCTAAACAAGCGCACTGCCATGAATTTATTTCCCAATTGCCACTCGGCTACGGCACGTTTGTGGGTGAGCGCGGCATCAAGCTCTCGGGCGGGGAGCGCCAACGCGTTGCTATAGCTCGGGCGATTCTGAAGAATGCGCCGATACTGGTTCTTGATGAGGCGACTTCAAGCCTCGATTCGGAATCTGAGGCGCTCATCCAGGATGCCCTCGGAATTTTGATGCAGGGCAAGACCGTCATCGTCATTGCTCACCGTCTCTCGACAGTGATGAAAATGGACAGGATTCTAGTTCTGGAAAATGGGAAAATAATCGCCGAAGGAACACACAGCGAACTCTTAGAACGCGAGGGGCTTTATAAGAAACTCTGGAGTATTCAAGCCGGCGGATTCATTCCGGAAGAGGAAGAAATTGATCTCGAAGAAGATATCGCGGATGATGACGAGAAAGAACCGATCAAAAACGTTCAGACAAAGTGATCAGGCGATGCTCTTCGACAAGCTCAGGTACTTCTCCGCTCAACTATGGCTTAGTGTTTACACTGAGCGAGCGAAGCGAGTTGAAGTGTGCGCGGTGAAGGAATCGGGACACTTCTGTGGGCGGTACAGGGCTCGAACCTGTCACCTCGACAACGTCAATGTCGCGCTCTACCAGATGAGCTAACCGCCCTTGCCTTCGGCGATTTTACCGCAGAAAGTTTCTGCAATATATATCAATTTTCTTTGGATCGCCACGCGTGCGCAGCGAACTATGCAAACGCCTTTGTAGTGACTATAAGTGGGTCGTCCGGCGGTTCTAGGATCGTATGACGGTTTTCCAAAATTTGCACTGGGAATACCTAATGTCCGCGACCAGAATCGTATCATTTTTTTTGCATCCTGATCCGCTCGCAGATGTAATTCGCATGTCATATCGGCTAAAGGCACTTGATACAATCGCTGCAACATCCGTACAAAGAAGCGCAAAATAAGAGGGTCAGAATTTCCCATTGCAGTAGATGAAGTTTTTTTCATCCCTTCGCCAAAATAGAGGAGAGCGAGAGCAAGTTCCGCGATATCGTCATTCGCGTGATCTATTCGCGCCAATGTTTTTGCGGCTTCATCTGCCGCTACTTGCAATCTTTTTCGTTTTTGATTGTTGTGCCATTTGGTCGCCTCGACCCTAGCTTTTACAAGCGCGTTATCAGCTCGTCGTTTAAGATTTGCCTTGTGATATATAGTTCAATATCTGCAAACCAGTAGCTTAAAGTAGATCGGGAGATATCCAATCTATGTTCAACATCTCTTGTTGAGGCGCCACGCCTTCGCATGCCAAGGGCGCGTGCCTTGAGATGAATCCAACGAGACTGCATGTATAAATGATACCATCAATGGTTCCAATAAAGCGTTATCCTTCTGGTGAAGATGTTCTGCACTTCATACCGGAGCGTATGTGGATTACACAGATTGACGCAAAAACGCGTGATACGATAAATCCGTGGGGCTATATTTTATGGGGGCCCTCACTTAATCGACGGACTTAACAGGTTCGCGCCATCATATTTGGATTTTCATTTGAACTAAGATGACTGAAAATACTACGACACAGGCGCAGGCGCAGCCATCACCGCAAACCGGCGAAAAGAAAATAGTGATGATCGCCGACGATGATGCGGTCTTCCGCACGCTCATCTCCAATAAACTCTCAGACGCAGGTTTCGGGGTCATCGAGGCGGAAGATGGGGAACAAACCCTAACGCTAGCGAAAGAAAAACGCCCCGATCTTATTATCCTCGACATAATCATGCCGAAAATAGGCGGGGTTGAAGTTCTGGAAAAGCTTCGTGCCTCGGGCGAGTGGGGCGCCTCGATACCTGTTTACATGCTCACAAACATGGACGACATGAAAACGATCGCGAGCACCGTTCAACATCAGACTGCAGGGTATTTCGTGAAAACAAATTACAGCATCGCCGACATTGTGAAAATTATTTCGGAATATTTTAAAAGCCATAATTAACAGTCGAACAATACATGCCGATAGCACAAAAGTTTCCAGTACGCATCATCGCTTACACAGTTTTAATAGCGGTCGCAGTTTTCACCATCTCTATTGCGAGCGCTGTCGCACTCGAGTACCGTAAAGAGTATCCGCCGAAGGCTGCAAATTTGGCTTCTGTTCTTCTTGTTTTATCGCCCAATGTTTTTTTGACGCCTGCGGGAGATGCCGAGCAACCTGTTGAAGGAAAAATTGAGATAAATTCCGGGAGCGCTGTGAGGACGTCCGGGACAGGCAGTGCGGTACTCGTATATCCAAACGGGACGATAACGACTTTGGAAGGCGACACAAGTGTAGTTGTCGAAGAGCTGGATAGCACAGGCAGTCGATCCAAGGTCGCCCTTCTTGCTGGAACTATGTGGAGTCGGATAGATCGTCTGCTTGATGAGGGTGACTATTATGAGGTGCGTTCGCACGGCATCGTGTCGTCTGTGCGCGGTACTTCTTTTGAAATGAGCGCTGATGACACAGGCGTCTCGGTTACTGTCCTCAGCGACATTGTTTCCATAGCAAAAGATCCGCAAGTTGCGACTACGACAGACAATTTTGCTGATTCGTCAGTTTTTGCCGGCGAGCGCCTGCGCGTTAGCGTGGATAGAAGTGGGTTACTCACGAGCGCATCCGAGGTCGTTCAAGAACAAGAGCTTGTCCAGCAAATACAAAAACAGGAGGCAGTCCAACAAACGATTCAAACGTCAGAAGTGCTTCTCGATATCCAGAATTTGCCCCTTCCAGAGGCTGGTGTAAATGCAGGTAGCATCTTCTATCCATTGGAGCGACTTACGGAAACTCTTGCCGCTCTGGCTGAAACCGATCCGGACGCTAAAGCTCAGCGCCTCTTGGGTCAGGCTGCAGAGCGGCTCGCGGAGGCACAGGTTGCTGAAAACAGGGCTCCGATCGGAGAAATACTCAATACTTATGAAGACCTCGTAAGTATGGCGCTTTTGGAAAATAGCGAATCCAAAACCACCGAGACCCGAAGCATCGTTGCCAATGCAACCCGTGCACATCTTGACGTCCTTAAATCCATCCTTTCCGATATCCCAGAGGAAGAGCGCGCATTTGTAAAAAGGACGATAGCTATCTCGGAACAGGGCCATATCGAGGCGATCGATACACTAGCTGAAAGTGATGCTAAAAAAGGATTCGATGAGGGAATCCGCGCGCAGAAACACTTTCTTGATGAGGCGCAAAAAAGCGCAGTGAACGGGAATTCTGTTGACACGTATGAATCGCTTCGTCTTTATGACCGTGTTGTGCAGACTCTTAATACTGTGTCAGAAGGCAATCCCGATCTTCTAGAAAAGCACAGCGAATCACTCACCAGATCTTTGCGGACAATTGAGACACTTGAATCAGTTGAAGATAGACTTCTTCCCGGCATGTCTGTAACGGTTAATGATGCGCGAGAGCGTTCTATCAATAGCCAGCTTGCGACCATCGCAGACATGGTCTTAGTTGATGCCCCCCGCGCCGCTCTCGCGTTCGATAAAGCTGCAAAAGAGTTTGCAAAAGATGTAGAGAAAGATGCAAAAGATGTCGAGAAAAAAGCTGAGAAGGAACCGCGCAAATCCCTAGATAAAAAAGGCGAATCGTACAAGGCATATGAAAATTTTGGCGCAGAAATGGCGTTCGTAGCAAAAGGCCTGCGCAGTGGCACTACTACAGTTTCCGAACTCGTGGAAAAGGCCAATGAGCAACACATATCTATTTTAGAAAATGTAGCGACACAAGTGACGCCTCCTGCGAAAGAACAAGTCCGGCAGGTGCTAGAAGAGATCAAGACAGAGCGCCCAAAGGAAGAAGATCCGCCAAAAACGCCACAGCAATTTGCTGAACAGAAGAAATCGGAACGCCCTGTCGGCGATCTACCTCAGCCGCAGATCATAGAATCAGCGAAACTGCCTGAAACTACGAGTGGCAAAAAAGAGATACCGGCAACAATAGAGCAGCGAAATCTGCCCACGACTAACCCCGATCAGTCATCGCTCCCGGCGGCAAACACAAATTCAAATACTTCAGATCAAGGCCCCGCTTCCGTTTCCCCGGCACAGCAGACATCTTTAAGTAATACTAACCAAAACAGAGATAACGACAAAGAAATAAAAGATCCAATAGAAGATTCGCGCAAATCATCGGCAGGGGCCGACAATTAGCTAAGATACTTGCACGAGCTCGTGCAAGTACAAAATATTCATGAGCTCCATCTTCGAACTGGAATGGCGTCATGTGTATATCTGGCTAGGCATATCTGCACTTCTCTCGATCCTATTTTTTGCAGACGTGTTCCCAGGGTTCCGCGCTCGTCTTTTGGACAATTTTCTGCCCAAAGTTGCCCCTTCTGGTCAAATAATTCTCGTAAAAATAGACGACACTAGCCTTAATAAGATAGGCCAATGGCCATGGCCAAGGCAAGTATTTGCCGAGCTTCTGGAGAGGCTCGAATCGCCGGCCGTTGTCGGTATTGATGTCGGATTCAGAGAAGCATCCCGAGCGGGTTCAGAAGACGATGCTGAATTTGCCAGAGCGCTTGACGAGTCGTCATTTCCTGTCGTTCTGCCAACTGAATCCAATAGTGACAGTGAGAGCGAAGGGCCGCTTCCCTTGTTTGCGATACATGCGACAGAGGGATTTTCTGACCTCTTCGCAGAAGAAGACGGGGTGATACGCCGCGCGGAGGTGTGGAAGAATAACGAACCCAGTTTTGCCTATGTAGTCACTGCGTTTGCTCAGAGATTAGAGACCATACCGCTTTCTAGGAACACGAATATTGCTCGAATTGCGTACCACGGCCAGAATGGCTCGTATAGTTCGGTTCCGTTCATAGACGTGATATCAGGTGCTGTCAGCGCCGATAACTTCACTAACAAGATCGTACTAGTAGGCGTAACGGCAAGCGACCTGCAGAATTTCCATCGCACGCCCTTTGGCTTCGTGAGCGGTCTTGAGATCCAGGCGAATATTGTAGATTCACTCTTAACAGGTCGACAATGGGAAGAGAGCTCAGAGGCAACGGTAGCGGCAATTATTCTCCTATCCTTCCTTACGACGACCGCCATCGTTCATGCCCGCAGAGTATTAATTTTGGTGCTCATTCTTGCGGCGGTAGTGGGTGCGTATATTTCTATTGCCGCATTCGGCATGGCTCACTTCTTTGCGCTCGATCTTTTCTATCCTCTATTGGCCGTGGCCGCCACCGCGCTTGTAGGGACTGTTTCGCAATATCTCTCGACTCTGGAGCGCGAGCGCGCTTTACGCGAGACTCTGACCTATCTTGACTCAATGGTCGAGAGCATGAGGGACGGGATAATTCTCGTAGATTCATCTCTTCAGGTTCGGCTTGCGAATAAGTCTGCGCGCGCGATATTCGGAACAAATGATCTCGGGCTAATTTTAAATAAATGTGCCGATGCTCTGAAAAAAAATATCGACCTTCCCGATGCACTGCGAAAAAGCGCTCTTTCGCGAGCCACGGCTCGTCTCGACGAGATAATAATTGCTGAACAATACTTTGCCGTTGGCATTGCCCCTGTCCAATCTCCACGGGATTCTCAACTTCCACTGGGCGCAATAATTTTGTTGCATGATATTACGCATCAAAAAGAAATCGAGCGTATCCGACATGATTTCATTTCAATGATGGTCCACGACCTGCGCGCTCCACTCGGGGCAATTAGAGATCTTTCTGGCGAGCTGCTTAGTCCGGACCTTATGGCGGAGGATCGCAGGAGTTTATATTTAAACATGATGAAAGATAACTCCTCGAAAATGCTCGGATTGATCAACGACTTGCTGGACATTGCAAAAATTGAAGCGGGCAAGTTTGAAGTTGCGCTTACC
>Ga0209542_10015121_pt1 | contig 13014 bp, 15 predicted proteins | sample RifCSPhighO2_01_FD_184028 | JGI IMG/M metagenome (GOLD analysis project Ga0209542, IMG submission 184028) | Soil microbial communities from Rifle, Colorado - Rifle CSP2_plank highO2_0.1 (SPAdes) (version 2) | ecosystem: Environmental > Terrestrial > Deep subsurface > Rock core/Sediment ... | reverse complement strand
GTTTGTTTTTTTGTCTCAAAAAAAATTCTTCCCTACAACCCGCTGGCGAGACAGGATACTAATTCAGAATGTCAGATGACAATCCAAACCAGCACTCGCAAGCGGATTACAGAAAAGAATAAACCCCTTATACCCTTTCATCCCCTTAATCCCATTTCCCCCTTTCAGCCCTTTTTTCCCTTTTGTCTTATACGTCCTATCAGCTCTATTTTTTAATAGGTCTTCGGGGGATGAATGATGCGGCCTGCCGGTAAGCAGTCAACATCACCCACCCCCGCGCCGAGATTTGAGGTTATCCTGACTGTCTTTAATCCTCTCTCGAAGAGAGTCTATACAACAGCCGATGGCCACCAACGCGACTACTACTACTGCGCCGATGGCCGCGAACGAGCCCCAATCCATCAACTGTCCTCCTTTCGCCGATCCGGGTCGTTGCAGCGGAACATCCCGTCCTGCAGGCCTGCGACCGTGAACCGATCTGCCAGGGTTTCGCCCCGACCCTGTATCTGCTTTCTCTGCTGCCTGTAGAGGAGAGAAAGCACACGGGCGGCTACGAGCACCATAACTGCCGCGAGAAACGCGGCCAGATTCACCAGGCTCTGGCCGAAGGAATCTAAGCTTCTATACCAACCCATATCCACCTCCTACCCATTCGCCCCGGCGGGCATGAAATGGGCGGTTGCTTGGCCTTCCAGCTGTCCCCGCGCAGCTAGATAAAGTATGATCACCCCAATAAAAAGGGCAACCAAAATTAAGAACAGAACCGCAATGGGCCAAAGGAACATCAGTTTGCCCGCTCGGGGAAGCGGAAAATACTGAACGAGAAAAAATCCTTCATAAAAGATTCCCTCTTGCTGGTCTTTAAAACGACCATATTCCCAAACTACGGTGGTTGCAATTACCACCGCCAGAAACCCAACAACTAGCAGTAGCATCTTGCCACCTCCAAACCTATTCACCATCTATCGATGGACAAATTTGGAAGTACTTTTTTCTGTCATCCCGAACTTGATTCGGGATCCAGATTTAAAATGCAGTACTTTAAAATATGAAGGGGGCGACGAGATGATAAATAAAGCCATTGTCGCCCCTTGCCATTCGCTAAGACTGCCGCACGGCAGCCTTCGGGTCTTACGACCCTCCTTCTTCCCCGCTCAACGGCGGGGGTTGTTTGGCGGACCAGCGTCCGATCTTCAATCAGCTAGTATAGTGATGCCACAATACCATGCTAACAGCAACACAACTCCTACTACCACATAGAGTTTGTGTTTAAACTGGATCTCGCACCACTTACTGAATCCTCGTTCAAGCCAATCCAAGATTGATTTGAAGGGCTGGAAGTAGCCGCGGTAATCAAAGTGTATTCTTACACCCATCTTACTCTCCCTTCCCTACGTCGTTTGGGGGATTTGCTCCCTTTCAGGAGCATTAACGCCGTAAGGACAAAAACTCTAAAAACAACTTTAGAGCCTATATTCTTAAAACGTTAGTGCTATTCTAATACTTTTACTAGATTCTTTCCATGGCCGTGGTTCGAGGCACATCCGCCGTCATCCTGATAGTAAAAAAATTTAACGCGCATCCCGGCACTAAAAATTGCTATCAATACTACGGCAAAATGCTTCGCCCAGAGAGGTGCGTGCCTATTCGGCACTCGCATTTTGGACTAACTAATACCGTTTTCCGATATCATAATCTTTGCAATAACAAAGGCAATTTTAGTGCGGGATTGTTCCGCTATAAAATGATTATGGGGGAACAAAAAAACCGTCTACTCATACAGGAGAACCTTGGTAAAAATGTTCTAGTATAAAGTAAAACGGCTGTTTAGCGCCCCCAATCCGGTTTAAGGCGAAATCAGGAGCATAAGGGACATCTTCTGTTTTCCTGTAAACATTAGATGCAAATATTCGATTTTTAACGCGCAACAAAAAATTGTACATTAAATCCCCTATTATGTCAAGAGTTGATGAGTATTTTTAAAGGCTCAACCGTCGGTTGAGCCTTTAAACTTGGCTTATTTAAAAGGAAATTACAATTTTAATCTTTTTGACCAATCACTTCTTAAATGCACCCAAAGACTTTCAATAAGCTCTTCGTTAGCTTTAAAAGTCATTAATTCGGCTTTTGTTCTTTTTGGTAAATTATAAGTTTTATCTATATGCAAAAAAATTCTTACGAGCTGCCTTTTAACCCATCCGTCAGGATGATAAAAATATTTTTCCAATTCTGTTTTTACACTTGTGGACAGCTTTGAATTCCCCAGCAAAGCAAATAGTTGTTCATCTGTTGGGTCGGGCGCTTGTTCTTGTTGGGGTAATCCCCTAATTTCAGTCATATATTTAATTCTATCACAAAAAATCCCGCCAGTGTTAATGGCGGGGTTTTTATTATCTGCGTAATCTGTGTGCCTTAAAAAATCTGCGGTCTAATAGTCCATCCCACCCGGCATTCCGCCGCCCATTTGCGGGGTAGATTGTTTCGGTTCCGGCTTGTCGGTGATTATGGCTTCCGTAGTTACAAGTGTGGATGCTATGGAGACAGCATGCTCAAGCGCGAGGCGCGTAACTTTTAAAGGATCCACAATGCCGGCTTTCATCATGTCTTCCACTTGTCCTTTTGTCCAGTCGGATTCCTCGTACTTGGTAAAATCATAGCCTGCGTGCGCTCCGCCTTTTTGAATAAAGTTAATTACGCCGGTCGGCTCCACGCCGGAGTTCGCGGCAATTTGCCTTAAAGGCGACTCCAAAGACTTCCTCACAATTTTATAGCCTGTCCTTTGTGAACCCATAGCTTTGGAAATTTCCGCGTCCAATAAAGGGGCAATTTTTGCCAGCGCCGCGCCGCCACCTGCCACTATCCCCTCTTCCACTGCGGCCTTGGTGGCATTCAGCGCATCTTCAATTTTAAACTTTTTGGTCTTCATTTCCGTTTCCGTAAACGCGCCTACTTTTATAACACCCACGCCGCCAGCAAGCCTCGCCAGCCTTTCCTGCAGTTTTTCTTTGTCGTAATCGGAACTGGTATCCTTCATTTCATTCCTAATTTGCTGTATGCGATTATCAATCGTAGATTTCTCGCCGTGTCCGCCGACTATGGTGGTATTTTCTTTGGTGGCAATCACTTTTTGCGCGCGGCCCAAATGTTCCAAAGTAGCGGTTTCCAATTTTAAGCCCATATCTTCGCTAATCACCTGCCCACCGGTTAACACCGCAATATCCTGGAGCATCTCTTTCCTGCGGTCGCCAAAGCCCGGAGCTTTTACCGCCAGGACATTAAATGTGCCTTTTAATTTATTGATGACAAAAGTTGTCAAAGCTTCGCCTTCCACCTCGTCCGCGATTATGACCATATCTTTTTTGCCGCTCTGCGCAACTTTCTCTAAAAGAGGCAAAACTTCCTGCACGCTGGCTACTTTTTTGTCTGTGATGAGGATATACGGGTCCTGCCACACAGCTTCCATTCTTTCGGGGTTGGTAACCATATACGGATTTACAAAACCCTTGTCAAAACGCATGCCTTTGACCACTTCTTTCTCAAGGCCAGTAGTTTGGCCTTCTTCTACGGTGATAACGCCGTCATGCCCGACTTCTTCCATAGCCTCGGCAATCAGCTTACCCACTTCTTCATCGAGTGATGCTATAGTCGCTACCTGCTGGATTTCTTCTTTAGTTTTTACATCCTTTTTAACTTTACGTAATTCTTCCACAACAAAAGCCACGGCCTTATCCATGCCTTTTTTAATTTCATTTGCTTGTGTTGATGCGAGCGCCGCGGCTTCAAAAGCTTCTTCAATCATCTTCTGCGCCAAAACTGTGGCAGTAGTAGTACCATCGCCGGCCTGCTCATTGGTCTTGTTAGCTACTTCTTGAATAAGGGATGCGCCGATATTTTCAAACTTGTCTTCAAGCTCAATATCTTTGGCCACAGTCACACCGTCGTCCGTAATTGTCGGACTGCCGTAAGATTTGTCTAAAATGACTGCCTTGCCCGTGGGGCCCAGCGTGACCCTCACGGCATTAGCCGCCTTGTCCACGCCCGCCCTAATTGCCTGCTTGGCTTCAAAACCATATTTTATAATTTTGCTCATATTATTTCTCCGAAATTTCTACTAAATACTAAAAAGTACGAAAGGTACGAAATCTTATTTTTTTAGCTTTAGTATTTTTAGTAATATTTCGTATTTAGTAGAGAAAATTAATGGTTATTCAACTAGCGCCAACACGTCGCTCTCGTCCTTTTCTTTTCCAACGTGCAAAATTTTGTATTCGACTTTTTTACCATTCTCGTCCATTTCCACTTCGTCACCCGCGTACTTGCCGAATACGACCTTGTCGCCGACTTTAAGGCCTAAGCTGGCAACCTCACTGCCGTTGCCCACTTCTATAATAGTACCGATTGCTTTTTTTTCTTTGTCCGCGGTGTCAGGCAAAACAATGCCGGACTTGGTAACTTCTTCCTGGCTTTCCTGCTTTACCAGCACGCGGTTACCTAAAGGTTTAACTTTCATGTTTCTGTCTCCTATTTAATTAATGCTACTTGATTTTATACAAATCATTATCACTCTGTCAAGGGGAGTGATAATACACGCTTTTGCCCTTTATATTAACAGTTTCCTACAATGGAATCAAGCTGGCTTTAATGATATTATTCAACTATGCAATCCCCTTACGAACACAATGACGGAGCCCAGGGCTATTTGGATTTTTTAGAGTCTGATGACGGGAAAACCTTCAAACAGGTGATTTCCGAATCAGTTTTAAAACGCCTTGCCGGTTCGCCAAACCTTACTATTCTGGATGCCGGATGCGGGCCCGGCTGGCTGTCTAAAATTCTCGGTGATGGTGGCCACAAAACCAAAGCGTGCGATATTTCACCTCAGTTAATTGAAAAAGCAAAAGCTGATTATACAAATATTGATTTCCAAATCGCTGACTTAACAAAAAAACTTCCGTACGGGGACGGGCAATTTGATTGCGTAATCCTATCTTTATCGGCTTTAGATTTAAACGACCAAAAATCTGCTTACGCGGAAATCAAGCGGGTGATGAAAAGCGGAGGCAGATTGATAATCATCACCGTCAACCCCTACTACGGCTTCCCGGTGGGCGTTTGGAAGCGGGGGCTGATCGGCAGGTTGCTAATGAAAAAGCCTGCGCTAAAATTAAAATCGTATTTCGGTTTCTCGCGAAAGGCCGACAGGAATTTTTTGTGGAATGGCGGTAAATTAACCTCCTACTTTTATACTTTACCGGAACAAATAAATTTATTAGTTGAATTAGGCCTCTCTTTTCGCCGAATTGATGACATTATGAGCGCTGATGATGACAAAAAATACAGCCTGCGCTATAGGCTGCATAGGTTCCCCATTTTTGTATTGATGGAGTTTGTTAAGAGTTAAAAAATTTTGATAAAAGCATGCGGTGCTGGCTATGTGGATGGAAAGACAATTCATCCTCCAGCACGAAAGTAAATTCGTCTTCGTGGATTTTGTGCTTTTGTATAAAACCCAACACCCTCTCGAGCATTTGGCCGAAAGGGTTTTTTAATATGGTTTCAAATGCGCCCTGGACCATCGACTGTGCCTCTTTGCCATTATCAGTATAAAAATTTGGAAAATAAATTTGTATCCAGTCCAAATTTTTTTGCAAAAACTGCGCCACGCCTTGCGGGTAAATAAGCGGCCTTAGGCGCGCGTATTCCATAGCTTTGTATAAATTTCGCTCACGGTCAACTGGTTTGGCTCCGGCTACGTAATGGTTTAAGCAAAACCGATTTACTATCTTCTTCCCGTGGCGGCGGAGCCCCAAAACTTGAAAATAAAAGCTGATAACTGTCCTGGCAAGCCACATAAACCCCGGCTCCGTTACTATAAATAAATCTATATCAGATGTAGATTTTTGTTGTCCCAAGGACTGGCTACCGCCCACGGCCGCTCCCCTTACAAAGGGGATATGTCTTAGTCCTACCAAAAAACGCCTTATCCTGCGCTCGCGCTTTAGGCCAAAAAAATAATTATTTAAACGCCTATGGACTATTTGTTCCCGGCCAAAAAAATGATAATAGCCTAAAGTATTATCAACTTCCCTACTACATTCATTTTGCAAGCACAATAAGATTTCGTCCAAACCAGCCTTTGGATTTTCCCCGCCAAGCGGCGCGTCTTTAAACAATTCCCCATTGCCGTCCTGGCTCAAACTAATACGGTTAACATCGCCAAGCAAAAACCTATGCAACTCAAGCAGAGTTAAAGGGATGTCTTGAAGGTCAAAAAATTTTATAGTGGATAATATTCTTTGTCTTAACATAAGTCCTATTTGTCTTATTAGTCCTATAAGACTTATTTGGCCTACAACCCCAGCCTATCAAGCGTTATCTCATCCCACTCCTCAAACCCCACTTCCTTATACACGCGCAGTTTATGGGAAAATTCCGTCTCCGAATGCTTGTATTCCGTGCGCGCCGTGTCGCCCATCCTGTGGGAAAAATGCTGCTTTTTTTCCAAAACCACGGGGCGGTTTTCGCGCTCCATCTTATATTTGACGCCCGAAGGGTGGTCAAAAACTAAAACATCCTTGGTGCCCTGTTTTATAGGCCCGTCTTCTGTTTCCCTAATTAAATCTTCCGTGCTTAATTGCACGTTTTTAAAATTTTTCCCGGCCATTTCCACTAATTGTTGAAAGCGATCATCGTTCATAAAATTTTCTACTAAATACTAAAAATTACTAAAGGTACGAAATCGATTGTATCTAATTTTAGTATTTTTAGTACTATTTCGTATTTAGTAGAGATTACTGCAGCATTCCGCCATACACGCTCCCCAAACTCCTAAGCACCATCGGGATAATAAATACCATCGCGAGCAAAGGCAAAACTACAAGCACAATGGTAATATAAAACTGCCACTGCATATACTTTTTAGTCTTTCTGGTATTATCCAGAATCTCCATTAAGACCTGTTCTTCAGTAAGCTTTGGCTGATCATTTTGATTTTCCATTTTTGTTATGGTTATAGTTATTGTTATAGTTGACACTTGGGACAGTACGACCCCGTCCTGCCGCCTATTTTTACCGATGTTATAATCGTACCACATTTCTTGCATTTTTGCCCTTTGCGCCCGTAAACATAGTGGTATTTGCCCATTTGACCCCAACTACCATCGGTTCTCACAAAATCCCCGACCGAAGAACCCTTGGCCTTAATCCCTTTCATCAGCACTGTCTTGATAGCATTATAGATTCTCCTTAATTCTTGCTTCTTGATTCTTACTACTTGCCTTGTCGGCCGCACACCCGCGTGGAATAAAATTTCATCACTATATATATTGCCTATCCCGGCAACAACCTTAGGATCCATCAGCACTTCTTTTATTTTTCGTTTGTTTACTTTATTGACGGCCGTCAATAAAGTAAACAAAGTAAATTTTTTATCTAAAGGTTCGGGGCCAAATTCTTTTAATTCGCGGACTTGATCTATTTCATTGTCGTGGACAAGCTTTAAATACCCGAACTTCCTGATGTCGTTAAAATACAGTTTTGATGAATCTGTAAACTCAAAAACCGCGTGAGTGTGCTTTGAAGGCAATGTTTCCAAAGGCGCGGATAATTTATTCAATAAGCGATACCTCCCGCCGGTTTTTTTTCGCAAAACTTTGTCCTCAAAAATAAACTGCCCGGTCATTTTCAAATGCGCCAACATAGACCATGGTCCCGAAAGATCAAAAATTAAAAGCTTTGCCCTGCGCTTAACCGACAAAAATTTTTGTCCCTTGAGCAACTTTATGAACCTTAAAACTTTATAACTTTTAACCTGTCGCCTGTTGGTCACGGTCTCGGGGCCAATAGCGATCATTTTAGGCGCGCTAATAATTACGGACTTAATTTTCCGGTTTTTCAGCTTGCGGTTAAGTTCGCTGGCCACGGTTTGGACCTCGGGAAGTTCGGGCAATGTAATTAAATAGAAATAATTAAAATTAAATAAAATTGAACAAAATTTTTACAATTGATTTTTACTTAATTTTACTTAATTTTGGTCAATTTTATTTAATACCTCTTTGGTGCTAAAATTATATCAAATAAGCCTAACCCTAGATAATGTCAGATTTTAACCAATTCCTTAAATCCATCCCCCACAATTTTAAGCCGGAAAGCGAAAAACTTCTGCAGCGGGCTTTTGAATTTGCCGAAAACGCGCACAAAGGCCAAAAACGCAAAAGCGGCGAGGACTACTTTACGCACAGCAAGTCAGCGGCTCAAATATTAGGACAAATTTTTCCTGACCCTCCTACCCTGGCCGCCACACTCCTCCACGATGTACCGGAAGACACCAGCGTGCCGTTTGAAAAAATTAAGGAAGAATTCGGCCAGGAAATAGCGGGGCTGGTGGACGGCGTCACCCAGCTCGGGCACGTCAGGATGAAAAGCAGTGAGGATAAATTCTACGTGGAAAATTTAAGGAAGCTCTTCATTGCCACCAGCCGCGACATGCGGGTGATTTTAATTAAGCTTGCCGACCGTTTGCACAATATGCAGACTATTAAATTCCTGCCCGCGGAAAAGCAGGTCAAAGTCGCCAAGGAAACTTTGGAAATCTATTCGCCCATCACCAGCCGCTTAGGCATAGGCGCCTGGAAGGACGAACTGGAAGATATGGCCTTCAAAATCGTTGACCCAAAAGAATATGACGCGACCAAAAAACTTTTGGAAACGGAAATGAACAAGCGTACAGAGACCATCAAACTCATGCAAAAAGGCCTGGAACAAGTCTTACGCTTGGAGGGCATAAAATTTTTGGAAGTTTCCGGCAGGGTCAAAAGGATTTATTCGCTTTACCGCAAGCTGGAAAAATACCACGGCGACATGTCCAGGGTTTACGACATTATCGCCTTAAGGCTCATAACCCGCTCCACGGCCGACTGCTACGCCGCTTTAGGCGCCATCCATAATTATTACCAGCCCATGCCCGGCAGGATTAAAGACTATATTTCCACGCCCAAGCCTAACGGCTACCAATCTTTGCACACCACAGTATTTAACGACAAGGGCCAAATTTTTGAAATCCAAATCCGGACAGATTTGATGCACGAAGAAGCCGAACGCGGCATTGCCGCCCACTGGTTCTACTCCGAACAGGAAAAGCAGAGCCGACCCAAGCCATTACAATCAAACTGGATAAAAGAGCTCCGCGTCTGGCAGGATGCCGAGGATAGTCCGGAAGAATTTCTAGAAAGCCTAAAAATCGATTTCTTTAAGGACCGGATTTTTGTGTTTACGCCCAAGGGCGACATTAAAGACTTGCCGGCAGGCGCGAGCGTGATTGACTTTGCTTTTGCCGTGCATACTGACCTGGGCTACCATATGATGGGCGCGAAAATCAACGGCAAGATGGCCAGCATTTATGACACGCTCAAAAAAGGCGATGTGGTAGAAATCATCAAGACCAAAAAACCGGCCGCGCCTTCGCGCGACTGGCTGAAGGCCGCGCAAACTCACAACGCCAGAAACCGCATCCGCCACTATTTGGCGGAACACGAAAAAGGCCTGATGGACCGGATTAAGGAACTGAAACTCGAAGACATTTCTTTAAAAAAATTCATTAGGAAAAAATGATTTTAGCGGGCGCCAAAATCATCCCGAGCGAAGCGAGGGATCCATTTTTGATTCCAAACAAAAACTCCCTTTTAGGGAGTTTTATTTATAGCTTCTGCGGCATCGGATTTACTCCGTGCCGCAAAAAACACTATAGGGAAAAAGGATAAGCCTTGAAAAGGAAAAAACCGCCAGGTTTTGTCCTTTTCAAAATTCTCAAAACATAATATCTTCTTCCGCGCGCTTATACTCATGTATCTCATCCTTGGTAAACCATAACCCGATTTCATTTGCCGCCTCTTCCGGCGTTTCAGAGGCGTGCATAATATTGTGGATGGCGCGCCTTTCAACGTTGGCCACCGACGGCGAATCAACAGAATAATCTCCGCGGATAGTACCCATTTCCGCGAATACCGGCAAGGTATTGCCGGCCAGCTTCCTAACCATGTCAATAGCATGAATACCCTGCACCACCATAGCCACCACCGGGCCGCTGGTCAAATATTCCACCAGCGCGCCTTTAACCATTTGGCCGATTTCCTTGGGGTTATCCGTGCCCTGGGCCGTAACCGCGTCAATGCCGTATTCCGCAAACGTCTTTAAAGTTTTATTGCCCAACCGCTCCATCCATTCTTCGCTCGTGGGCAGATGCTTATGGATATGGTCCTTACCGGCCCAAACCATCTTTAGGGCAATTACCTTCAGGCCGCGGCGTTCGATGCGCTTAATGACTTCGCCGACAAGGCCGCGCTTAACGCCGTCGGGTTTTACCAGCGCCAAAGTTTTTTCTTGTTTGATTGCCTGCATATAAGTCCTATTAGTCCTATAAGTCGTATAGTCCTATTTAATAATCTTTACACTTTGCATTACCACAGGCTCTTTTGGTTTGCCGTCCGTGGGGCCCAGCTGCGGCACAATTTCCACCGCGCCGATTTTATCCACTGTGTCCAAACCCACCGTCACGTGCCCGAATATGGTGTAGGCTGGCGCTAACCCCGCGTCCGAAAGCATTATAAAAAACTGGCTGGTGTTGGTATTAGGGCCCCTATTGGCCATAGCCACCACGCCTTTTTTATAGCCTGCCTGATACAAAGCCGATGTGGGATTAACCTCGTCCGCAAACTCCCCGCCAAACGCGCTCTCTCCGCCGCTGCCGGTACCGGTCGGGTCCCCGCCCTGGATAACGAAACCCTTGGCTACGCGGTGGAAAGTCAAACAATCAAAGTAGCCGGCGTTCGCGAGCCGCAAAAAATTCTCCACGGTTTTGGGCGCGTCTTTGTCATAAAATTCCACGGCAATTTTCCCAAAGCCTTTGACGTCTATTTCCGCCTGCCGGCCTTTAATTTCCACTTTCGCGGTTTTGAGCTTCTCGGCGTCGAACTTCCTTTCGCAAGCCTCGGGATTTTGGGCAACCGGCGTACTGCTTGAGCCTCCTTGCTGGTTTTGGGGCTGCGAGGCGGGATTTTGGGTTTGGGATTCGCCGTAATTGTCAGCGGCTTTTTGGCTTTGGTCATTGGTCTGTAAACGCATAATTAAAAAGACTCCTGCGACAATAATTATTATTCCTGCGAGCAAGTAAGCTAAAGTTTTATTGGACATAATCTGATGTTAATGTCTGGATTATCTTACCATAAAGACTTGTGGGCATCAAGAATAGCCAATTTTCGGCCCGCGGCTTTGCGCAAAATAGCGTAAAGGCCAGCCAAAAAAAGCATCATCACAACTAACACCGCAGGCGAAATCTCCACGGATAGGCTGGCAAAGGGCAGGCGCGCAAGTTTTTCCGCCATCAACAAAATATACGAAAGGAGCAGGCCGGCCAAAAAAGCAAAACCCGGAGCCAAAACCGGCAGCACGGCCAAAAAACCAAACAGCATGGCAAAGGGCACCACTGGCAGAATCAGGATGTTAGCAAAAAGCGAAACCAAACTTAAGCGGCCAAAATACCACAAGACCAAAGGCAAGGTAGAAATTGTGGCGGCAAAGGTAACCAAAAAAATATTTTTCAGGCCAAAAAGCTTTGGCCAGTCTTCCGTGAGTTTTTCCAAAAGCGGCGTAAACAGCACAATGCCTAAAGTGGCGGCAAAGGACAACTGGAAACCAATATCCCAGTACAAAATTTTGGGATTAATGAACAGCATGGCCGCGGCCGCGAAAACCAGTGCGGGGATGACCGAATACGGCCGGCCAATGTTAAAGGCCATTAAAAGCAACCCGCCCATTATTGCGGCGCGGATGACCGAGGCCGAAGCCCCGGCAATAATTACGAAGCCAATGATGATGGCTAGCGACAGCCAAAAACTCGCGCGCCTGCCCACTACCCACGCCAAAAAACTTAAAGCGCCAACTATGACCGCGATGTTAAAACCCGAAACCGCCACAATGTGCGAAGTACCGGTAAGGTTAAAATTTTCTACCACGTCTTCAGGTAAGCCCCTCCTTGCGCCGATTAAAATCCCCAGGGCCAGGCTGTTTTCCGGTTCGGGCAAAAACCGGCCCAGGCGCCGCGTGAACGCGGCTTTGGCGTTGAGCAAAAAACTTTTTACCCGGTTCCCCTGCCCGTTCTTTAGTATTAAAACTTTGGGATATGACATTACCGCGTAAATATCAAACCGCTCCAAATAGCCGGGGTAATCAAAATCCTCAAATGCTTTTGCTTCTTTTAACTTGCCCTCAAACACCACCCAGTCGCCGTAAAAGTAGGCTTGGGCTTTTGTGGTGGTAATAAGTACGCGCTGGCTAAAATTTTTGGGCTTGACGGCAATTAACTGCTTGTCCGCCCGTACGTCAGGGTCTTCCATAACATGGCCTTCCCATTTAACCTTTTGCTCGAAAAATTCCTTTAATTGACTATCCTGTACAGTCTGAATAAACCGCGCCGCGCCGGCGCAAATAAAAAACAAAAATAGCGCTGCCAAATAAATAGTTTTGGATGCCTTAAAAAAACCAAAAGCAAAAACTGCGGCAAAAAAACCCGCTAAAATGTAAACCCAGCGGAGGTCAATAAAAAAGCGGGAAACCAGAAAAATCCCCAAAGCAAACGACAGGCTAATGCCAATAAAAACCTTGCTCTTGCTCATAAATTAATAATTGGCAATCTCACATAGCAGGAATTATGCGGCCGCATAATTCCTGCTTAAGGCTAGTTAAGCTGAAACATCTGCCTTATCTTCCTATCGTTATCAAACTCATCTACCCTTAAAATCCGAATAAACTCAATCAACTCGCTTTCATTCAAATAAGCAACCGCTTCTCGGTTTAAAGGATGCGGGTTAATATACACGCTTGCCTGCAATTTTCGGAAACCCTGTCTCCGCAGCAAAAACCTAAGCAAATTGCGCTTTGCCTTGCTGTCTTCAGGAATATCAAAAATCACCAATCGCCATTTGTTATCCCAAGCCGGGTTTTTCGAAGTTTTGGCGGTTT
>Ga0209542_10015119_pt1 | contig 13015 bp, 11 predicted proteins | sample RifCSPhighO2_01_FD_184028 | JGI IMG/M metagenome (GOLD analysis project Ga0209542, IMG submission 184028) | Soil microbial communities from Rifle, Colorado - Rifle CSP2_plank highO2_0.1 (SPAdes) (version 2) | ecosystem: Environmental > Terrestrial > Deep subsurface > Rock core/Sediment ... | reverse complement strand
ATCACTACGGTATTATTGCTGACTCCACAAGTATTACTCCTGGATATGGTAGCCGGCGTTACAGCAATATCTAGTCTATCAGTAGAAACAATGGTTGCTCCAGTCATTGCCCCGGTGGCGAAATCCAGAGTAAAATTACCGCTACTCTCATTAACAGTTATAGATTCAACGCCTGTACCACTAACTTCAAAAGTCCTGGTGACACCCCCGACAGTCAATTGGACATAGCTTGTTGAACCAAAACTAATACTCGTAGCCGCGGCCCAAACCGCAAGCGGAGATATAAGCAAAGATAAGAAAATTGCTAAATAAATTTTCATCCCGTTAGAGACAGGCCGTCTTTAGACGGCCGTAAACCGGCCGCCTAAATTGCTCCTGACGATTAATTTTTAGTACTGCTAGACATAGATTAAACATGGCTTTGTTGTCTCTAACGGGATTCATCCCGTTAGAACATAACTAGAACAAGTTAATCTTACTTACAAGCGCCGGCTTCAACACGCAAGGCTGAACCCGTAGTGGTGGCTCCTACCCCTCCTGCTCCTAGATTAATATAAATCCGGTACACGGTGTTATCGGGACCATCAAGTTCGAGGCAACCCCCTGCACCGCTAAGGCTAGAATCCAAGTAAAGCGTGGTGGTGGCAGCGCTGGTCGCCGCAAATTCTGTCGCCGGAGTAGTTGTGCCGCCCGCGCCGATAAATCCTTGAGTGGCAAATTGTCCGCTGGAACCGGTAGTTGTGGCATTGCCATTAATCAAAAGATTTTGAGTGAGTGAAACGCCTGTGGTAGAAGCGAAGCCAAGAGTTGTCTTACCCGTAACATTTAACGTTCCTTCAGTGGCCATATTACCGGTTAAGCCGGTGGTCGTGGCCATGCCGTTGACCATCAAGTTGCCGGAAACCGAGACTCGAGTTGTTGACGCATTGACTAGAGTGGTTAGACCGGTTAGGCCGGTTGTTCCAGTTACCGTCAACGTTCCTTCAGTGGCGATGTTGCCGCTAGAACCGGTAGTGGTAGCCATGCCGTTGACCATCAAATTGCCGGAGACGGAAACTCTCGTGGTAGTGGCGTTAACTAAAGTGGTTAGTCCGGTTAAGCCGGTTGTTCCGGTTACCGTAAGATTGCCGTCAGTGGAAATATTATCTCCAATAGTTGTAGCGCCAAAAACAAAAGCCGCCACAAAAAAGACGGAAATAAAAACCGCGATTAAATAAGTAAGAAATTGACCTTTCGTAAAAGATAAAACCTTCTTCATAATAATAATTTAAATTTTTAATGCAGCTGTTGATAATGACCAATTGTCAACAACTGAAATTAATTGTACCACGAGAATTAAATTAACAAGGGGCGGGCTGTGGATAACTCACAAAAATTATTATTTAAGATTCTTCAAAAATTCCTCAACTTGCTTTCCAAAATTTGCCGGATCCAGTTCAGCGGCTTTTAACGCTTCTTCGCGAGCTTTATCTTTCATCCCCTGATTCAAATACAAACCGGCTAAATTGGCGCGATACCGGGCATTATCAGGAGCTAATTCAACAACGGCTTTGTACAATTCCAAAGCAAGATCCGTTCGCTGAACATTAATCAATACATCCCCGATCATAGCCAGCGACGCCGTGTCTCGCGGCGCGATTTGCCGAATTTGATCAATAACTTTTTGAACAATATCTCCGCGGCCGGCGTAAACGGCGATTTTCGCCAAATTAACCTGAGCCTCCATAAAACTTGGTTCTAAGTCTACGGCTTTTTGCAGATAGTCTAGCGCGCCGTCAAAATCATTGATCAAAAGATGGTTATCGGCCATGGCAAAATAGGTCGTTTGACGCGTTGGACTTAATCGCAGAGCTTCTTCAAGATGGACTCTAGCTTTGTCGCGATAAGATAAATCAAGATTAGCGGTCCGATTATATAAAGTTCCCAAAAAGAGTCTTGCTTTCAAATCATTGGGATATTTGACAATTTGTTTTTCTAATTCTTCAATGGCGGTTTTAATAAAATTAATTTTATTTTCCGGCGGAATACTGGCGGTGTCGGCAAGCTGAATCGCCAAACGCCCCAGCTGATCTTTGGCCTCGCCATCGCCAAAGGTGCTATAGGATAAGACTTGTTTAAATTTTTCTAAAACTTGGTCCGGGGTGGCTTTGCCCGCTATAAGCTGTAAAGCTCCGATAAGCGATTGAGATTCTTGGATGGGGCGAACATTGGCAAAATAAATTATTGGCGCGATCAATATTAGCGCCGCGGCGGCGACTGCCAAAGAAATATTTGTTCTTTTTTGAATAACATTGAAGTCTTCTTTTTGCGCCGCCGCGGGAATAACCGTAAATCTTTCCAAATTGCTGATATAAGCGAGCAGGGAGAAAAACAAAATGTAGGTATTAAAATTATCAAATACAAAAAGATTTTGGATAAAATAAGCGATCAAGGTGACAAATAATACGGCGGCCTCCGAAAAACTGATCAGGCTTTTTTTAAAAACTGACCAAACCATCGCAAGAGCGGCGGCAAAAAGAGATAAATAAGCCAATAACCCCAATGCCCCGGCATTAGTCAGCCAATCAAAAATACTATTGTGGGCGCGATCAAACCACGGTTCCTGATCATACATCTTGGGATTATAGTACTTAGCGAAAACATTAATATAATTTTCCTGCCCCCAGCCCAAAACCGGCCTCTCTTTAAATCCTTGCCAAGCCATATTCCAGACCATAAAACGCGAACGGGTGGTTTTCTCCGTCAAAGAGATGGATGCCAGACGTCCAAACGTAGGACTGTTTTTGATAAAAGCCGTGTTTCGCAATAACCAAAAAGCCGTTGGCAGAATTATCATTAGCGCCAAAAGACTGACAGCGATTCTTTTATAGATCCTAACTTGCCTGTTTTCCGTTCGCATGGGCGCTTTCGGATTGCCGGATTCGCCAGCTGGCGGAGGAGGCGCGCTTTTCGCATGCCCAAAAACTAAATAAAGCAAGGGGGATAAGACTGCGGCAATTAATAATGCTAAAATCGGGCCGCGGCTGGCAGTAAAATAAATGATTAAAAGCGTGAAGGCGGCCGCGGCGCCGTAATAATATTTTGCCCATTTTTTACGAACCGCGGCGAAAAACATCGCGCAAAGCGCTAAAATAAAAAGCAAATAACCGGCCAAATAGGTCGGGTTGCCGATGGTGCCGTCAACTCGGAATTGTCCTCCTTGAATGGCGCGAAAATAGCCCAACCGCTGGAAAAGCGCGTAAAGCCCGATCAGTAATCCGACAGCAATAAAGATATTAAAAAGAATCTGCCAATCCTTTTTGGTTTTCAAAACCGCGCTAGCCATCAAAAAATACGCTGCCAAATGAAGAATCATAATGTAACCCTCCATTCGCTCGTAGCGAGACCAAAAACTGTGATAAGGATTAGCGCCGAATAAATTCGCGAGGCCAAGAACCACGATAAAACCCAACAAAGACCATAAAAGAATAGACGGCTTAGGCCGGTATTCTTTATTCAAAAAAATTAAACCCATCCATAAAACAAGCGCGATCTCAATCAAAATCCTAAAACCGAAATTTCTGCCGGTAATATAGGGGAAAAACATTGATCGGGCGATATACAAAGAAAGAAACGGAATAACAAAAATAATCAGCTTAACGCCCCAAGTATAGAAATTGGTAAGAAATTTATAGTTCATAAATATAAGAAAAGCTCTAAGCACTAAATCCTAAATTCTAAATAAACTCAAAATTTCAAATTCAAATGTTCTAAACCCGGGTTTTGAATTTCGGCCATTGAGATTTTGATATTGTTTAGAATTTAGATATTAGGGTTTGGGATTTCGTTTCTTCTTAATCTCCATCTCCGTGATATGCCGACTGACATCACCAACGGTTAAACCTTGTTCCGCCAAAAGATTTTCATTGAATTTCCAATCCGCCATCATAAGGTCATAAACTTCATCTAACCCTATCTGCTTAACAAAAGCAATCAGGGCCGAAGTATCCTTAGTAAAACAATATCCCCCAAAACCCCTATAACCTTCGTGGTTTATATCCAAATGAGATTTACCGATTCGAGGATCGGCCGACATCCCTTGGCGGATATTTTCATAATCAGCGCCTAATTTTTCCGCCACTTTTGCCAAGGCATTGGCCCAATTAACTTTACGCGACAAATAAACATTGCCGGCGTATTTAATAAGTTCTGCTTCGGTCGCGGTAATTTGACGACTCAATGAAGGCGACATAAATGGCGCTCCGGGCAGTAATGACAAAATAAGCGGCGCGACATCCGCGCTCCTTGAAGTAAATCCCACGATTTGCCGATCCGGTTCCATAAAATTTTCCCAAGCGCGGGCTTCAGTTAAAAATTCGGGGTTGAACAAAAATTTATGCCGGGGATGCTTTTTCTGAAATAATTCGGTTGTTCCGGGAAAAACGGTAGATTTAATAACAACTATTTTATGGCCGCCAATTTGGGCGACGGCGCTTTCTATTATGGAAATATCGCAGGATCCGTCTTTGGGATTACAAGGAGTGGGAACGGTAAGAAAAATAATATCGGCTTTATTAATGTCGCCGGCGCATTTTTGGGGATCAATGTCGTGAGACAACAAATCTTCTCCGGTTTTGTAACCCTTGATTTCTTCAAAATAACGTTTAACTTGCGAACCAACCCAGCCCACGCCAATAATTCCTATTTTGGGATGATGCGTCATATTTTTTCTCGCGCTGATTTTTTGACGGCAAGAATAACTTCCAAAACTTCTTTTCCTAATTTTAGATCAATAGTCGTTTGTTTACCTGCTTTAACGCACTCAAGAAAATTCCGCATTTCTTCAAGATACGTTTCATTACGTTCAAAGTTCTTAAGCTCAATTTTTTCCACCTCAGCGTCTAGCGGCATTATATCGGCAGTGGTTTTTAAAAAATCCAGATATATACTCCCTTGCGTACCTAAAATTTCTAAAAAATGCGCGCCGGGTCTTTTTAGAAAATCAAGATGGAACGAAACAATGTGATTGGGATTGGAAAACTCAAATATGCATTCCGCGATATCTTCCACGTCAATTCCAAGACCTCCAAAATTGCCCGCGGCCGTTAGAATTCTGCGCGGTTTTCCGAAAAGCCAATACAAGTAGTCTATGACATGCGAAAGAGAAAGAATCGCTCCTCCGCCTAAATCTTCGCGGCTGGCGTAAGAAATTTTAAAATCTTCCCAAGGATGCCAATCGGTTACCCTGCCAGACATTTCAGCGCGGCTGGACACCACTTTACCGATTGCTCCGCTTTCAATCCATTTTTTTGCCTGTATCAGCAGAGGATGAAATCTGAAGTTGTACGCGACAAAAGCGCTTAGCCGCCTCTCATCAACCTCCTTTATTAATTCGTCTAACCCTTTAAAGCTGTCTGACAAAGGTTTTTCTATAAAAATATGGCTGTTGACTTTCGCCGCCTTGAGCGCGAAAAAAACATGAAAAGCCGTCGGATTTGAAATTATAGTCGCGGTTGGTTTTTCCCTTAATGCCTCATCAATGTCAAAAAAAACAGGGTGGCGGTTTTTGTGCGCTTCTAAAACTTCACCCCCGAAACTCTTGACGCCTTTGCCAGTTCTAAAAATCAGTATATTTTCGCATGGCGCGCCCAAGTGTTCGAGATTTTCCAAATGTCTTTTTCCTATACTGCCAAGACCGCAAATTAAAAATTTTTCTTTCATACCAGGTTAGTAGAAACTCGATTTAGTTAATTTACTATCATGACTTTTACTGTTTGCTCCATCTGTTACCAAATAGCGATTGCGCCGATAACTTTCTCCGACTAAAGTCGGAGCAATCGAGTTTTCACTACCTGGCATACCAGATTAGTAGAAGAAGCACTTCCGTTTTCCAATCTCCGCCTATAGAGCAAGCTTAGATTATCTGCTAACTCTGTCCTTGCGAATTCTAGGCCGGACTTAGGGAAAACGGTTTGGGCGGAGCAGTGCTTCTTTCACTACTTGGCATACTTTTACCAAGCCGTCCATCCGCCGTCAATTATAAGACTACTACCGGTCATATATGAAGAAGCGTCGGAGCAAAGAAACAAAATAGCGCCCGCGTAATCTTCTTTATCCGCCATTCTGCCAAGCATTGTTCTGGAACTGTAGTCTTTTTCAAATTGCTCATCCAGATAACCGGCCTTTACTCCGCCAGGCACAAGAGAATTAACTCTAATATTATAAGGGGCGAGGTATGAGGCCAACGCCCTCGTAAGACCGAGAATGCCTGATTTGATTACTGGATAGGTAATGGCTTTAAATTTTCCATCTCCATAAATTCTGTTGTCAGGAGCAATGATTCCGTGCGTTGAAGATATGTTTACGATAACTCCTGATTTTGCTTTTTTCATAAACGGTATGACTGCTTGCGAGCATATCAGCGCGCCAGTAAGCCCGACGCCAATTTCTTTTTCCCATACATCCAAAGAAAAATCTTCGTAAGGCGCGAATCTCTCGGAGTTTTTAAATCCGGAAAAATCCGTTGCCGCCGCGTTGTTGATAAGAATATCTATCGCGCCGAATTTTTTTATAACTTTCTTGACCGCTTCTTTGACTTGCTTTTCCTTCGTAATATCCATCGTCATCCCCATAACGCGCCCGCTGGAAGAAATTTCTTTTACGCGCTTATTAATTTCTTTTTGGGGCAAAACGTCAAAGAGCGCGACCATTGCTCCCGCGTCAGACAAGATTCGGGCGTATTCTCGGCCGAGCATTCCCGCCCCGCCGGTGATCACCGCCACTTTACCCTTAAGAGAAAAGAGTTTAAAAATTTTTTCTTTATTCATCGTTCATAAATTTATTAATAGTTTTTAGATATGTCTTATTTAGCGTTATTTCGTCAAGACTCGGATCTCTCGCCGCTTCAAATATGAACGGCCCTTTGAATTTTATTTCTCTCAGGGCTTTAAAAATTTCCGGAAAAACAGCACCGCCTTTGCCGATGGGATACGAAGCAGTTGCTCCAAATTTCCTATCTTTGATATGCGCCCCGCTTATTAAAGCGTTTAATTCCCTTATTTCTTGAGGAACTTTATCTCCCACGCACGTGGTTCGATTGCCAGTATCATAATATACCTTAACCAGGGGATGTTTAAATTGTTCTATGAATTCTTTCAATTCAGCGACGCCAAGCGAAGTTTCAAACGCCAATTCAACATTAAAAGATTCGGCTTTTTTAAGGCAGGGTTTGAGATTTTTTATTATTTCTTTTTTTTCTTTCTGATTTTTAATTTCACTATTCCCGAGAAAAGGAATTAAAATCCTTTCAACGCCTATTTTTGACCCCTGCTCAATAAGTCTGTTCAGTACGTTTGAACTTTCGGCGGCGACGGCGCCCGTAAAACCGGAATCAATGAAAAAATAAGCGCAAATTGACGGTATCTGTATCTTATGCGCTTCCATCAATCGCTTAATCTTTACGACACCACGTTCGGAAAGAATAGGATTTTTTTCCCAATCTTTTTCAACAAATCCCCACTCAATGGCGTTAAACCCTACTTTTTCGGCGGCTGCGAATTCTTCTTCCCATGTTTCCGAGGGAAAAAACATCAACTCCTCGGAACGCGACAATCTTCCTTGGACAACTCCTACTATGTTCTTCATGACGCGGCGCGTTGATTGCGTTCTCGACTTAAAATAGATTTTAACCTCCCTTCAGCCACGGCCCAATCTTCCGGATCATCAATATCAATATTATACTTAGCATCCATCACATAAAGTTTCGCGCGATTTCCGAAAATGCTCGGCGGATCGCGAAAAAGACAATCTGTCTTCATAATATAGAAAGCGCCGTTTTTCGCGTACACTTTTGGCAATGATTGCCGCCGCGGAATAATATCCTTCATCTCCGCGCCGGTAAAAATCCGCGCGCAGCCATTATCGTCCTTTTTTAACAGCCAGTGAGGATTGTACTGTGCCGGCGCTTCTGTCGCCGTAATAAGACTGTCAATGCTCTCATCCTCCAAAAACATCTTAAGCGCTTCCTGTATATGGTATGGCCGTTTTGTGGGCGACACACACTCCAGCAATACTACAATATCGGGATAATAATTTTCACGCTCTCGCAACCACCGTACCGCGTTCTGCAGTACCAGCAGTGTCGGTGTCGTATCTCGCGCCAGATCGTTCGGGCGCGTATACGGCGTCTCCGCGCCAAATTGCCGCGCGACTTTCATAATCTCCTCGCTGTCCGTATCAACAATATAGCGATCCAATACCCCGCTTTGAATCGCGGACTCAATCGTCCACGCGATAAGCGGTTTACCCAAAAAATCTTTTATATTCTTTTTTGGAATACTCTTGGATCCGCCGCGCGCGGGAGTAATGCCTAATATTTTTAAATCTTTGGAAATATTATTCATTAGTAAGAGAGCTGTTTTTGAATGGCGGAAATATCAACGGATTTTAAAACGCGCGCGATTTTTTTTCCCGCGCCGCCCTTTCCGTAAAGGCGCTCGGGTTTGTATCTTCCATGTTTCAACTGCTTTTGGATGACCGAAAAAATTTCATCCCTGCTATATCCGGCGTTTATGACATTTTTTCCGCGAATCCTGCCGTCCTGTCTTGTCCCGATGTTCACAACGGGTGTGCCGAAATAGCCGGCTTCTCTGATACCAGATGAAGAATTGCCAACCATCACCGAAGCGTGCCTAAGAAGATTAAGGAATATATCCGGAATAAAATTGCGGAAAACGGTCACTTTGCCAACCTCCGACCTTAAAAGAAAAACGCGTATTGTTTGGCTTATGTCATCCGCTCCTGCGTCAATGTTAGGCCAAAGAACGATGGCCTCTTTTCCTGATTTCAAAAGCGCCTCCAAAGTTTCCTTCATATGAACGGCTCCCTGGCCGTATTCCGTAGTCACCGGATGCTGGACGCAAAGCAGAAACCCGTTTTGGATATTAACTCGTTTCTTTTCTTTAACGCTTTTATTGACCTGCTCTTCCAGTTTTTCAAGCGACATATGGGGCGCTTTCAATAAATTATCCACTCCGGGACATCCGGCGCAAAAAACATTTTCCGGTTTTTCTCCCAGCTTCAAAATGTTTATTTTAGCTTGTCTTGTTGCCGGAAAATGACAATGCGCGAGTTTCGTTACCGCGTGCCTAATATGCTCGTCAATCGTTCCAGTAATCTCTCCTCCTTCAATATGAACGATAAAAAGGTTCATCAATGAAGCGGCTACCGCGGCGGCCAGCATCTCAAAACGGTCTCCATGCAAAACAACAATATCCGGATTTAAATTATGAAAAGCGGTGGCGAACTCGCTCGTGGCAAGACCAGCCGATTTAGCCATAGTTACGGGAATGCGACCATCAACCTCAATATATGTTGTATAGGAAACTGGAAATCCGTCACTCCTGATCAAATCAACAGTATTATCATAATTCCTTAGAAGATGGGATCCGGTAATAATAGTAAGAAGCTCAACATCCGGGTCTTTGCTTAAAAATTCCAAAACCGATTTCAATTTAACGTAATCAGCCCGATTAGTTGTTACAACGCAAATTCTTTTCTTTTTAATCATATTGAGACGGTTGCGCTTCTGATTCGACTTCGCTCACCATCCTAAGCCGGTCGAAGGACAAATCCTCCCATCGGATCAGGGTGTTTTTATTAATATTTTTATTAAATCTTCTTCCAAGAATTTCTGTGGAATACTTCTTATCAAGATATTTCGCGGGTATTCCCCATCCTGGACGCGCCGTCCTGACATTATCAAGTGTTAAAGCGTCCCCCGCTCTTAAATCCGCGTTTGCAACAATACTATGAAATGCCCATGAACGAGTTTCTTTTTCCTCTGCGGTTACTATCTTATCAGACACCTTCACTGCTTCCTCAATTTTCCTAATCCCGGAAACTAACTCTTTCATCATTCGCGGATCAAAAGACATAGAATCATCGGGAAAACTGCCGTTTCTGTCAAGCGTGAAATGCTTTTCTATCACCTTGGCCCCCAACGCCGCCGCGGCAAAAGCAGTATAAGAATCCGTAGTGTGGTCGGATTGGCCGACTAAAACGCCAAATTTTTCTCTAAGCTTGGGAATGAGACCGAGTCTCGCGTTAGAATAATCCTTTATCGGATATTCGGAAGTGCAATTCATAAGCATAAAATATCCACCCTCTTCGCGATATATGGAAACGGTTTCTTCCAGCTCATCCAAAACGCACATTCCGGTAGAAATAAAAACCGGTTTTCCGGTACGCGCGGAAATTTTAGCAAGTTTCCTGTGAAACGGCAAATTATATACCTCCCCGGAACCCGTCTTAAATCCGTCAACGCCCATTTCATTCAAAACATCAATCGCTTTTGGAGAAAAGGGGGTGCAAAGATACTGAATCCCTATCTCTTCGCAGTATCTCATTATTGCTGAATGATTCTCCGGAGAAAACCAAACCTTTTTTAAAATTTCCTGAAGGTCGCCTGCCCACATTTTGACGCCGGCGGTCATCTCTTCTTCAGGAAAATGCATCTGGAATTTGGCCACATCGGCTCCGGCATCTTTCGCGGCTTTTACCAATTTTTTCGCGTGTTCAAGGTCGCCTTGATGGCCGTCAGAAAGCTCCGCGACAATCAGAACCGGACTATTTTGAGTTATTGAAAATTTTCCAAATTGAAGATTCATCCCGTTAGAAGTGGTAAAAACTCGACTGCTTGTTAATATTTGTCATATTGATTACTTATTCCCGTTTAGAGACGGCCGATTGTTGGCGCCACTTCTAACGGGATTCATTCAATCTTGGAAATATGTTTTATTAAGAATCTTCATTATCTCTACCCCCCTCTCAAATGAAAGAGGAGAGTTTTCGGGCGGAATTTCACCCGAAAGCAATTTATCATAATGCAAAACTTCGCGATAAAAATCGTCCGGGCGTTTTTTGGGAAATATTTTTTCCACTGGAGCTGATTCTTTGACTTGATAACGAATCAAATCTCCCTCCGGAACGCCGTTGCAATGCCACTCAATAAATCCTTGATCCCCCTGCAATCTTGCCCATTTTCGAACAGGCAAGGTTATTACATCTTGAACTACCCGCCCGATTTTTCTTTTCTTAGTTTCTAAATTGAAGATTGCTAATTGATCGTGAAGGGCGCCTTTTTCATTTCTCATATCAAACATAGCTTCCGCCCGTACGATAGGACCCCACTTAAGAACATTGGCAAAATATTGCCACAAATGAAGCGCGTGAGAATGTTCTCCGCCGGCTCCTCCGCCGCGTTTCCAAAAACCCAAATAACTGTCTTGCGGCCCGCTAAGCCACGGATGAGCCGCGAAAAATCCCCGCCAATGCTCTCTGAACTCCACGTCTATGGTAAGAATATCTCCAAAAAGGCCTTTTTTAATGAGATCGGTTACCGCCTCCATGGCTTCCGAAACCACATGATCGTATCCGACCGTCACCATCACTCGCGAATGTTTTTCTTTTGCTTCAATAAATTCACCGACTCCCGCGAGATCGGGAGTACAAAGCGGTTTCTCAATATGAAGCAGTTTTGGTTCTTCTTCAATCGCCGCGAGCGCCAGTTTCAAATGCGTATCCGGCGGCGTACCGATAGCGATAATATCAAAACCACCCTTCGGCTCATCCCCCGCGCGAAAAAGTTGAATTGACGCATCCCACGAACCGTAACGTTTGGGATAAATTTCGTTTTTCATCCGCTCAAGCGCTTTTGGATCGTTATCAATAACAACCACGCTCCACCCCATCCGCCGCGAGGCCTGCGCCAAATGATTTCCTATTGAACCGGCTCCTAAAATTTTTATTTTCATAGACATTTAATTGCTTCGTTTATCGTTCTTATATTTAGAACTAACGGGAATCGAGTATTGTCCCAGTTATTAAAATTATTTTTTATGCCCACAAAAGAAATGCCGCAGGCGCGCGCTGCTTCATAGTCGGATTCACCATCTCCAACAAACACCACTTCTCTTTTTTTAACTCCTTCAATCTCCATAATTTTTTTAAGATTGCTGACTTTTGAAGGAGGAACGCTGAACACTCCTTTGAAAAAACGGTCGAGATCGAGATTTTCAACCGTCTCACTAAGCGCGTCAGACGGAGTCGCTGAATTGAGATAAAGCGCGCAGTGACGGGCAAGGTCGACGAGGGCCTCTTTCACCCCCGGCATTAAACCCAACTCAATAATACCCCCCTGAACTATTCCGTTATAACGCTCGGCATATTCTCCCACTAATCCTTCAATTTTTCCATTTGACCTGCCAAGCTCCGTAAAAATAGCGCGCAACGCTTCAAAACGCGTCGCCAAATTCCGATTCAAAACATTATTGATGAGCGCGTCCGATACCTTCTCTTTTTTCGGAAAAAGCTTAAACCACGCTTCGCGCTTCAAATGATTGGAATCAACTATAACTCCGTCAAAATCAAATGTGATAACTTTTATCATATGTTTACGTGTTTACGCCAGCGTCTCATTAAGTGGATGATTTAAATCATAATCTTTATCAGCTCTCAACTCTTCTCTCCACTGACTGCTCGCGAGTTGTCCTGAAAGAAGCGGCATGGCAAAAAAAACATCTTGCCTCTTCAAAACACTTCCAGCTTTAAGGAGTTTTTTGGCATACACTCCGCGCATTAAGGATCGGTGGTCTTCTTTTTCTTTTTCTTCGATTTTTCGCTCGCCCTCTCCGCAAATTTTAACCGCCTCTTTATACGCCGCGAGCCAATTTAACACCTGGTCGGGCGTCGCGGAATAGCCGTTTAATTTTATTGTATCGGTGGGAATACCAACGTGCTTTTCAAATAATCTCGCTCCCTTGGCATAAGCCATTCCGACAACGGCGAAATTACCGGGGTCTTCATGAGTTGAAAAACCGATGGTTATATCCGGGTAACGTTTGCGCATAACCTCAATCTGATCTAAATGAAGCTTTTCGGCCGGGACCGGATACATAGCAACGCAATGCATAAGAGCAAAATCTGTTTTTTGTTCGCGGAAAAAACGCACCGTTTTATCAATTTGTTCCAGGGTAAA
>Ga0209542_10015118_pt1 | contig 13015 bp, 8 predicted proteins | sample RifCSPhighO2_01_FD_184028 | JGI IMG/M metagenome (GOLD analysis project Ga0209542, IMG submission 184028) | Soil microbial communities from Rifle, Colorado - Rifle CSP2_plank highO2_0.1 (SPAdes) (version 2) | ecosystem: Environmental > Terrestrial > Deep subsurface > Rock core/Sediment ... | reverse complement strand
AGCCCGCTGTTATGATTATATATTCATCCCCCCTCTTAACGGGCAATACTTGGGCGACGCCCTTAATGCCCGCCAAATGAACATTCTTGATTTTCTCCTTCATTTTATAGAGCTCGTTAAGCGTGATATCCTTAGTCTTGGATTTTAGTGTCAGCTCGTTTTCTTCGCTTTTGACATTGAATGCCTTTACGGATTTCTGCATTGTCTTTAGTATTGATGACTCAGCAAGCTCCACATCCTTCATTTTTTGCCTGTCAACTAAAACCTTTATTGCGTTTTCAGCAATGTCAATTGAAAACTCCGAAGCAACATCCTTAAGCTTGGTCCCCCTTATGGCGAGAGCCAGCTTCCTTATGTTGTCTCCCTTGTTGTGTGGCTTTTTGAAAAATATCTCCATCATGGGCGTAGTGAGGGATTTCCTTCCGTCAAGAATCTCAATTACCCTCGGAAGTCCCATGGTAACGTTCATCTCTGCAACCCCTGCAAAGTGGAACGTGTTTAGGGTCATCTGGGTGCCAGGCTCGCCTATAGACTCCGCAGACACCAGTCCAACAGCTTCGCCGGCTTCCACAAGAGAGCTTTCGTACTCCTTTACGCATTCGTCAAGAATTTTTCTCAGCTTAGATTCCGAAATATTCTCGGGCACATTCTCCTTGACGTCTTCTATTACTTTTTTTGGAAGCTTGTTTGCGTATTCTGAATACATGCTCATAGTTTCACCTTAAACGATGCTGTTGATTATCCTTCTAACATTTACCTTTCCATTCTCTGATTTTGAAACATCTATGCCGTCTTCGCCATAAACAAACTGCACTATCTTCTTTGACGCATCTCTCACAGTACCGTCGTATTCCGCTCTTAAATCTTGCATCGCGTTGGCAAGCCTTCTATACAGGTACCCTGACTTTGGTGTCCTCAATGCAGTGTCCATCAAGGAATCTCGTCCAGTAATCGAGCCGAAAAAGAACTCTGCAGGCGTCAATCCTGTCTTGAAGCCATTTCTTATGAAGCCTCTTGCTTCGGGGCTTAAGTCTCCTTTCCTGAAAGCAGACAGCGTTCTTTGGTAAAACCCGTTCTCAATCCTCTTACCCCTCATGGCCTGTTGGCCGACACATGCAGCCATTTGGGCGAGGTTAAGCAGATTTCCTCTTGCGCCGGATTTAGCCATAACCATTGTATGGGACTGCTGAAGGGCGCGTTCCGCAACAATCTCTCCAGACCTGTTTCTTGCCTTGTTCAGGACTTCAAGTATTTTTAGCTCGAGAGTCTCTCTGAGCGTTTTGCCCGGAAAAGTCTCAAGCTTGTTGTTCTGGTACATCTCAACAAGGTTAGTGACTTCCTTGTATGCCTCGTCAAGCGCTTCTTTTATCTCCCGTTTCCCATTTTCCGGCAAATCCGTGTCGGATATCCCTGTTGAAAAGCCGATCCTGAAGAGAACCTCGATTCCAAGCCTGAATATTTTTCCCAAAAAGTCTATTGTGAAATCTTTTCCATATCTTTTATGTATGGTCCTCAAAAGCAGCCCGGAGCCTTCTCCAAGAAGGTTTCTGTCCATAACGCCTTCCATTAATTTTCCATCTTCTATTGTTGCATATTCGTCCTTAAACGAAAAGTCTTCAGGAACCAAAGCAGAGAAAACCTCCTTTCCGGTAACCGAATCCCTCTTCGGCAATTTTGAAAAGTTTGTAACTCCAACAGCGGTTAGAATGTCAACAGCCTCGTTGCGCTTTAAAGTTAGGCCCTTGGTGAGCAGGTAGTTGCCAGAGATTGCGTCTTGGACGCACCCTATCACGCTTAGGCCGTATCTTGGCGATATGAGCTGGGTTTGCACCTCCATAAGAATTTCAGCTTCTGCCCTTGCCTCTTCAGTTTGGGGTATGTGGAGGTTCATTTCATCCCCGTCAAAATCTGCATTGTAAGGTGTGCATACTGCAGGGTTAAGCCTCAAAGTCCTGCCAGGCAAAACCTTGACGCGGTGGCACATCATTGACATCCTGTGCAAGCTGGGCTGCCTGTTGAATATTGCGACATCCCCGTCCATCAGGTGCCTCTCTACAATGTACCTTGGCTGGAGCTCTTCCAGGGCGCTTTCTTTTGTTTCGTCCGTTATCTTTTTCTTCTTTCCATCTGGCCTAACGATATAATTGGCTCCGGGATAATTTTCAGCCCCATTCTGGATGAACTTTTTTATATGCTCAATATTCCACTCATTTACCCTTTCTGGCACAGTAAGCTTCATTGCGATTTCCTTTGGGACCCCGACTTCGTTAAGCTCAAGCATCGGGTCCGGGCTGATAACTGTTCTTGCCGAGTAGTTTGTCCTTTTTCCTGCAAGATTGTGCCTTATCCTTCCATCCTTGCTCTTAATCCTCTCGCTGATTGTCTTTAAGGGCTGCCCTGACCTGTGCCTTGCAGGGGGAAGCTGGGGCAGGCTGTTGTCAAAAAATGTCGTTATATGGTACTGAAGAAGATCCCAAAGGTCTTCAATGATAATCTCAGGCGCCCCGGCATTTATGTTCTCGAAAAGCCTCTGGTTGATTCTGACAATATCCCCTAGCTTGTGGGTTAAGTCATCTTCGCTTCTCTCGCCGGACTCAAGCGTAATCGAAGGCCTCATTGTAACAGGAGGAATTGGCATTACGGTAAGCACAACCCACTCAGGCCTCATCGCCTGCGGGTTTAACCCAATTGCTGCCAGGTCTTCATCAGGTATCTTTTCAAGGCGCGCCCTGATATCAATAGGGCTCATCCTTCTTTCGTTCTCCAAAAATGTAGTCGGCTTGTCCAAGGATACCTTTTGCTGCCTTGCCTTGCAGTGCGGGCATTTATTCACGCTCATCGCAGAAACAATCGTCTTTACCTTCTTCCTTTTCTCCTCTAATCCGGACTCCTCTTCAACCTTGCTTATTTCTTCAACTATTTTATCACTCTTGCTTTTTGGGACTAAAATCCTGCCGCAGTCCCTGCACGTTGACCTCAGTAGGCTTAGAATAATGGGAACAAAGTTCACGTGGATGATTGGCCTTGCAAGCTCTATATACCCAAAATGGCCAACGCATTCCTTGAGTTTGGAGCCGCAAGTCTTGCACCTTAATCCCGGATCAATGACTCCTAATCTGATATCCATTAAGCCGCCATCTACTGGGTACCCTTCCCTGTCATACAGCTCCGGCGTTACAATTTTTGCAGAAGCCATCTTCTTTATCATCTTGGGCGACAGAACAGAAAATACTATGCTCTTAACCTGCTTGAAGACAAATTCTTCCTGCGGCTCTATCTTTTCCTGCTTCTTCTCTTCTTTCTTTTCTTCTACCGCTTCAGTTGCTTTTTCTTCTTCTGCCATTTTAGTATTTGTTCTCCAGTGCTAATTTCGGGTATATCCCAAGCGATTTAAACTCGTCAAGGATAAGCTTAAATGCATAGCTGACTTCGACTCCGGATATCTCTGAATTGTCTCCGCAGATAGGGCAATAGCTTCTCTTTCTGAACTCATCGCGAATCGCTATTATGCCGCACTCTTCGCAAACAAGCACGATGGTCTTGTCGGAGTCAAAGCGTTCCTTCAGCAATAATGAAGCCCCATGGGCAACAAAGGTGTCTTTTTCCATCTCCCCCAGCCTCAGGCCTCCTTCCTTTGCGCGGCCTTCGGTTGGCTGCCTTGTAAGCAGCTGTATCGGGCCTCGTGCCCTTGAGTGAAGCTTATTTGCGACCATGTGCTTTAGTTTTAGGTAATACATGTTGCCGACAAATATCCGGGCGTGATAAATTTCCCCTGTCTGGCCGTTATACATTGTCTCAAAGCCGTTCTCCCTGAAGCCAAGCTCCAAAAGCTCCCTCCTCAATTTTTCTTCAGGCTCCGCGTCAAAAGTAGTTCCATTAATCTTTCTCCCGGAAAGGCTTCCGACTTTTCCTGCCACCATTTCAATTAGATGCGCAATCGTCATTCTTGATGGAATTCCATGAGGCGAAAAAATCAAATCCGGCACAATGCCAGAGGCGCTAAAGGGCATATCCGCCTGAGGCACTATAAGCCCCACAACTCCTTTTTGCCCGTGCCTGCTGGTAAACTTATCACCAATCTCAGGAACTCTTTCATCCCTAACCCTGACCTGCACAAGCTTGTTGCCCTCTTCCGACTCTGTGATAAGCACAAAGTCAACAATGCCCTGTTCGCCGTGCTTTGCGGCAACCGAACTTTCCCTCCTTGTTGAGGAAGCAAGGTTGTATTCGTCAAGGGAAGACAGGAACCTTGGGGGGGAAGTTTTTCCTATGACCACATCGCCCTCCTTGAACTTTGCTTCCGGGTAAATAATTCCATCTTCCTCTAAGTATCTGTAATCTTTCTCGCTTTTGTAGCCCTTGACGCTCTTGTCAGGGATTGAAATCTCATCGATTAGGCCGCCTGCATACCTTAATTCTTCAGCTATGGAAGGCCTGAAATAGGAAGACCTTCCAAATCCCCTGTCTATGGAACCCTGGTTTAAGATAATTGCATCTTCCATGTTATATCCCTTGTAGCTCATGATGGCGACAATAATGTTTTGGCCTGCAGGATGCTTTTCATAGGCGGAGATATCGTTCATGATAGTTTCCACAATTGGCATCTGCGGGGTATGGAGCAAGTTTACATCCATATCCATTCTAACCGGATAATTTGCAGCATAAAATCCTAAAGCCTGCTTTTGGTTCTTTGAGCCGGCGTTTAGCCTTGTGGACTGGTTGAAGTTTCCATACGGGACAAGCGAGGTTGCCAATCCCAGCATCGCCAAAGGAGAAACCTCCAAATGAGTATGTTCAGGCGTCAAGTCTTTTTCAAAGAAAGCAACATATGTATTTTCCTCTTCTGCAGCATCAAGGTATTCAATTACCCCCTGCTTTACAAGGTCGGACCATGAAATCTCATTCTTCTCAAGCTGCCTGATGTGCCTCTCAAGCAGCAACGGCCTGCCATCCTTCACCACAATTAATGGCCTTCTTGCCCTGCCCCTGCCTGACTCTATCTGCACCTCATCAAGCCTTTCATTGTAAAAAACATTCACGTTGCTGGGAATAGCTCCTTTTCTTCTTTCTTCCCTTACCTGCTGGGCAAATAGCTTAGCGTCGTCAACAGTTCCTGAAAATTTGCTGTTTATGTAAACTTCTACCATCATCTCACCTGGCGCAAGCCAAGATTGTAAAGGCTTTTTGCATATTCCTCTTCCGGCGTGTCATTCGAAATGCTGCATAGCAATGACAAGTTCTTTCTTAGCCCTATGTTAGTTCCTTCTGGAGTTTCAATCGGGCATAATCTCCCAAGGTGTGTTGGATGAAGCTCGCGTGCCTCAAAATTTTCCTGGGAAGCAGATAACGGGCTGACGACTCGCTGCAAGTGGCTAAGCGATTCCAAATAGTTTAGCCTCTGGATGCGCTGGCTTATGCCTTTTCTGCCTCCCACCCAGTTGCCGGTGGCCATCGAAGAATAAATCCTTGATGTCAGGAGCTTGTCCCTTATAATCACCTTTATTGTTGGAAACTTTCCCCTCTTCACAATTCTCTGGAAGTTATACAATAAATCCCCAATAAGCACCTTTAAATTGACCCTTATCAAATCAGCCATCAAATCGCCGCTCATCTTCAGGCGCTTGTTCATGTAATGGTCCTTGTCGTCTACATCGATATCTCCGATGCTGACAAGTATGTACTTCTTGAGCATCTTGCAGAGATTATGGGCTTTTATAATCTTTGCTTCAGGGCTGCTTCCAAGATGCGGCAGCAAGTATTTGTCAAGTATTTCCTTCATTCGTTCCAGCCTTATCTCTTTTGACTGGGTTATGCCGATTCTTTTTGCGACATAGTCCAAAGCGTCTTCCTCTGTCTTTATCTCGGCGAATTCATACAGATTTATGATAAGCTCGTCGAAATGCCTATCTTCTGCAACAAACTTCGTGATATCAGCATCCTTCAGCATCCCGAGCGCCTTCACAATTACGATAAGCGGGATGTTCTGAACCCTTGTAAAAGTAATGTAAAAAATTCCATCTTTTGATTTTTCTATCGTATGGGGTATCCTGAATGAGCCCTTCTCCGAGAACATCTTCCCGACGAACCCAGACCCGGTTGAGGATTTCTCGCACAGCAGCCTGTTTGGCGCAAGGTCCTCTATGTTGATCAGCACTTTTTCAGTTCCGTTGATGATGAAATAGCCCCCGGGATCGTCGGGGTCTTCATTGTGGGCAATCAGCTCTTCCCTTGACATTTTGTGGAGATGGCACGAATTGGATTTCAGCATTATCGGCAGGTTTCCTATCTGCGTCGTGAAGGATTCCCTTTGCACATCATTGATATGCGAGCTTACTTCGATGAAGACCGGTGCAGAGTAAGTTATCTTCCTTAGCCTTGCTTCAGCCGGAAAAATCTTCCTCTTGCTTCCATCTGCTTCGGTTATCTCCGGCTTTGTCACCCATATCTTGTCAAACCTTATCTTGAAATCGTCTACATTTTGGGGTATGATTGTTGGGATGATCTCCCTGTTTTCATCCACAATCTCCTGGAGCTCTTTTTCTATTAGGGTGTTGAACGAGTTGATGTTTGAGTCTACAAAACTAGGCTCTTCAAAATATTTCTGGATAAGCGTTTTTCCAAACTTATACATTGACAACCCCCCTGTAGAAAACAGCCTCATCAGCCGTGTCGCTTTTCCTTATAATTTTTATTACATCCCCGACCTTTGCGTGCAGTTGCTTTATTGCTGGATCCTTAACTAGAATTTTTGGGAGCTCTTCTAAAGCAATGCTATACTTCTCAAAAAGCTCTTTTTTTTCTTTGTCGCCCAACTTAATGTGCTTTGGAACCAATATGTGCTTCGTTACATCTAAATCCGTCATGATTGTCCTCTTGCAGCGTAAGTGGGCCGGACGAGACTTCCTGAAAAGCATTTTCTGCCTTTTTTCGAACTCGCGACCACTCGATTACCTCTTTGGCTTTAAAAGTCGAGTGCTCTTTTGCCCATGATGTTACGCACCTTGCGTTACTTTTCCAGGCTGAGCTACCGGCCCCTCTTTTTTTTTGACAGGCACTTTTAATGCCCTCAAAAACGCCCTGGTCGGGATTTTCAAAAGCTTTTGCGGATGAAAATACTTTTTGAACCCGAGTCGAAGCCTCGACAGGGCTTCATGATAGGCCAGGCTACACTACCAGGGCAATTAGGCTCCTGCGGAGCTTAATCCATCTTCCTTTAGCTAAAACCACCTCAATAAGATAGCCCTTTGACTAAAGAAAGATTATTGTGCATTACGCTCTCAATTCTCTGTTTATTTATAAAGGTTTCGATTAAAGGCGAGTAAAAACAGTCCCCGCCCGCGGAGTTGAACCACGAACCTTTCGGTATCAGCTGTCTTCTTTTCATCCCTTGCATCTGCATTAGGTCTAGAAGTGCAAAGCTACAGCCGAACGCTCAGCCATTGAGCTAGGCGGGGTATCCAACAAAAAAGAACAGTTTGTTTATAAACTTAATCAATTCGCAAAGGCTTTGAGCTAGTGCTTACCAATCTCTTTCCAACATTAAATTTCGCGCTTGCTCCAGGAAGCTCTATGCCGCCTGTTATCGGCAATCCTGCTGTTATCCTGTATGCAATTACCCTCTCTTCAGCCGGCTCAACATGGTCAACATTCCATTTAAGCAATGTGCCCTTTTGCTCATGGGATAAAACCTTTGAGGGATGAAGCGTTCCTATGTCAGCGCCCTTTTTTACGTGGCCGATGCGCGGAATCTTGTCGCTTACCGTTATGGATTTTACAGGGTGCTTCCCACGATTCTTAAGCGTAAGGACAACCTTCATCTCAGAGATTCCGCCCTCTTTCATCACGATGTTTGATGCGCCCTTTTCCAAAACTAAAGGAGACCTGTATTGGGCATACAGAAGAGCAAGGATGGAAAGCAATAAAATGAAATAAAGCACAAAGCGGTAATTTGTGATTACTGTTGCATTCATCGACTGCCCTGGCTCAAGGTCAAGCTTCCATTCGAGAAGGCTTTTGCTGCCCTCAAATCTAAATGTAGCTTCAGGCTCTGCTGTTATGAAAATGCGGGAAATCCATGGGTACTCTAGCGTTGCAGGTCCGCTGTAACGCACATTTCCCTTATTCTCAAAAATTATTGTCTTAACAGTCTTGAAGAAAAAAGAGCTTTCAGTTTCAGCCTGCGTTATTTCGTTGTATGCTGCAATATTTATCTTTTTCATGACACCGCTTAGTATGGTTTCATTGCCCCTTTTGATTTCAACTGAGAGGGTGTCCTTTTGCGGAGGCGTAGAAGTGTCCAGCTCAAAGGTCAGGGTTTGCATGCTTCTGCCCTTCGGCCCAAGAGAAAAGTCTATTTCCTTGTAAAACAGCCCATTCATTGAACGTGCGATAAGCTTAAGGTTTTCAAGAGAGAGGATGTTTTGGTTCTTTATGTCCAAATCAACCTCGAAAGCCTTGCTTGGGTTTACCTCTTCCGGCATGTTGATGTTGACTGTGACGGTTGGAACATATTTCCCTTCCGATGGGCCTGAACTTAGGGAAACTCTCCTTGGAACGGTAACAACTATGCCCGACTTTTCAGATTCCACTTTTACGTCCAGGATGTAAGTCCCTATGCCAAAGACATGCAGTGGCTGTACAATAATCCCTTTGGTTTGTTCTTCACCCGGCCCTAAGCTGATGATTATCGGATTCTCAATGGGATCAGTCCTTAAGTCCCAGTCGGGGTAGAGCAGAGAAAAAACCCTGAACTGGTCAAAGTAGCTTTCGGTATTTTTAATGGTGACATTAAAGTGCGCTGTGCCGTCTGCCGGGATGCTGACTGCATTTGGCGTTATGTCCACCTTGAAGGCAAATGCTGGGATTATTAAAAGAAGCGCAACAACCCAAAAAACAACCCCTTTTATTTTAGCCACAATATCACCATGGCAAATCCTCCTTTCCTTGTATTTAAATGTTTCGTCGCATCAAAAAAGAAAAATAATATAAACACCTGCCATTAAAAACAGGTATGATTGTATCGCTCTCAGGAAATCCCAAGGTTGCAAGAAATGTTTCAAAGCTTCTTCACTCAAGCTGCATGCAGCTGGAGCAGAAAAAATTTCCCGATGGAGAGCTTTACCTTCGTTTTCCCAAAAAACTTGATAAAAACGTTGTCTTCATCCAGTCTTTTTATGGGGAAATAAACGACAGGCTTGTCGAGGCTTATTTTGCAGCAAAGGAAGCAAGGAAACACTCCAAAAAAATCACTCTTGTTGCAACCTATTTTCCCTACCTCAGGCAGGACAAGCAGTTCAATCCGGGGGAAATTGTCTCAAACAAGATTGCTGCTGAGTTGGCAAGCGATGCGTTTGACGAGGTTGCTGTCTTTGACCCCCATCTTCACAGGGAGGGGAAACTTTCTGATATTTTCACGGTAAAGGCAACAAAGTTGACTGCAAACCCCCTGATAGCGGAGTACATCCGGAAAAAAATAAAAAATCCGTTTATCATTGGCCCCGACTGGGAGAGCTACAAGTGGGCGGAAAGGGTTGCGGAAATAGTGGGTTGCGAATCTGCAATTCTCGAGAAGAAAAGGATAAGTTCTAGAAAAGTGGTTGTAAAGCTGACAAAAAAGATTGACATATCCGACAAAAACGTGGTGATAATAGACGACATAATCTCGACAGGCCACACCCTTCTTGAGGCGATAAAAGACCTCAGAAAGATTGGCGCAAAGAAAATCACTTGCATAGCTGTGCATGGAATCTTTGCGGAAAACGCGCTGGAAAAGCTCCGCAAGGCAAAAGTCAGCGTGATAACCACAAACACAATTCCAAATCCGACATCGAAGATTGATGTTTCGCCAATTATTTCAGATTATCTCAAAAAAACCTAATACCCCTTCCCGAAATAGAAAACGTGTTTTGCCTTTTTTCCGCAGTTGAAGCAGGCGCCGTTGGACTCTTCGACAGTCACCGCCGAAGATGCTCCGCCGGATTTGTCCTTTATTGCATCCTCGCATTTTTCTTCGCCGCAAAAGTCAGCAAGCACGATATTTTTCTCTTCAATTGACTTGGTAAACTCTTCCATGTTCTTTGCACGCGAAACTCTGCTCTCAAATTGCGCCTTGCTTCTTGCGAACAGGCCATTTTGTATGTCTTTTAGAATTTCATCAGCCCTTTTTGGCAGATTCTCAACCGGAATAGCCTCTTTTTTCCCGTTGTCCCTCCTTACGGCAGTAACAGATTTATTCTCGATATCCCTTGGGCCAATCTCAATTCTTAGCGGAACCCCCTTAAGCTCCCATTCATTGAACTTCCACCCGGGAGAATATTCATCGCGGTCGTCGAGGCAGGCGCCAAATGGCTGCAGCTTTTTCGCGATTTTCTTTGCCTCTTTAACCACATCTTTTCTGGTGTCTTCCTTGTAAATTGGAACAATGACTATTTTTGTCGGGGCAATCATCGGCGGCAGTACCAGCCCTTTGTCGTCAGAATGTATTGCAGCCATGACTCCAATCATCCTGGTTGTGATTGCCCATGTGTTTTGCCATACATGCTTTTCCTTCTCGTCCCTGTCAACAAACTTTATGTTGTACGCTTTTGCGAAATTCTGGCCATCAGAATGAGCATCAGGCCCCTGGATAATGCGCCCATTCGGCATTATGAGCTCCATTGCGTATGTTGCAATTGCCCCTGCAAACTTTTCTTTGTCAGATTTTTTTCCAATTACGCCGTAAAGCGCCATATAGTTGAAAACAATGTCCTTCCAAATCCCAAGAATCTGCCCTATTTCCTTATCTGCCTCTTCTTTTGTTGCAAATGCCGTATGCCCTTCATTCCATAAAAACTCCCTTGTTCTCAGAAAAGGCACAGGATGCTTGAACTCCCACCTTACAACAGAATTCCACTGGTTAAGCCTCAGCGGCAAATCCCTCCATGAGCGTATCCACTTCGAGTATGAATCATACATTATCGCCTCTGATGTCGGCCTTACCGCCAGCCTTTCTCCCAGCTTTGTATGGCCCCCTTCTGTAACCCAGGCGACTTCAGGTGTAAATCCCTTGACGTGAGCCTCTTCCTTTGCAAGAAGGCTTTCGGGGATGAACATTGGGAAATAGGCGTTCTCAACCCCAATCTTTTTTATCCGCTCATCCGTAAGCTTCATTACCCTTTCCCAGATTGCATACGCCAAAGGCCTGAAAACTATGCAGCCTGAAACCGCGGAATAATCAGCAAGCCCTGACTTTAAAATCACCTGGGTGTACCACTCGGAAAAATCATCCTCTTTCTTAACAGTTATCCCGACATTTGTTTCTTTTTTCATAATATTGCCAAGTTTTCGCTCCTTGTTATGTTTTTCCCCTTTTTTCCTTTAACCCCTTTTAGCTCTTCCGAGCTGTAATCAGTTATGGCCTTTGCAAAAACCGTGCTATCGGCAATTATATCCACCACATCGCCTTTTGCAAAGTTCCCCTTGACATTCACTACTCCAGCCGGCAATAAATTCTTTCCGCTTTTTAACGCTTCCCTTGCGCCTTTGTCAATAATTATTGAGCCCTTTGAAGGAGACATCCTTATCCAGCTTTTTTTGCTTGAAATCCTCTCTTTTGGCAAAAACAAGGTATCATAGGCTCCTTCAAAGACATTTGCAATCACATTCTTGCCTTTTCCAAATGTGAGCACAACCGGAATTCCCGCCTGCGTTACCATATCTGCATTTTCCACTTTGCTTTTCATTCCGCCCAATCCGAATTCACCGGCTTTTCCAGCCAATGCTTTTATCTCCGGAGTAATCTCATAAACCACCTTTATAGCCTTTCCTTGGCTTTCACATAAACCGCGAGCGCTGCTAAGCATTATCAGCAAGTCAGCATTAATCTTTGACGCAACCAGCGCGCCTAGCCGGTCATTGTCCCCGAAAGCAGTTCCTATCTCGCTTGCCGATACGCAGTCATTTTCATTTACAATTGGGATAATCTTTAGTTGCAGAAGCTTTTCAAAGGTGCTTCTGAGATTAAGGTAAACAGTTCTATTTGTGAAATTGTCGTTTGTTAAAAGAATCTGCGCAACTTTTAATCCATGCCTTCTAAAGGCATCATGATATGCATTCATCAATAATGTCTGGCCGACAGCAGCGCAGGCCTGCCTTAACTTAATGTCCCTTGGAAAAGCCTTTAGGCCTAACTCCTTCATCCCCTTTCCGATTGCCCCTGAGGTGACTAAAATAAACTGCTTATCGTGAAGCTTCGAAATTTGCCTAGCAAGCTCTTCTATATATTCATTGTCTATTGTTCCGTCGCTCCTGGAAATGACAAAAGTGCCTATCTTGACTACAATCCTTTTCGCATTTCTTATCTTATCTTTTATGGTTTCCATTTTTTGTCAATCTCCCTGTGCATAAACCTTCTTGCCCCCTCTCCAATGTAGGTTGCAGCAACATGGCCCTTTCCCTTTAAAATGTATTTGTAAATTGTAAGTCCCTCCAATCCAACAGGGCCTCTTGCATGAATCTTGTTTGTGCTTATTCCAACCTCAGCTCCCAGGCCATAACGATAGCCATCTGAAAACCTTGTGCTGCAGTTATGGAATACTGATGCGGAATCAACCTCATTGATGAATTTGTAGGCATTTTTTGAGTTTTCAGTAACTATTGCATCAGTATGCTTGCTCCCGTATGTATTGATGTGCGCTATTGCGTCATCTATTCCATCAACTACCTTAATGCTAAGGATTAGGTCAAGATACTCTGTTCTCCAGTCTTTTTCTGTTGCTTCCTTTGCGCTTATTATTTTCCTTGTTTTCTCGCATCCCCTAATCTCTACTCCAGCCTTGTCATACAATTTCTTCAGTTTTGGAAGCATGCTTTTCGCAATGTCCTTGTGGATAAGCAAAGTTTCCATTGAATTGCACGCAGCAGGGTATTGAACTTTTGCATCCAGGCAAATCTGCAATGCCTTCTTTTCATCAGCATATTTGTCAACATAAACATGGCATATTCCTTCTGAATGCCCCAATACTGGAATTTTTGTGTT
>Ga0209542_10015117_pt1 | contig 13016 bp, 14 predicted proteins | sample RifCSPhighO2_01_FD_184028 | JGI IMG/M metagenome (GOLD analysis project Ga0209542, IMG submission 184028) | Soil microbial communities from Rifle, Colorado - Rifle CSP2_plank highO2_0.1 (SPAdes) (version 2) | ecosystem: Environmental > Terrestrial > Deep subsurface > Rock core/Sediment ... | reverse complement strand
CCTCTGTTAGTGGTACTTGTACGCGGATTTTTGGAGAGCCAAATACTTCTGTAGCACCAATAGAAACACAAAGCCGTTTTGTTTTAATAAGATCAGGTAGTCAATGGGTATCCCTTCCCCCATTAAATGTGAAATGTCCTGACGTATTAGTTTGTAAGGATCATTGCCCTCAATAAAATTTAGAAGTCGCAAAAAATCAATAAAAAAATGATAACATCGGAATTTCAAAAACAAAAAATCCAAAAAGTAAAAGAAAAAGCATTGGTGCTTTATAAACAAGGATTAACTACGCGAGAAGTAGGGAAAATAATTGGTAGAAGCCATCAGTGGGTTGCATTACGAGTAAAAAATTTATCCACTCCAAAGTCTATTGACAAGGAGTTACAGGGTGCTATTATTAAGAAAAGATTGAAGAAATAATCATTGAAAATTTTATCTGGTGGGTTGATAAGAGGGTTGAAAAAATCTTCTTACCAGCCTTCCAGAAGTAAAATTATCCTTAGATCTAGGGAATATCATGTCCGCAACAAGTGAGAACGAAAAGCATTTCGTCTGCGAATGGGAGTTATTCCCATATCAGTGGGCTAAGCGATAGTTTCTTTTCTATAATTTTTCTGTGGTGTATAATAAAACTAGGTAAAACATAAAATTTATGGCTGATAATAAATCCCTTTCCCTTGAAGAGATTACAAAACTTGGAGAAAGGTTCTACACAGAAGAATTAAAAAACTCACTCGAGAAACAATACATGGGTCAGTATGTTGTTATTGATGTACAAGAAAAAAAATATAAGATTAATCCTGATAGATTAGCTGCCATTCAAGAAGCTACAAAGGAATTTGGTGATAAACTTTTTTATATAATTCAAATTGGAAGCACAAAAAATCCAAGCCTTAATTATACTGAAAAAAAATATGCTTGGAACTTTTAATAATGACCAGCCAGTTATTGAAATTGAAGTAAAAGGAATTACTGGAATTTCAAAAAAGATTAACGCGTTAGTTGACTCTGGATTTAATGGTTATATACAAATTCCCTTTGTAGAAGCATTTCCTCTGGGTCTGGTATTGGCTGGGGTTGAAGCAAGCACATTAGCTGATGGATCAAATTCATCACATTTGGTATGTAAGGGCCAGGTTTGTGTCGAAGGGAAGTGTGTTGATACTACTATAGACATACACCATGCAAACATTGTACTTTTGGGAACTAAACTTTTAAAAGAGCTTAAAAAAACTTTTGTATTGGATGCTAGTATTGGTAAGGTTGAAATTATTGATAGTAAATAGATTCAATATTTTCGGCAACATATTCATTCGCCATGAATAAGTCAGTAATAATTTTTATAGGTTTGTCCATAGTAGTATTGGCTATTATAGTTGGTGCTCTATACTACTTCTTTATTTGGAAACCAGTAGCTCTGCAAGTGTCGATGGAATGAGAAGTATATGTGGAGAAATGGGTTAAAGAGATTTGTACGAATTGGGACATCAATGATCTAAAAAAATATGCCCAAGATGTTATGTTGAATGATCTTAATAATGATCCATGTGCTCAAGAAAAGTTTTCGTCTGCTCGCGATGGACTGGGTAGCATCAAAGAAATAAATATTAAAAGTGGGAAAGTTTCATTTCATACCGATAGTCATGGGAAATATGTCATTGTGAACTATCAGGTGAATGCAACTTTTGAAAAGAATAACGCAATAGTTTGGATAAGAATGGTTAAGGATTATAATAATGATAAGTGGCAAATATTTTACTTTAATATTACTCCCGAAAAAGTTATTGACGCTTCGTGGAAGTAGCTTTGAAAATTTGGCAGAAGTAAACTGTTATTAGACTGTCGGTTCTATTTGTATCAAAGAGTGCTATTAAACCGCTACAGTGGGCGAAGAGGTAAAAAATTCTTTGATAATAACCAGCAAAAAACCGCCTTTGGCGGTTTTTTGCTGGTTATTACGGAATCATCTTTTCCGAGACCAGGAGATTTTTTTGGTTTACCACATAGAGTTTTTTATCCTGCTGGTTAAAAAATATTTGAAAATCGGCAAGGATGGTTTCGGAGGCATCGCTTAAGGAAATTTTTTGTGGCAATGCAATAGTGTTAACGTTTCCCCTGGCATCAATTTCAGAAATCATGATAGTGTTTTTGGCGGCAAACACTATATAGTCGTTTCCAAGCCACTGGGCTTGCGAGACATCATTTGAAAGTTTTGATAGGGGTATTTTTTTTGCGATGTCTATATTTGGCAATACATACCATAGTTCTTTGTCGCTTGAAAAAAGTATTTTTTGGCCGTCGGGCGAAACGGCAATTTCATTGACTGGACTGTAAAGTTTTTTAAAACTTTCCGAGGATTGATCAAAGAGCCACACCAAAGTGTCTTCTTGCAAAAATACCAATCCCAAAGCAAGGGTAAGGTCATACTGGCTTGCGGTTTTCACCAAAAACTCCTTGTCGCTTATTTTTTTTACAAAATTTCCTTGGGTGTCGGCAGTGTATAAAAATCCGTCGCGCGACAGCCATGTGATGGTATTATTGCTGATACGGTAGACAACCACGTCTTTTATAACCGGGGCGCTTTTTTTATACAAATATAGATCATTATTCTCAAGGAAGAATATTCGGCTGGAGTCCTGTGGGTTTAGCATCACCTGTGATATTTTTACCTTGGGAGAAAACACCTTGGTTATTTTTAGCGTTGCTAAAAATGGTTCCAGTATATAGTAATCATTTTGTATTTTTATTAAAATGTTCGTTGAGTCGTCCGACCATTTGGCGTTGGATACGTCAGCGTTTTTTATAGCCAAAGAAACCGCGCTTTTAGTGGCATTTGCAAGATTCAAAGTTTCAAAATCAATACGGTCTTTTGCGGCTTTTACCACCAGCGCATTTTTTTCGTTAGGGGCCATGTAAAAGTGATCAGCCATATCTTCCAATACGGTAAAAGGAATATGTTGCTTAAACAATACCACGCGCTCCAATTTGGTGACTTCTTTTCCTTTCACGCCAAGCGTTTTTTGGTAGTCATAATAGCCGTCTTTTTTTATTAAAACAAAATGGTTTCCCGGCAAAAGATTTTGCACAAAAGAGGCGTTGGAAAAAAGGCCTGTTTTACTTTCTATTTTTGAATCAATGGTGACATTCACTTCTTGCGGAAAAACTCTCACGTAAATTCCTCCAGTGGCTAATATTTTCAAATGCTTAAAATCAACCCGGTATCCAAGGGAATAAAGCAAAATATACGGAGTGATGGTTAAAAACACTGCTCCGGAGATAATAAGTATGACCAGCCGAGTTTTTTTATGCATATTTTGTAATTTGGAGTTTAGGATATTCTATCAGAGAATAGGCTAAATTACCATTGATTGGGCGCAGATATGTTGTATGATAATACTGTAGAAAGGGGACGGTTGCGTTACCGCCTCGTAGATTTTTTCCACGAAGGAGAGGGTAATGTGGTATGTCCGCAGGGTTGTTTGGGAAACGATTTTTCCCGAGGGAGTTTTGATTGCAAGCGGGAAGCTCATGGTGGAAGCTTCTTCGCTCCAGAAAGCGGAGAATGAATTCTCCGCTTTGGCCGCCCAGTTAGGGTGGGGCGCAGAGGTGGGTTTTGGCCAGATTTCAACGCCATTTGAAACCCGGGCGGCGGCCGAGCGTGCGTGACCTCAGTCCAAGGGCCCGATTCTCTGAATCGGGCCCCGTTTATTTAAAGTTGCCTTTTGTAATTCAAGGTAAAGCTATAATTTTTCCGAAAGGAGGGTGGTTACATATTTCTTAAATTTTAACTGCTCTTTGATTGAGTTAAATGTTTCAAGGGCAATGCATTCTCCAAACACAAATGCGGGCAGAGTTTTTAGATAATCAAAATTTTTGAATTCATATATGGTGTGCATGTCGCAGTTTATTTCAGGATTGTACCCGTTTACATGATTGCATATAAAATATTTTTTATCTTTTCTGTTAAACACATACTCAAAATCTTTACTGAGGTTTTCCAGACCGCATTTAAAGTGCGCCAAGTCAATGCAAAACCCGCCGATTTTTTCCACCTTCACCTCCTTTGAAACCGCCTTGTCAAAATTCATTTCCAGGTAAATGTTTTTATAAAACCCTTTCCAGCGCGAAATGTCTCCGTGCACAAAATTTTCTTCGTGGCAGGTAAAATATGTGGCGCGGTAATTTTTTTGCAAAAACTTCAGTTCGTCTTTGGTCATATCATGGCGGATGTGCACCAAGGGGATATTTTTTACGCCCGAATTAAGCAGCGCTTCGTATATTTTTTTCCGCTCTGCTTTTTCATAAAGTTCTAAAAATAAGGCAACTTCGGTTATTTTTAAGTATTCAATTTCTTTTAATTTTTCCTGCCAATCTTGTTCGTTGCGCCCGGCAATGCTCACCAAGATGTTAAATCTCTTTGTCATTGTGGCCTGATTACGAGAAGATCTCATGTCGATGCCGATTTTGCTCGTAATATTCGAACGCGGCGCGCATCATGCGGCCGGTGCGGCCCTTGTTGCCGAGGCCCGAGACGCACCGATAGGGCGTTTCAGCCTCGAACTCCGCCATGGAGATCCACGGGTGCGCCGAGGCTTCGGCCGAGGGTTTCGGTTCGCCGATGAGCCGAATTGGCCGCCAGTAGGCGAGGTCAGCTGGCTTTTCGACCGTCCCCTCACTCAAGAATTCGAACGCTTGGCTGAAATCGTCCAGCAATTCGAGTTCGCACCCTCCGGTTTCCTCGGCGACTTCGCGCCGGAGCGCCGCTTCCATGGACTTGTCTCCGGGCTTGACCGCTCCACCCGGGCAGTCAATGATGCTAACGCCGGGAATCGGCGCCAGCTTGGCCAGACCCCATTGGCGGTTTTGCTCGGCTTCGTCGCCGCGCACGTTCGCTTTGATGAGAATAACGCCACTGACGAGTTTCGCCGGAATACCGAAGACCCCGACGTGGAACACAGCTTTCGCCATATTCATCTCCTTTGGGCGAAAGAACAAAGAAAAAGTTTCAGACGTCCGAAACTCTGAAAATAACTCTATCATTTATCGCTAAGTGCGTCAAATTTTTCGGCAATTTTTCGGCAATTGACATCACGCATAAAATGAAATAGTATGAAGCATAATTTAAACGTGAATTTAGAATATCGTATCTTGAAACTGGAATAGAATATAGAATGTAGAATAGCGAAAAAACCTGAAACTTGCCTTTTCATGGGGCATTTCGTAATTCAAGGTAGATACTAAATTCAAAATTCCAAACGTGGACAAATTCGTCATCAGCGGCAATAAACACTTGGAGGGAGAAATTGAGGTGCGGGGATCAAAAAATGCGGCCGGAGCCTGCCTGGCGGCGGTTTTGCTTACTAAAGAAGAATGCATTCTTGATAACGTACCCTTGATTTCAGATGTAAAAAACCAAATAGATATTTTAAAAAGTTTAGGGGTTGGCGTTGAATATCTGTCTGAAAGAAAAATAAAATTTAAGGCCGAAGGTATCAGTGCCCAGCGCATCGATTTGGAAAAATTTTCCAAGGCTAGGATGTCAGTGGTGTTGGCCGGATCCTTGCTGGCCAAATTTGACCACTTTCGGTTTTCTTCGCCCGGGGGAGACAAAATCGGCCTGCGGCCTATTGGCATTCAGCTGAAAGCATTAGAAAAGCTTGGCGCCACCATTACCAAAGAGGGCGATTTTTACAGTGTTTCCCGCGGGCAGCTGGCGGGCGCCCACATTGTGCTTGGCGAGTTCAGTCCCACTGCCACCGAAGCCCTCATGCTGGCGGCGGTGCTGGCCAAGGGAACCACCGTCATTAAAGGGGCGGCGTCTGAGTCGTCGGTTTCTGACTTGGGCAGAATGCTTTTAAAGATGGGGGCCCGCATCAAAGGCATTGGCACCCACGCATTAGAAGTCGAAGGCGTTGAAAAATTGCACGGCTGCAGTCACGCCATTGTGTCGGATCATTTGGAAGCCGGAACCTTCATCGTAGCCGGGGCATTGACTTCAGGGAAAGTGGTGGTGAAAAATGTTGACTTTGATTATTTGGATGTGTTTTTGGAAAAATTGCAGGAAATCGGCGTGGCTCTGGAGCGCGGCCAGAACCAAGTAACGGTATTTCATTCGCCGAACTTAACGGCCGCCAAAGTGCAGGCGCTTCCTCACCCCGGGTTTCCCACGGATTTGCTACCCATGATGGTAACTATGTTAACCATGGCCGAGGGCAAGAGCTTAATTCACGATCCTTTGTACGAAGGCCGTTTTGGCTACATGGCTGAATTAAAAAAAATGGGGGCCGATATTGAGGTGGTAGATCCCCATCGCGCGTTTGTGTTCGGCCCCAAGCCCCTGCAAGGGGTCAATGTGAATTCTTTGGACGTGAGAGCCGGAGCCGTATTGATTTTGGCGGGAATTATGGCCGAAGGAACTACCATTATCAACGACGTCTTCCATATTGACCGGGGATATGAGAAGATAGAAGAGAGGTTGCAAAAACTGGGAGCGGACATCAAGCGAATTTCAGCTTAAGCTGAAATTCGCTTGAATTCAAAATGCAAAAATCAAAAATCAAAATTAAGGTAGCAAAATTTATAAAAGAAAATTTTGATAAATTTTAGCATTTTGCATTGTTCACCCAACTAAATAATTTCGCTTTGCGAAATTAGGCCAATGGCCTATTTAAAGGGTAAATTTTATATTTTAATATTTGCATTTTGAATTATCTATATGTTCAACAATCGCATTGCAATTGACCTTGGGACCTGCAACTCTTTGGTGTACGTGCGGGGCAAGGGGGTGGTGCTCAACGAGCCGTCGGTAGTGGCGGTGTCTTTGTCTGACAATAAAATTCTGGCGGTGGGCGAGATGGCCAAAGAAATGATTGGACGCACACCGGCCGATATCAAAGTGTACCGGCCATTAAAAGACGGGGTGATTGCTGACTACAAAGTAACGCAAGCGATGATGCGTTATTTTATTAAAAAAACATCAACCGGCATAACATTATTCAAACCGGAATTGGTGATTTCCGTTCCCGCGGGTATTACCTCAACCGAGCGCCGGGCGGTAATAGAGGCGGCTTTATCGGTGGGGGCCCGCCAGGCCTTTGTTGCCAAAGAGCCCATTTTGGCGGCCATCGGAGCGGGCATCCCCATTAATTCCTGTTCCGGCCACATGATTATTGACATTGGCGGGGGCACTTCAGAGGTGGCGGTTATTTCCCTGGGCGGCATTGTAACCAGTCATTCGGTGAGAGTCGCCGGGGACAAGATTGATGCGGCTATTGCCGAGTACATTAAGAAAAAATACAACCTGGCCATTGGCACGCAATCGGCCGAGGAAATAAAAATAAAAGTGGGAACGGCGCTTCCCCAGCGCGAGTTAAAGTTTATGGAAATCCAGGGGCGCGACCTGATTTTAGGGTTGCCAAGAAACATTAAAATATCAAACAACGAAGTGTGCGAGGCCATTTCTGATGTGCTGGCGGAAATTATCCAGGCCGCAAAAAAGGTGCTGTCAGAAACTCCGCCGGAGCTGTCAGCCGATATTATGAACAAAGGAATTATCATGGCGGGCGGCGGGGCATTATTGCCGAAAATTAACGAGCTGGTGGCCCAAAGCACCGGGGTGCCCTGTTTTGTCGCCGACGAACCGCTCTTTTGCGTTATCCGCGGAACGGGTACGGTGCTTGAACATTTAGACGAGTACAAGAAGGTAGTGATGTCAAAAAAATAGAATCTTGAATTTAGTATCTTGAAGCTTGAATTCGCTATTCTATTCAAAATACAAGATACCAGATTCTATATTCAAAATGATTAGTCATTCAAAACAATGGGAGTTTTTAAAAAATAAATTTGAAGCAAACCAGCTTGCCCACGCGTATGTATTTTTAGGCCAGGAAGGAATTGGAAAAAAAGAGTTTGCCAAAGAGCTTGTAAAATTCATCAACCGCAACGTTATTGCAAGGTCAGACCTTGCAATAGAAAAAGAAACATACCCGGATTTATTGATGGTAAGATCGGCAGAGAGCGATTCATCGTTGAAAAACGAAAAAGACATGATGGAAATTGACATCTCGCAAATACGGGCGGTGAACCACTTTTTAAGTTTTAAGTCATACTACGGCGGCTATAAAGCGGTTATTGTAGAAAACGCCGACAGGATGAACCAAGAAGCCCAGAGCTGTTTTTTAAAGACACTGGAAGAGCCGAAAGGAAAAACCGTAATATTATTAATTTCATCTAAACCAGGCGCGTTGCTGCCTACCATTTTTTCAAGATGCCAGTCGGTGGCATTTTTTCCTTCTGAAAAATATAAAGCATCAACCCAAGAACAAGAAGCGCTGCAGGAGTTGCTTGGCATTATGCCCGCCGAACTTGCAGTGAAATTCCAATACGCAAAAAAAGTTAATGTAGACGGCGATCGTTTTAGCGCCATATTAAAAAGTTTGCAAAGGTATTTTAGGGATGCGTTATTATCAAGCATCGGTGTTGAGAGCGGCGGGGCAATGGCGCGTCAAAGATACGACATTTTTAAAATTAAAAAAATTATTCGCCTCATAGAATCTTTGCACGAGCAAATATCAACCACCAATGCCAACCCAAAACTGGCGCTGGAAATATTATTAATGGAGTTATTTTAATACATGTTATACAAGGAATTTATTGACAAAGTGCGCCCGGAATTTGAAAAATCATTTGCATTTTTGGACAGCCAAATAGATAAAATAAGAACCTCAAGGGCCAACCCGTCGCTTGTGGAAGACCTGCCGGTGGATTGTTTTGGCAGTAAGTTTACCTTAAAGCAATTGGCGGCTATTTCTTGTCCGGAGCCAAACCAAATTGTGATACAACCCTGGGATACATCGTATATAGAGCCAATAGAAAAAGCGGTTTTGCAATCAGGTTTGGGTATGTCGTCGGCGGTGGATAAAAATGTGATACGGTTGAGCCTGCCTTTGCTCACCGAGGAATATCGGCATAGTTTGGTAAAAGTGTTGCATGCCAAAGCGGAAGAGGGGAGGCAAACCATGCGCCACTGGCGGGAAGATGCATGGAATAAAATTCAGCAGGCGCAAAGGGATAAAAAAATTTCAGAAGACGATAAGTTCAAAGGCAAAGAAGAATTGCAAAAATTAATTGACGAATACAATAAAAAAATCAAGGAGTTGATTGAGAGGAAAGAAAAGGAACTCCTATAGTTATGAATCTTGAGTATCGTATCTTGAAGCTGGAATAGAATACAGAATAGTGAATTTCAAATTCAAAATTCTATTCAAGATACCAGATACAAAATTCAAGATTCAAGAATAATGATAATTACGTTACTTGTTGCTTTCTTTAGCTTGATCGCGCTGATGATCATCCATGAATTTGGGCATTTTATCACTGCAAAAAAATTCGGCGTCAAAGTAGAAGAGTTTGGCATCGGGTATCCGCCAAGGATTTTTGGCAAGCAGGTTGGAGAGACATTTTATTCGGTCAATCTGGTGCCGCTTGGAGCGTTTGTAAAAATTTACGGCGAAGAAGGAGACATAGACGATTTGAAAAGTTTTTCTAATCTTGCCATCTGGAAAAGAATGTTAATTGTGCTGGGCGGAGTCATCGCTTTTTGGGTAGCCGCCATCATTATTTTTTCGGTACTGTTTGGCATAGGAGCTTTAGTTCCTGTAGGGGATCAGGATATAGGCGATGCAAACGGTGTGAGGGTTCTGGTTATGGGAATTTCAAAAAATTCTCCAGCCGAAGCGGCCGGAATTATACCGGGGGATATTATAGAAGAAATTAAAAATCAAAATGCAAAAATAATAATTGATAAAATTGCCGATTTTCAAAAATTCATCAAAGAGAATAGTGGCAGCCCAGTAACGATTACATTACAAAGACAAGGGAAATATATTGATATTAGTTTAAGTCCAAGGGTTGCTTACCCTTTGGATCAGGGCTCGGTGGGTGTTGAATTGGAACGGTTTGCAACCGTTATTGATAAATATCCTTGGTATCAGGCGCCTGTTCAGGGAATTATTTTTACCGGTGAAACCACCGTAAAGTCACTGCAAGGAATATTTGGTTTCTTTTGGAGCTTATTCAGCGGAAAGGGGGTTCCGGAGGGGGCGGAGCTGGCGGGCCCCGTTGGCATCACCATATTTTTGGCTAATGCGGCGGGCTACGGCGCGGGGTTTTTTTTGTATTTTATCGGATCGCTTTCGGTGTTGGTGGCCATATTCAACCTCTTTCCTATTCCGGCGCTGGACGGCGGAAAAATGCTGTTTTTGGTTATTGAAAAAATAATGGGGCGGCCGGTTCCCGTAAAGTGGGAGCAGATTGTCACGGTGATATTTTTTGTGTTACTGATAGCCATGTCGTTGTTTGTAACGATACGATTTGATATTCCAAGGGTAATAGATTTTTGGAAAGCCGGATTATAATTTGAAATTTACAATTTGCTGGACTCGCAAGGACTCCTCGCAAGTGCATTTGAAATCAATTTGAAATTATTTAATTTGAAATGTCAAAAACGTGTTTTCAAATTCACACATTTAAACATTAAAATATTGAATTCAAATTATAAATTTTAAATTTCAAATTCACTAACATGTTGCAATCAAAACTTTTTTATAAAACTAATAAGAATAAAAGCGCCGACACTGAATCCGTTTCGCATGACCTATTGGCGCGCGCCGGATACATAGACCAGCTTATGGCGGGAGTTTTTACGTTTATGCCTTTGGGTTTTAAGGTGCTCAAAAACATTGAGAATATCATCAGAAGAAATATGGAAGCCATTGGCGGGCAAGAGCTCTTAATGCCGGCGCTTCAGCCAAAAGAAAATTGGCAAAAAACCGGCCGTTGGGATACCTTGGACATACTTTTTAAATTAAAGGGGACTGGCGACAAAGAGTATGCTTTGGGTTCCACCCACGAAGAAGTAATTGCTCCTTTAGTGAAAAGAGTCGTGTTTTCATACCGGGATTTGCCATTGTATTTATTTCAAATTCAAAATAAATTCCGCAATGAACTGCGCGCAAAGTCGGGCATCTTGCGCACCCGGGAATTTATTATGAAAGACCTGTATTCCTTTCACGCAACGCAGGCGGATTTTGATGCCTACTATGAAAAAGCGGCAAAAGTATACACCAACATCTTCAAAGAGGTTGGTTTGGGAAAGATAACATACCGCACACTGGCTTCGGGCGGAAGTTTTTCAAAATACTCCGACGAATTTCAAACCATTACCGATGCCGGCGAGGATATTATTTACATTTGCAAAAAATGCGACACTTCAATCAATAGAGAAATAAAGGCAGAATATCCGGCGTGTCCAAAATGCAAGGCAAATGAGTTTGATGAAAAAAAGTCAATTGAGGTTGGCAATATCTTTCCTCTCGGCACGGGATTTTCTTTGCCCTTTAACTTAAAATTCACCGACAAAGACGCGACTGAAAAACCGGTGTTGATGGGGTCCTATGGCATAGGCCTTGGAAGATTAATGGGCGCCATTGTGGAGGCCAGCTATGACGACAAGGGAATTATTTGGCCAAAAACGGTGGCTCCATTTTTGGCGCACCTGGTGCCGGTGGAAAATAATAAAAAAATTACAACATCAGCCCAAAAAATGTACAAGAGTTTACAAGCGGAACATATTGAAGTACTATACGACGATAGGCAAAACAAAACTGCGGGAGAAAAGTTTGCCGAAAGCGATTTACTGGGCATTCCTTACCGGGTGGTAGTGAGTGAAAAAACGTTAGCCAAAAATTCGGTTGAATTAAAAGAACGAAGCAAATCTGCCGCAACGTTAATCAAGATTAAAGATTTGGCAAAGCATGTTAAAAAAAATTAAAAACCTATTTTCATTTTTATCTTTGGACATGGCCATTGATTTGGGAACCGCCAATTCTTTGGTGTACGTCAAGGATAGAGGAATCATTATCAACGAGCCCTCGGTGGTGGCGGTGAATAATAAAAGCGGTCAGATTTTGGCCATTGGCGAAGAAGCTAAAAAAATGGTGGGGCGCACCCCTTCGTATATTACCGCCACCAGGCCCTTAATCAACGGCGTGATTTCCGACTTTGAGGTGACCGAGCAGATGTTAAAATACTTTATTGAAAAGGCGGTTTCGGGAAGCAAAAAAATGTTTGGCTTTGGTTACTCGCCGCGGGTAATCATTGGTATTCCGTGCGGGGTCACTGAGGTGGAAAGAAAGGCAGTGCGCGACGCCGCAAAAAGCGCGGGGGCCAGAACCGTATTTTTAATTGAGGAGCCGCTGGCTTCGGCTATCGGGGCCAAGCTTCCTATCCAAGAAGCCGGAGGGAATTTTATTGTTGATATTGGCGGAGGCACCACCGAGGTGGCGGTAATTTCCCTGGGCGGCATTGTTACATTTCGCAGTTTACGGGTGGCGGGGGATAAACTCAACGATGATATTGTGCAGTTTGCCCAAAAAGAGTACAAGCTTTTAATCGGGGAGCGGACCGCCGAGTGGATAAAAATAAATATCGGCAGCGCCATGCCTTTGCGCGATAAAAAAGAACTGCCCATGCGCGGCAGGAATTTGGTGACCGGGTTGCCAGAAGAAGTGGTGGTGTTTAATGACGATATTCAGCGGGCGTTGGAGCGGTCGGTAAAGCAAATTGTCATTGCCATTAAAACCACCATTGAAGAAACGCCTCCGGAGTTGCTGGCCGACGTGATGACCAACGGAATTTATCTGGCGGGCGGCGGATCATTATTGAAAGGGCTTGATGTGTTAATTGCCCGCGAGACCAAAATGCCATGCAAAATCATTGACGATCCGTTGACTTCAGTGGTGCGAGGTTCGGGTTTGGCATTGGAAAACATTGATACGCTGGCTGACTTAATGCAGCGTGACGAAGAGTGGGGATCGCCGGTGTGACGCTCGGATATTGTGTCAAAAGAGACGCGGAATTTTCCCGAAGATTTTTCGTATAGCGTAAATTTAGAAGCTTCTAAATTTACGCCACAAAGAAATGTATTGATGTAAAAAAACAGGCCCGGGCGCGCAACG
>Ga0209542_10015115_pt1 | contig 13017 bp, 18 predicted proteins | sample RifCSPhighO2_01_FD_184028 | JGI IMG/M metagenome (GOLD analysis project Ga0209542, IMG submission 184028) | Soil microbial communities from Rifle, Colorado - Rifle CSP2_plank highO2_0.1 (SPAdes) (version 2) | ecosystem: Environmental > Terrestrial > Deep subsurface > Rock core/Sediment ... | reverse complement strand
AAAAACGCCACACCCTATTTTGACAGCCTTACCAAAGGTTGGATTGATTATTCACACAATAAGACATTAGTTAGACTGTTCAGTTTAGCCTTAAACAGTACAGAAGAAAGCCACAAAGAAGCCAACGTTATTTTACAAAAAAATATTGATAGACTGAAGAAGAAATAGCATGTCAAGAACATTGTTTAATGAAAAAGATTTTTCTCACATAAGAACGCAGGGGATTAAGTATGCTGGTTCTAAGTTAAAAATAATACCCTATATACTTGAAAATATTAAAGACCTAGATATCAAAAGTGTGCTAGATGGCTTTAGTGGTTCGACGCGGGTAAGCCAAGCTTTCGCTCAAGCTGGATATGATGTTACATCAAACGACCTCTCGCATTGGTCTGAAGTTTGTGCTAAGTGTTTTTTATTACACAACAAAGATAGACAATATTATCAAAATATTATAGATGAACTTAATTCTTTGCATGGTTATGAAGGATGGTTTACCGCAAACTATGGTGGGGGTGAAAATATGGTAATCAAAATGCCATTTCAGAAAAAAAACACACGAAAGCTCGATGCCATAAGAAATAGAATTGAAGAACTAGATTTGGATGATATTGACAAATCCGTTATTCTAACGAGCCTACTTCTTGCCTTGGATACTGTTGATAGTACGCTTGGACATTTTGTCTCGTATCTATCCAGTTGGTCTAAAAGATCATACAATGATTTGTTTTTGAAACTTCCTGACCTAATAAAAACATCCGGCAAGCATCAGGTTTTTAGGGGCGATATTTTTAATATCATCAGTGACGATTATTTTGACCTTGCATATTTTGATCCTCCTTACGGCTCCAACAATGAGAAGATGCCTCCAAGTAGGGTTAGGTATTCTTCCTATTACCACATATGGACTTCTGTGATTAAGAATGATAGGCCTACACTTTTCGGAAAGGTAAATAGAAGAGAAGATACGAGGGATTTGCTCTCCGCCTCTGTTTTTGAAGAATTTAGAAAAAATGAGAATGGAAATTTTATTGCAATGGAGGCGATTAGGTCACTAATACAAAGAACGAAAGCAAGGTACGTACTTCTTTCCTATAGCTCAGGTGGTAGGGCGACAAAAAAGGAACTTGAAACAATTCTTGGTGAAACTGGGAAAGTTATTAAAATTATAGAAATAGATTACAAAAAAAATATTATGGCGAGTATGAGTTGGACAAATGAGTGGCTCAACTCAAATGACACACACAAAGAATATCTTTTTTTAATGGAAAAGACAAAACAAGAGAAGTTAGTTATTGATAGTCATAAAATGTACGGTAGTTTTGCAAATAATGATAAACCACATGCCTTATCTGCACGATGAGAAGATAAAGGAATTGGAGGCGAACGCACGGGCAATTCGCGTTTCTATTATTGAGATGCTAATTTCGGCGGGTTCGGGGCACACGGCGGGGCCACTCGGCATGGCTGACATCTTCGCTACACTTTTTTTCCACTCACTCAAGCACGACGCTAAACGACCCGATTGGAAGGAGCGAGATTTGTTGGTGCTCTCTAATGGCCACATTTGCCCAGTCTATTACGCTACACTTGCTCATGCTGGATATTTTCCCATTGAAGAACTCAAAACTTTAAGAAAATTGGGCTCAAGATTGCAAGGTCATCCGCATAGAGATTTCATGCCGTTTCTCGAGACTAGCTCTGGGCCACTGGGTGCGGGGTTATCGCAGGCTGTGGGCATGGCTCTGGCTTTGCGCATAGATTCTGGAGATGTGACTGCGCCTGGATTTGATACACACAGATATGTTTATGCTCTCATGAGTGATGGCGAATTAGATGAGGGCAACTCGTGGGAAGGTATTATGCTCGCAGGTAAAGAGAAACTACACAATATAATTGCTATCGTTGACCGTAATAATATCCAGATTGATGGCTACACAGAAAATATAATGCCGTTGGAAAACTTGAAGGCGAAGTGGGAGGCTTTCAACTGGCATGTGCAGGAAATAGATGGGCATAACTATTACGATATTGCGCTTGCGATTGACAGAGCCAAAGCTGTGTTCGAGAAACCTTCTGTGATAATTGCACACACCATCCCGGGCAAGGGCGTGCACGAGATAGAAGGCGATTACAGATGGCATGGCAATCCACCAGGTAAGGGGCCGGAAGATGTGTGGTTTAAAGACAAGCAAGGCGAGGCGATGCTCAAAGAGTTGCGAACATTAGGTGGTAAAATTAAATCCGAGCACCAATAATCCATTTCTAAATATTTAAATTTTTAAATATCTAAATATCTAATATGGCTGAAGAAAAAAAGAAAGACAAGAAACCCTCGGCCCCATCAGGAGATTCATTCTGGGGAGTTTTCATTGCGATCATTTTGATTGGTCTGGCTATCAACCGCACCGAATGGGGGCAGAAGTTCTTGGGCACCAACGCCACATCAACGGCCACATCGACATTCGATGGCACACCTCCACCAGATAAACCAACAGTAATAATCGGTCAATGATAATTATTAAATGATTGTTAAAGAACAAAAACTGAATCCTAAGATTTTCGAGCGTGATTGTGAACAGGAGCCTATACGCAAGGGTTTCGGTCTGGGTTTGCTCACGGCTGGTGAACAGGATGAGAATGTTGTGGGACTTTGCGCTGATCTTACAGAGAGTACGCAGATGCACTTATTTGCTAATAAATTTCCCAAACGCTTTATTCAAGTTGGAGTTGCAGAGCAGAATCTCGTTACAGTTGCATCAGGGATGGCTCACATGGGCAAGATACCTTTCGTGTCAAGCTATGCTATGTTTAGTCCGGGCAGGAATTGGGAGCAAATTCGCACTACTATTACTTACAACAACGTGCCGGTAAAAATAGTGGGTTCACATGCGGGCGTTTCTGTGGGCCCGGATGGTGGCACACATCAGGCTATTGAAGACATTGCACTCATGCGCGTGCTTCCCAGGATGGTGGTAGTGGCACCAGCTGATAGCATCGAAGCTCGTAAAGCAACGCTTGCACTTGCAACATTCGCCAGCTGGCGGAATCAACCTGGTTATTTGCGTTTAGCGCGCGAGAAGACGCCCGTGATTACAACAGATGCTTCGCCATTTGAAATTGGCAAGGCGAATTTACTGTGGGAGAAGGAAAAACCGGAAGCAGTAATCATCGTCTGTGGCTCGCTTGTGCACAATGCGCTTATGGCCGCATCAGAACTTTGGCATCAAGGTACAAGTGTGTTAGTGCTGAACAACCATACGATTAAACCTATGGACGAAGCAAGTGTGATTGAAATGGCGAGGCGCGCTGGGGCTGTAGTAACAGTCGAAGAACATCAGATTATGGGTGGTATGGGCAGTGCAGTAGCAGAAGTGCTGGCACAAAATTACCCCGTGCCTATTGAGTTTGTTGGCATTAATGATGTGTATGGCCAATCAGGTGAACCGAGCGAACTCATAGAGCATTTCGGTTTGGGAGTGAAAGGTATAATAGAAAAAGTGAGGAAAGTTATTAAACGCAAAAATTAATCGCGATAGAATATATTCATGTCACTAGATAAAGATAGAGCCAAAGAAGGGATAGCTAAATTGTTAGAAATGGAGTCAGTTTACGATCTAGACCAAAAATTACTCGAACTTCTCCGTAATCGACTTTCTGAACTTAGTGCCTTGCTTACATCAGAAACAAGGAGATTAAGTGATTTACAGGACAGTTTAACAAAGGGCAGACCAATGGGTATGTCGTCTCAATCGGTAGCCATTATTGAGTCAGAGATTGAGAGATCGAAGCTATTTGTAGCCCGAATAGGTGCGGAAATAATTAAGAATACAGGTTTTGAAAATGAGTTACTTGCAAGAATAGATGTCGCAGACAAAGCCATGGCCGACAAATTAGCTTCTGGTCCTCTAGAAAAAGCTTAATTTGAGGTTTGAAATGAGATATTTATTTTATGGAGAAGAAATCTAAAAAAGAAGGTGAGCCAAGACGCATTGTTTATATCATGAGGGGAATTTCCGGCAGTGGCAAGTCTACATTAGCTCGCAAACTTGCCGGCACAGAGGGTGTAATACATTCTACGGATGATTATTTTGTCGTGAATGGTGAGTATGTTCATGATCCAAGTAAGACTAGAGAGAATCACGAGCGAAATAAGGAAGCTTTCATTAAGAGTCTAGCCGAGGGCAAGCCGATTGTTATTGTTGATAATACTAATGCACAGCGTTTCGAGTACGAGCCGTATCTTGATCTAGCAGAGCAATATGGTTACGAAGTGATCTTCAAAGAAATGCCCATGCCAAATCCGAGCGAAGCGGTTAAGCGCAATATCCATAAAGTACCTGAAGATACAGTGAAGCGCCAAATACAAAATTGGGAAGAAAGCATTACAGGTTAATTCACTGTGCTAAGATTGTGTTATGAAAATCACCAGATTGGGACATAGTTGTTTGCTGATTGAAGAGGGGAGTTCACGAATGCTTATAGATCCGGGTTCATATTCTGATTCTGAAAAAATTTCTAGTTTGGGTGATTTGAGTGCTGTGTTCTACACTCACGAGCACCAGGACCATATTGATCCGGCGCTTACTACTAAATTACTAGCAAAGCAAAATAATTTAGTTGTCTATGCCAATTCCGGTGCGGGCAAAATTTTGGCTGAAAAGCGAATCAAGTTTAATTTATTTGAAAATGGGACAAAAATTAATGTTGCCGGCATGGATGTTCTGGGTGTGGGCAGTGATCATTCAATTTTACACAGTGAATGGCCAATGTGTGCGAACACGGGGGTTATGATTAATTCGCGATTCTTTTATCCTGGTGACGCACTCACAATTCCGCCAGTACAAGTCCAAGTGCTTGCTCTACCTGTGTCAGGCCCGTGGTTAAATATCGGCCAAGCTATTGACTATGCGATCAAGGTTGCACCCAAACTCGCATTCCCAATTCACGATGGCATGCTCAAAGATGATAGATTAGGCTCTGCCCACCGAATGCCCGATGTAATTTTACCCAAACACGGAATTGAGTTCAGAGCATTACTTAGTGGTGAGACGATAGAAATATGACAAAAGAGGATATAATTCAAAAAGTTAAATCTCTTAAACTACCTTCAGATTCTTATGTTGTGTTTGGTTCGGGGCCTTTGGTCGTGGCTGGCATCCGCGAAGCTAGTGACATTGATATATATGTTACGCCCGAAATTATCGAAATGAAAAAAGCAGAGGGTTGGAAGTTTCTTGATAAAGGTGGCAAGGACATCCCGCTTGTGAATGATGTGTTTGAAATGCACACTAATTGGAACTTCGGCACGGCATACAACCCCACTTTCAAAGAAATGAAAGCCACTGCAACAATGCATGACGGTGTACTCTTTGCCTCAATTCATGAAGTGCGTAAATGGAAATTAGCTTCCGTTCGCTCCAAAGACCTCGCCGATATAAAATTGATTGATGAGTTTTTACAAAGATCATGAAAATTTCTGTAGCTGTGCGACCCGGCTCTGGTGAAGAGAAAGTAGAGGAGCTTGGAGAGGGCAAATACAAAGTTTGGGTTAAGGATCCGCCTGTTAAGGGGCTTGCTAATAAGGCGGTTGTGTATGTTTTGGCCAAGCACTTGGGCGTATCACAATCGCAAGTCAGGATAGTCTCTGGCTATACATCAAGAAATAAAATTATTGAAGTGCTATAATTAAAGGTAGTATAGTTAATATAAATTAATCAAAAAAATATGGCTAAAGGGCAAATAAAGAAAACTAAGGAAAAGAAGCAACCTAAGAAGGATAAAGTGAAGAACAAAATCCCCAAATATCTGCAAGGACAAGTATAGGTTTGTAGTTTGGGCATCGCTTGAGGATAGGCTTGGGAGATGCTAGAGTGCAGTGCTTATGGCACGAGAAGATTCCATTGTTTCTTTCACCGACGTCACTTTCGAGTACGCTCACAACAAGCTCATCCTAGATGAGTCTAATTTCAATATCCGTCGGGGGAGCAAGATTACTGTCATGGGCCAAAATGGGGCGGGCAAGAGTACTATCTTCGCGCTCATAACCGGCGCGCTCAAACCGGAATCCGGCCAGATAAATTTATTTACAGGGCTAAGCATCGCCCTTTCACGACAGGTAATTCCTCGAGATGAGTTGGATTTGACAGTGCGAGAGTTTTTTGCCCACTTCGCCAAGGCTTCGGCGGGCCAAGTCCAAGTATGGGATATCGATAAACGAATTGATGAAGTGCTTGAGATAGTAAATCTGAAGGGGCATGAGAAAGTACACGAGCGCATTATCAAATCATTCTCGGGGGGCCAGCAAGCGCGATTATTGCTCGCATCTGCGCTTATTCAAGATCCGGATCTGTTATTACTTGATGAGCCGACTAATAATTTGGACAAAGCAGGGATAGAGCACTTAACTGGATTTCTGCAAAATTACAAGAAGAGTGTTGTTGTGATTTCGCACGATGCGGAGTTTCTAAATTCTTTCACAGATGGCGTGCTTTATCTTGATATTTTCACGCGAAAGATAGAGCAGTATGTGGGCAATTATTTCGATGTAGTGCGTGAGATTGAAATTAGACGTGAGAAAGAGAACTCGAAAAACGCGCGCCTCGCTAAAGAAATTCAAGAAAATAAAGACAAGTCAAACTTCTTCGCCAACAAAGGAGGTCAGATGCGCATGGTGGCCAAGCGCATGCGAGAGAAGGCAAATCAAATGGAGGAAGAAATGGTGGACGTGCGTCGCGAAGACAAAACAATCAGAGCGTTTACAATCCCAAATCAAGATAATGTCACAGGCGAAGCGATTAATATCTCGAGTGTGACAGTTTTAATTAGAGCTAAGAAAACAGGCGTGCTGAAGCAATCTAATAAGCGCGTAAAGATTAACCTAAAGAAGGGCGAACATCTTTTGCTTGCCGGCCCAAATGGCATAGGCAAGAGTACATTGCTCGAGAATATTGCAAATAATAGAGCAGGGGGTGTGCAAATATGTGAGGGAGTGAAGGTGGGCTATTATCGCCAAGATTTCTCGAATCTAGATTTTGAAAAAACCGTGTATCAAGAATTGCAAAGTGCCATGATGCCAAAATTTGATGAAGAGAAGATGCGTAGCACGGCATCAGGCTTTCTCATTAATGGAGATATGATGCGTAGCAAAATAGGCAGTTTATCTGAAGGGCAGAAAGGTTTGGTAGCCTTCGCAAGGTTAGTGCTCGAAGCCCCCGGCCTGCTCATATTAGACGAACCCACAAATCACATAAACTTCAGGCACTTGCCTATCATAGCCACCGCACTTGATCAATACAAAGGAGCCATGATCCTAGTCAGCCACGTCCCCGACTTCGTAAATCAAATTAAGATCGACGAAACCATGGACCTTGCCAAGTAGATGCTAGAATATCAAAATGAAAATCCTAGAGAGTTTGCAGAAGGAGCATTTAATAGATAGGTTCGCGAGTCATCGGGATTCTAAGTATATAGTCGGAGCAATCACTAAATGGGATAAATGCTTACGAGTGGCTTTAGCGTCAGACGAGTATTTGAGACTTATATTAAACTCATCTGCTTTAAACCCATTACCGAAACTGGGTCAATTTCCCCTCATGCAGGAGGCTATCTCACAGTTTATTTCTAATGCGGATTTTCTGGCTATCAAGCATCCAGACCGAGGACTTAGCGGAGTAGTGGTCAAGAACTATATTGAAGAGTTTAAGAAGGGAACGAAATTGAAGGATTGTTTTATACGAGATAAAGATGCCAATATGCGAGAAGAAGGTTGGGCCTATATTGCCGATGGGATGCACAGGCTTGTGGCGTATGGCGTTTGGAAAAATTTGGAGATAAAAGATAACGAATTGGAAGTCTATCTTTGCACAAATTTATAAGAGTGTTGCAGGAGGACCGTCTTCCTTCAAGAACAATGGCGAAGGCTGGAAATCAGACGTCCAGTCTAACGACTCCGCGTGTTAGAATAAGTGGGTGAGGAAGAAGATTTTGAAGAATAAGGTTGTTATTTATCAAGCCAAGTCCGGGGCTATTTTGCTTCGGGGCGATTTCGCCAAGGAGACTATTTGGGGCAACCTCAATGATATAGCGGACATTTTCGAGACGGATAAGTCAGGTATTTCTAGGCACATAAAGAGTATTATTGAATCTGGAGAATTAGGCGAGGGGGCAACTGTTGCAAAAATTGCAACAGTTCAAAGAGAGGGTGAAAGGACTGTTCGTCGTGAGATCGAATACTACAATCTCGACATGATTCTTTCTGTGGGATATCGGGTAAATAGCAAGCGGGCGACACTCTTTCGCCAGTGGGCCACCAAGACTTTGCGTGCCCACATTGTCGACGGCTACACTATCAATCGTTCGCGGGTTGCCAAGAATTACGAGATGTTCTTGAAGTCATTTGAGCAAGTCAAGGCTCTCTTGCCTGCCAGTGGCACAGTAGATGCCACGAGTGTGCTTGAGCTTATCAAAATGTTCGCCGACACATGGGTATCTATTGATGCCTAGGACAAAGATACTTTCCCAACAACCGGAGCAAGCAAGAAGCAAGTGCGCGTTACTGCCAGTGAACTTGCGCAATCACTTGGTAAACTTCGAGTTGAGTTACTAAGTTTATCAACGTCAACTTCAAGGTTCAACCTTGAAGTTTTGTTGGATAGAGCTTTTATGATATAATAGATTCATGAGCGAAGGCGAACATTTGGAAAATAGTGAATTGGAGAGACGGCTTAAGGCTATTTTAGTTGAGAGTGCTCTCGAAACTCCGGAGGCTAAGGGTCTCTGGTGTGATTGGTGTATTACGAAAGAAAAGGAATACGGCACCGCCCGAGGTTCGCAAATTTTAGTCATGCTTGCCAAGTCTAAATTGCTAATTGCGAAAGAGAGACTTGTCGCGCGGGCCAAAGAGGAACTCCTTGATGCCCGAGAGAGCGCATACCAAGAAGGGGATGATAAACTTTTAGCGGAGATCGAAGAAAACTTAAACAAACTCTAAGTGACGGGAAATGAGCAAGGAGGAAAATAATTACAATGAGGAAGATGCTCAAAAGAGGGGTGAGCTTGTGGAGACTAGAGAATTTCTGAAAGAAAGGGTGCGTTTTCTTGAGCGGACTATTTTATTGCAACATCGTGAAGCCGGGATAATTTCCAGGAAGGGGCCACTGAACAGACTTGCCAGCGAAGTGGAGAGAACTAAAGAGGAGTTGGAGAATACAAGATACGCTCTCGAAGTAGTGGAGAAAATTCTGGCGGGCAAACTTGAATCACCAGGACAGCGACGAGCAGAGGAATTGACCCTTGAGATGAAAGCCCTGCAAGATGCCGAGCGATATTGGCAGGAGGAAGTCTTGCGCAGGCAGGAAGTCGGGCTGGAAAATGTGGCCGACACGGATATTTTCCCCGTCGCCGAGGCTTAGGAAAGTATATTGGCATCATCCAGCCAGCTGATATGATGGGTAAATGACTCAAACTGAAGCCCTCAATATACTCAAGACAGGGGCGAATGTTTTCTTGACGGGCGAGCCGGGTTCGGGCAAGACTCACACCGTCAATGCTTATGTACGATATTTGAAAAGTTGTGGGATTGAGCTGGCTATCACGGCTTCGACCGGCATTGCCGCCACGCATATCGGCGGTCGCACGATACATTCCTGGTCGGGTATCGGCATCAAGCGCTACTTGGATAAATACACTCTTGATAAGATCGCGAGCAACGAGCGGGTGGCTAAAAGTATAGCCAAAGCGAAGGTGCTTATCATAGACGAAGTCTCGATGTTGGGACCCGAGACGCTCGAGATGGTGGATGCGGTTTGTCGCACTGTTAGGCGCTCACATGAGGCATTTGGTGGTCTGTCTGTATTGTTGGTGGGGGACTTTTTTCAGCTACCTCCAGTGGTGCGCAGAGAAGAGGAGAGTGAAGATGTTGATTTAGATGAAGGAGAGAGACTTTGGGAAACTAAAAAAGCAAGATTCGCATATGAATCGAGTGCTTGGTCACGGGCCAACTTTTTAACATGTTACTTGAGTGAGCAATATAGGCAAGACGATGCTAAATTTCTAGAAATTTTGAGTGCGATCAGACGCAACGAATTCGAACAGGAGCACATGGATCACATAGAAAAAAGAAAAGTACCAAATGCTAATGGCCTTGATCACGTACCACAACTTTATTCGCATAATCTTGACGTAGATCGCGTTAATCACGACAAGCTCCGGCAGATTAAGAGTAACGAGAGGTTATTCGAGATGTATGCCGAAGGGGCAGATAACTTAGTTGAGACGCTCACGCGTGGTTGCTTATCGCCAGAGAAACTGGTCTTGAAGGTGGGGGCGCAAGTTATGTGCACTAAGAATAATCAGCAAGAGCGATTTGTAAACGGAACACTGGGCACTGTAACTGGCTTCGATAAAATTAGTGGCTATCCAGTTATCAAGACTCGTGCTGGACGGAATATTGTGATCGAGCCGATGGAGTGGACTATAGAAGACAATGGCAAAGTCAAAGCGCGCATCAAGCAAGTGCCACTTCGTTTGTCATGGGCAATTACTGTGCACAAGAGTCAGGGCATGAGTATGGACGCGGCTCTCATGGACTTATCCGGCGTGTTCGAACACGGCCAAGGTTATGTGGCACTCTCGCGCGTACGCAGATTAGATGGCTTGCACATATTAGGTTGGAACGCGCAAGCATTCCAAGTGCATCCGAAAGTGCTCGAACGGGATGTGGCATTTCGCAGTACTTCAGAAGAAGCTAGAGAAGCATTCGCAAAGCTGGATAAGAGCGAGCTTGCAAAAATGCATCAGAATTTTATCAAAGCCTCAGGTGGTAAAACTGACAACTTAGGGTTCAGACCCCTAAGTGGAAGAAATGTAATGAAGGTGAAAGGGAGTAGGAGTGAGAAAAAATATGACGTGGCAAGTTTGCGCGAGAAACACAGCAATGCCTACAAACCGTGGGAAACAGAAGAAGACGGCAAACTCATCCAAATGCATAACAGCGGTATCAAGGCAAGCGAGATAGCTAAAGAACTAGGTCGTCAAATGGGTAGCATTTTATCGCGCCTGCGCAAGCACGGTTTGGTCAAATAATGTAAAATATGAATCATGCAACAGGTAATAGTAATACACGGAGGGGATTCTTTTGATACTTATGATGAGTATCTTGATTCACTCAAAAATCAGGAGGTGAGTCTTGAGACTTTCTTGCCTCATGCTCCGGATTGGAGGAGGAATTTGCAGATTGATATTGGTGATGAGTTTCAAATACTTATGCCTGAGATGCCAAATAGCAAGAATGCTCGTTACATTGAGTGGAAAATATGGTTTGAGCGTATATTACCCTTTTTGAGTGAAGAAGTGATTTTGGTGGGGCACTCACAGGGAGCAGTTTTTTTGTCTAAATACTTGTCGGAGAATAATTTTTCCACCAAGATCAAGGGACTGCTTCTTGTTGCCGCTCCACACAATCACATACCCGAAATTGGCGACTTTAGGCTTGCCAAGCCTCTCGGTGTGCTTAGGGATCAGTGTGCCAACATCCACCTTTTCCATAGTAAGGACGATAAGGTTGTTCCGTTTAGTGAATTAAGTGAATATCAAAAAGAGTTGCCCACTGCAAAGACATATGTATTTGATGATAGGGGCCATTTCAATCAAGAGCATTTTCCAGAGTTAGTTGAGGTAATAAGAAATTAGTTTTATCCACATTCAAACATTCAAGCGAACGTTATAATGTGCTAAACTTATGATATGGGAGCAGGAGTTTTAGTTTTAAAAAGAAAAAAGGTTGGTAACGGTGAATATAGAAATAAGTTGCCTAAAACGCCCAAGCAGATGGAGCGACATCTTAAGGGTATTGCCAATCATAATAGAATTGCCATAATTCTTATGCTTGCAAATAATTCTAATTTAAGTGTCGAGAATATTGCTGAGGCTCTTGGTGGTAATTATCCCAACATATCAATTCATTTATTCAGGCTAGTAAATGCCGGTTTGATAAATAAGAAGCATAAAGGTCGCAATGTCGTACACGAACTTACTCCATATGGCAAGATTTTTGTTTCCTTCCTTACGACATTCAAACACTCAAGCTAATGTTTGAATGTCGCTTAATGAATGTTTATGAGTCATTGGGATAAGGAATATGAAAAGTGGGCCTCGGTAGAACGACATCCTGTCATGGGAAGCGAGAAGGTTGATAAGGAGGAAATAAAAAGGAGAGAGGTAATTGAGGAAGCACTTACCCCCCATATGGTAAAACTTGAGGCGGCGAAAAAGATACTTGACCTTGGGGCGGGAGCTGGAACCGGGATGTATTTATCGGAAGAACTTGCAGGCAAGGTTATAGCTATCGACATTACTCACAAATTACTTAAATATAATTATGCGAAATCCAAGGTACAGGCTGACATGGATCTTGGATACGAAGGATTAAGTTTGCCGCTTCAAGCTGAGTCTGTGGAAGCTGTGACCAGTTTTTTCCTCATGCGGTATTTACACAAACATCCTCATTTTGTTACGGAGATTGCTAGAGTTATGTGTAAGGGTGGCCTTGTGCTTGTTATGGATTATGATTCAATTGGACACTACAAAGAAGTGCGGGAATTTAATGCTGACGAGCTTGCCAAGGAGTTGGTCAAGGCCGGTCTTATAAATATTAAGATCAAGAGAGTTTACACAGAAGTCGTTGCTGACGAGGCTTCCGTAGAGGAGAAGCGACTTAGTTTGTTAAGCGCAATAAAGGGGTAGTATTTGATATCGCGTAGAGACTGGTGGCGTTTGTGTATAGAGTATGGCATTATATGGGGGTACTAATATTAGATAATAAATAATAAGAAATATATGGCAAAAGAAAATTCGGCTTTCATGAAGCCCTTGAAGGTGAGTGATGATTTAGCGGCGGTAGTGGGCGTAGGCCCTATGCCCCGATCTGAGGTGGTTAAGAAGCTCTGGGTTTATATTAAGAGTAAGAACCTTCAGGATCCTAAGGCTAAGCGTAATATTATTGCAGACGAGAACCTGAAG
>Ga0209542_10015114_pt1 | contig 13017 bp, 10 predicted proteins | sample RifCSPhighO2_01_FD_184028 | JGI IMG/M metagenome (GOLD analysis project Ga0209542, IMG submission 184028) | Soil microbial communities from Rifle, Colorado - Rifle CSP2_plank highO2_0.1 (SPAdes) (version 2) | ecosystem: Environmental > Terrestrial > Deep subsurface > Rock core/Sediment ... | reverse complement strand
CGTTGCGACCGCCGCGCAGGATGTGTTGCCGAAGGAAGTGCTCATCGAATTTACGAATGGCTCCTATAGCGCCGCCTCTCTCGCGCACGAGGGGAAAGGGGTCGCTATCTACGGATTCGCCGATAGTGCCGTATTGCCGAAGATGGCCTCGCCGGCCCTCATCAACGCGAGCGACTTGAAGCTCGGCCAGACCGTGCTTGCGCTCGGTGCCGACGGCGCTGCTTCGACCGGCATCGTCGCGCGCGTGAGCAGTACCGGCATCCACACGACACTGCCGGATATCGGGGTCGGGAGCGCGGCGGTCGATCTCTCGGGCAATTTGATCGGCATTAGCGCAGGAGCAGCGCCAGGCCTCCTTATCAGTGCGACGACGATAACCGCGCTTCTCACCGCGACTTCGACAGCTGAAACTTCAACGGTTCTTAAGAGTTTATAAGGTATGTTTAGCATATATGCCTCCTTTTAATAATTTTACGACCAAAGCCAAAGAAGCCGTGCGCCGCGCGCATGAGCTCGCGATTGAGCGCGGACAGAACCATGTCTCGCCGCTTCATCTCCTCGCTGCACTCGTGCTCCAAGAAGAATCGCTGGTATTCTCGATGCTCGACCGCATGGAGGTCGATACCAACATGCTGGGCGATGCGGTCTTAGAGCACCTCGAGGCGCCCGAGAGCGCGTCGGTGCTCTCGCCCTCGTACCAGATCTATCTCACGCCGGAATTGGCGCAGGCGCTCGAAGCGTCGGGGAAGATCGCGGCGCGCCTGAACGACACCTTCGTCGGCACCGAGCACCTCTTCCTCGCGGTCATCGAGCATCCGGGCCCTGCGGGCGACATCCTCGCGCGCTTCTCTATCGGGCGCGATGCGGCACTCGCGATACTCAAAGAGCTTAAGAGCTCTAAAGACGGCCAAATCACGGAGCCGAAGCGCTTCCGCGCGCTCGCGAAGTATGCGCGCAATCTCACCAAGCTCGCCGCCGAGAATAAGCTCGATCCGGTCATCGGCCGCGACAACGAGATCAACCGCGTCATCCAGATCCTCGCGCGCCGCACCAAGAACAACCCGGTTCTCATAGGCGAGGCGGGCGTAGGGAAGACCGCGATCGCCGAAGGGCTCGCCGCGCGCATGGCCACCGGAGAGGTTCCCGAATCACTCAAGAACAAGGAGCTCCTCTCGCTCGATATCGGGCTCATGATCGCCGGCACCAAGTACCGCGGCGAGTTTGAAGAGCGGATGAAGAACGTGATGAAGGAAGTGGAGCGCGCGGAAGGGAAGGTGATCCTCTTCGTCGATGAGCTCCACACGCTCGTGGGCGCCGGTGCCGCTGAAGGCGCGCTGGACGCGTCGAATATGCTGAAGCCCGCGCTCTCGCGCGGCGAGCTCCGTGTCATCGGCGCGACGACGCTGAAGGAGTATCAGAAATATATAGAAAAAGATGCAGCACTTACTCGGCGTTTCCAATCAGTTTTCGTAAGTGAACCTACTGTAGAAGACGGGATCGCGATTCTGCGCGGCCTGCGCGATAAATACGAGCTTTTCCACGGCGTGCGCATCACCGACGGCGCTATCGTTGCCGCAGTCGAGCTCTCCGCACGCTACATCAGCGACCGCTTCCTGCCGGACAAGGCCATCGACCTCATCGACGAGGCCGCGAGCGGACTCCGCATCGCGCTTGAGAATAAGCCGCCCCTCCTTGAAGAGACCGACCGCAAAATCCGCCGCCTCGAGATCGAGCGGCAGGCGCTCCAGAAGGACGCAGAAGCGTCTGCCGTGGCTGGAGGCGGATCCGTTGCGGCCGGAAAGGAGATCAAGGAGCGAATTAAGGATATCGATAAAGAAGTAGCCGATCTCCGCGAGAAGACGAGCGAGCTCGAGCTCAAGTGGAAAAACGAGAAGGAAGTACTCATCGGCATCCGCGCGAACAAGACCGAACTCGAGGCGCTCAAAGTGCAGGCGGATAATGCCGAGATAGCCGGAGATCTCGGCACGGTGGCGGAGATCCGCTACGGCCGCATCCCGTATTTACAAAAAGAGCTCGAGGGCAAGTTGAAACGCCTGAAGACGCTGCAGAAGTCGCGGCGCGTGCTGAACGAGGAGGTTACGGAGCAGGACATCGCCTTCGTCGTCTCGCGTTGGACCGGCATCCCCGTCGCGCGCATGCTCGAAGAAGAAGCCGCCAAGCTCTCTCGTATGGAGGACGAGCTTAAGAGAAGCATCATCGGCCAGGATATCGCGGTCAAGAAGGTCACGGACGCCGTGAAGCGTTCGCGGGTGGGAATCAGCGACCCGAATCGCCCCATCGGCTCGTTCCTCTTTCTCGGGCCAACCGGCGTGGGGAAGACCGAACTCTCGAAGAAGCTCGCGGAATTTATGTTCAACGACGCCGACGCGCTTGTCCGTGTGGACATGAGCGAATTCATGGAGAAGCACTCGGTCGCGAAGCTTATCGGCGCGCCGCCGGGCTATGTCGGCTACGAGGAGTCCGGCACCCTGACCGAGCGCATCCGGCACCGCCCGTATGCGGTCGTGCTCTTCGACGAGATCGAGAAGGCGCATCCGGAAGTGTTCAATATCCTCCTGCAGGTGCTCGACTCGGGGCACTTGACCGACGGCAAGGGGCGCAAGGTCAATTTCAAGAATACGATCATCGTGCTGACCAGCAACATCGGCGGCGAATTCATCGATCGCCTCGCGCACATCGGCTTCGGCAAAGCCGACGCGACTGATGCGACCCGCTACGAAGAGACGAAGGAGAAGGTGATGGACGCGCTCAAGGAGCACTTTCGCCCCGAGTTCCTCAATCGCCTCGACGATATCATTATTTTCGACGTACTCTCGAGAGAGGCGCTCGCTAAGATCGTGGATACGCAGGTCGCCGAGGTAATGAAGCGGCTGACACAGAAGCGCATTGCGCTTGCCATCCTACCCGAGGTCCACGCCTGGCTCGCCGACAAGGGCTATAACCCGCAGTACGGCGCGCGCCCCTTGCGCCGCACGATCCAAGATAAGATACTCACACCGATTGCCTCGCTCATGGTCGCACAAGGCGTGATGGAAGGCGGCACCGTGACGGTCTCTATCAAGAACGATGAGCCTTATTTCGATGTAAAAAAGAAGGCGGTCCGGAACGGCGCGAAAAAGTCCCTCGTTTCAGCTCGGGATGACGCTGCTGCGTCAGTTGCCTAGTAACGGCGTTTCTGTTAGGTTAGATTTATGTCACAAGACCGCCTTATCCGGATACAGTCATCCGCTTCAAAGCATATTTTGATTACTCGAAAAAACAAAAAGAAAGTCGAGCGGAAGATCGAGGTAACGAAGTACGACCCTATCGCACGCAAGCGCGCGGTGTATAAGGAAATCAAGTGGAAAGGGAAGGGAGGATAATAATCGGCGGGCTTACGAAGCCTGGGATGGAACACAATCGAGCGGACTATCCTGAAGTGGAGAGGAGTGTTTGAGATGCATAATATTTCAATATAAAAACAGAACCGCTCGAACAGACGCAGTGTCTGTCGAGCGGCTTAGGCTACCTTTGCTTTGTGGCCGTAACGTAATTGCTCAAGGTAAAACTCATACAACTTGAACTTCGCCCTATCCCGATTGATATAGTTAGGGTGCTTGACCTGAATTTGACGCAGCACCATGTCGAGGGCTTTTTCTTCATTGATCTTGACATAGGCACTTCCGAAATATCCATACCAGCCATCCCAATCAAACTGCTCGAGAAAGACCAATCCCGCAATTTCCAAGAAACGTATGAGTTTCCCGTTACTTTCGTAAAAGGTCGCCTTGAACTGTTCCATAATAACCTCCTGTTTGTACAAACGAGCCTACATCGCCCGTCTTGTTTTTTTATATATCACACTATACAAATACTGTCAACTTTTTTGCGACTAAGTTTAAGTCAGATGCTTGTTTATAAATGCTCGGCCTGATCCGGATTTCAAGTATTTCTCAAATTCAAAAGCTTTGTATTTGTCGTGGGTTGCAAAATAGAAATCTAATTTTATAGGCAGTCGTTCTTTTGTAGCTGGCACATGACCTTTTTGATGTCTCTCTAACCTTTCTTTAAGATTGTCTGTACAACCTATGTAATAGCCGTCTTTGCATTTCAAACTATAGACGTAATGCATGAACATATTATGTCACCTACGCAAACCTATCAGCGGGCTTTGCCACGCCGTAGGTTCGCTCCGGCGAACCGAATCCCGCCTTCGCTCGTCTTCTGCGGGTATTACCACGCCGAAGCCGAGCTACTGCGAGGCGAAGGCGGGCCCACCAGGGATCGAACCTGGGCTGTCGGTTTTGGAGACCGATGTACTACCACTATACGATGGACCCGTACACGAACGATAGCAGACGGGAGCGCATGGGGAAAGCTGTTCTGACTGATGGTAGAGAGAGGTATGATAAAGGCATGCGTTCTCGCGTCTTTCTTTTCGCACTCTTTCTGATAGCGGGCGCCCTTACTCTCCCTCTTGTCGCGCAGGCGGGGATACCGTTCTTCGGGCCTATCATTCCCGCGGCCTATAACGTCTGTGCTCCGAGCTGGGGGCAGCTCATCGAGGTTATTAATAACATCATCCAGCTCCTCATCACGCTCGCTATCGTCTTCGTCGCGCCGCTCATGATCGCGTACGCCGGATTCCTCTTCGTTACGAATCCGGTGAACGCAAGCGGGATAAGCAAGGCGAGGGAGGTCTTAACGAACACCGTCGTCGGCATCGTCATCGCGCTCGCCGGTTGGCTTATCGTGGATGCGATCATGGCGGTGTTGTATAACGCAAACGCATCGGACAGAAGCGGCAGCGTCTTAGGCACCTGGTCGAATCTCATCACCTCGGGCGGCATCACTCCCTGCATTCGGATTGCCGGAAGCTTGCGGCAAGCCGATCTCGTCCCGGGAGTCCCTCCCACCGACGTTACGGGCGTGAGCGCGACCGGAGATCTTGCCGCTCCTCCTGCGGGCAGGGAGGGTACCTCCTGCGACCCATCGAGGGTCCAAGCCGCCGCCCTTACTGGCGGGTATACGTTGAGCAACATGCAGGCAAATATCTTTGCCTGCATCGCCGCGCCGGAGAGCAGTTGTGCGAGCGATGGAACGCTCTTACTCAATTACAATTGGGCGGGAGCATATAGTCTGCCTGCTTCAACTGCAGCAGGCGCTTTCCAAGTGCTCTTGAAGAGAAACAGCGGTTGCTATGAAAATCCTGCTTGCTACACTGCTGTCAATTCCGCGTTCGGGACTACCGCATACGGACCAACGAACCGGCTCAACTGTGCTTCCGGGTTCGATTCCAACGGAATTCAGCTGCCAGGGAGCGCAATCGTTGGCACCTGCCTTATGGCAGCCGCGAGTCTTAATTGCAGCGCATCGGCGGCGGCCTGCCTTCTGCAGGGGAGAGGCGGCAGTTTTGAAGATTGGCGAAAGGATAGCAATAACGCAAGGCAAACGCAGTGCATTAATAGCGGCGGAGTTAGTGGCGGCGCATAACTTTTATGACCATCAAACACATCATCTGGATAGTCGCGGCTCTCTTCGGAGTAGCCATCGTCATAGGTGTCTTGTACGTATTTTTCGCACCGAAAGCCGTACCGCAGGTTTCAGAGCCGGCTACGACCCTTCCGGGCAGCGCACCGAACAATCTTGCATCTTCTACGTCAGGAACGACGCCCCCGGGAGACATAGGGACCATGACCGTGGCCGCTCAAGACGGCAGTTCCGTAACCGTGCTCGACTTCATACATAACGGCGTAACCATATCCGATAAAGTGAATGCGGGGAGCTATATGCTCGCAGGGAATCTGGGCTACTGCCTATCAGATCCGGAGCAATGCCAAGCGGCTCCGGCGGACAATTTCAACGTGTTCTATAACAGCGCGCCGCAGTCGTTCACTATCGTCTTGACCCGCGAGCCGATAGGACAGGCGCGGCTTGATATGGAGCAATTCATGCTGACCACGCTCGGGATCGCACGATCGCAATTATGCAGTCTGAAGTATCGCGTCGGGGTGACGAGCTATGTGAGCGAGCAATACACGGCGAGAAATCTCGGATTCAGCTTCTGCCCGGGCGCGACTCCGCTACCGAAGTAGCTTCGCGCATAATTCAAAAATGGATCGCGCTCCGGGCCGCTAGGCCAAGTCTAACTATCCATTTTTGAATTATGCGCTCGCAATTTGCGGAGCCACGCTTTCTGGCGGCGTGCATACTGCCAGAGTTTAGCCGAGAGGGTAGAAAGGAGCCACTTGGAGGCCGAACCTCCAATTGGAGGTTCGGCCTCCAAGTTGAAAAACTCACCGATGATTTTGTATTCAAGGCCGAGTTCGTTCAAACGCCTATCGTCAATCTGCTCTCGTATACGGCGCACCTCGTCAATAAGTCCGCGTTCGAGAGCGCTTTTAAGCCGTGCATCTATCCTCTTCCGCAGTTCCTCTCGCGGCGGATCAATGATTATCCACTTCACCTGAAAGAGTGATCCCGAGTCCGTCGAGGGACGAGTCGGAACTGCCCCAACAGAATCAATGATTTCGAGTGCGCGGATAAGCCGCCGTCGGTTCTGGGGGTCCAGTTCACCCGCACGGCGCGGATCTCGTTCTCTAATTCGCGCGAATAGTTCTTCAGTTGGGAGCGCCTCCAACTCCTCGCGCAGTTGTGGGTTGGGAGCCGTACCAGTTGGAAGTCCGCGAATAAGCGCGTCGAAATAAAAATGCGTGCCGCCGACGAGTATTGGCAGTTTCCCGCGTGCGGTGATCTCTTTGATGAGGCGCGTTGCGTCCGCGACAAAATCTCCAGCTGAATATGATTCGGCCAGATCGCGGATATCGATAAGGTGATGCGGCACGCCGCGCATCTCCTCGGTCGTTATTTTTTCCGTGCCGATATCGAGCCCGCGGTAGACCTGCCGCGAATCGACGGATATAATCTCACCATTACGCGCGAACGCCTCCTCGACCGCGCGTGAAGATTTGCCCGAGGCGGTCGGCCCCGCGATACAAAGTATCTTTATCGCCATTGCCCGCGATGGTATCATGAAAATTACACATTACGTACGGTAACCTGACCTCGTATGAAAGAAACTAAAAGCAACTATTGCGAACATTGCGGCGAGTTCCACGACTCCGTACAGGACCACGTCTCTCTGGTGAAGGTCGGCGAGGCGGTGCCTGATTTCGAATTCGAGGCCTATCACAAGGATGTGATCACAACGATGTCGCTTTCAAAGTTGCGCGGGAAATGGACGGTACTCGTCTTTTATCCAGCCGACTTCACATTCGTCTGTCCGACGGAGCTCGAGGAGCTCGCGAAACTGTATCCGAAGTTCCAAGAGCTGAATGCCGAGATCATCTCAGTCTCGACCGACACCGTACATACGCATAAGGCATGGCACAACGCCTCTCCGGGCATTCGCGCAGTACAGTATCCGATGGCGGCTGACCCTTCGGGCAAGCTCGCAGACGCCTTCGGCGTGCTTATCGAGGGAGGGGAAGCAGCGCTCACGCCGGACGAAGGGCTCGCGCTGCGCGGTACCTTTATCATTGATCCGACCGGTATTCTTCGCGCGATGGAAATCAATGATAACTCAATGGGCCGTAAGGCCGCAGAGACCCTGCGCAAACTGCAGGCCGCGCAATTCGTCGAGACGCACAAGGGCCAGGTCTGTCCCGCCTCCTGGGAGCCGGGCGACGACACACTCGAGCCGGGCCTGGATCTGGTGGGAAAGCTGTAAGTGCTGAAGGTGGGAGTCGAACCCACAACCCTTGCGGGACACGATTTTGAGTCGTGCGCGTATACCAATTCCGCCACTCCAGCATCTGAAATGCACAGTAACATTTTCGCGTTGTAATTTCATCGTGCTAAAATGGAGAGAATGAAAGATGATGCGGCGTATGTCCCGACCAAGTACGACTCGGTCTTCTGGATCGACGTCGAGCGCATCGTGCCGAACCCCTACCAGCCGCGCAAAGACTTCAGCGAGGAAGGGCTGAAGTCGCTCGCCGAGAGCATCCGCCAGTACGGCGTCCTGCAGCCCTTGGTGGTGAGCCGCTCTGAAGTCGAGAAGCCGGACGGCCTCGAGAGCGTATACGAGCTTATCGCAGGCGAACGGCGCCTGCGCGCGAGTAGGCTCGCGGGCTTGCGGCAGATACCGGTGGTTATACGCCAAGGCGATAGTAATCTCACCAAGCTCGAGCTCGCCATCATCGAGAATCTTCAAAGAGAAGACCTCAACGCCATCGACCGCGCGAAAGCGCTCCAGAAGCTCATCGACGAGTTCGGTATCTCGCATGCCGAATGCGCGGCGAAAATCGGCAAGAGCCGCGAATATGTCTCGAACTCGCTCCGCCTGCTCTCACTGCCTGAGCACATGCAGAGTGCCATCGTGGCGAGGGAGATCAACGAGGGCCACGCGCGGCCGCTTATGACGCTCAACGACCGGCCAGAAGAGCGCGAGACCCTTTTTAAAGAGATTATTTTAAAGAAATTGCCGGTCCGCACCGCCGAGCGCATCGCGCGCTCTATCGCGCAGGAGCGCGTACATGCCCGCCACAGGAAGCCGCCCGAGATGGTGGAACTTGAAAAATCGCTCACCGAGACACTCGGCACGCGCGTTATTATCGAGACCAATGCCGAGGGCGGCTGTCTCCGCATCGACTTCTTCTCGCCCAATGACCTGCAACAGCTGGTTGCCATGCTTGCCGTCGAGCAGGCAGTGAAGGAAATAGCAGCCGAGCCGCCGATGCGGATATACCCTAACACTACCCAGCTCTCGGATGATCCGGTCCCCCCTGCCGCACCTGAAGAACCTCAAGACGAAGAACTCTATTCGGTGAGCAACTTCACGGTCTGATTGTGTGCCTCTTCGTGTGCGAATGATGCCGGCGCGCATGTTTCGCGGGTTCGGTCATTCCAAGCGCGGCACGGATATGCCGGCGCGCGAGCGAGGTGCGCGCGATCTCGAGCCATTTCGGCGAAGGGTGCGCAGAGTCGCGCCGGATGATCTCGACGACCTCGCCGTTGCCGAGCGTCGTTTCGAAGGGGACCAGTTTTCCGTTCACTTTCACGCCTTGGATATGGTCTCCGAGGTCGCTGTGTATCGCATAGGCGAAATCGATCGGCGTTGACGATGCGGGCAGGTCGATAACGTCGCCCTGGGGAGTAAAGACGAACACGCGATGCGAGAAAAAGTCCTCTTTGAGCCCCTCAACGAATTCTTCAGAACCGGCGATGTTCGTATGCGCTTCAGCCAGCTCGGCGAGCCAGGGCGGGACCTGCGTCACTCCCTTGGGCTCGCCCTCTTTCCGAGCTACCTTCATAAGCGAGGGGATAAGCGAGCGTATCCAGGAGAAAGAGAGCGCCGAGAACCTGCTTTTCTGGACCTCCTTATCCAATTTCTCAACCCCTTTTCCTAATTGCTTGTAGGACATGTGCGAGGCGATGCCGAACATCGCGCGGCGGTGCATCTCTTCGGTGCGTATCTGTATCTCGACGATGCCCGCTTCGGGAGTAACGACCGTCGTGTGCAGCGACTGGTAGCCGTTCGGCTTCGGGAAGGCGATGTAATCTTTAAATTCGCCTGGTAGCGGGCGGTAGAGCGCGTGCACCGTGCCAAGCGTTGTGTAGCAATCTTCGATGCTCGATACGATGATTCGCAGCGCGGCGATATCATGGATAAGGCTTATGTCGTTATGCTTGCGCTGCAGCTTCTGGTGCAGGCTCCAGAGCCCTTTCATGCGAATATCGGTGCGCAGTGCGGTCATCCCTTTTTTCGTAAGCGCGTGAAGAAGCTCCTTCTGCACCTTCCCAAGCCCGTTCTCGGTCTCCCGTCGTTTCAATTTGCGCACCTCGGCGGTGTGCCGCGCGGCGTCGGGGTCGACATAAGGGAACGCAAGGTCCTCAAGCGTACTTTTCATCTTCCCCATGCCGAGACGATCGGCGATCGGAGCGTAGATTTCCAAGGTCTCGAGCGCGATGCGATGGCGTTTGTGTTCGGGCACATACTCGAGCGTCTGCATATTATTCTTCCGGTCGGCAAGCTTCACGATAAGCACGCGGATATCGCTCGCGGTGGCGACCAGCAGGCGCCGGAGCGATTCTGCGTGCCGCTCGGCGCCGCGGTACTTATGCGTGCCGAGCTTGGTCACGCCGTCGACGATGAAGAGCAGTTCTTTCCCGAACTCCTTCTCTAATTCTTCGCGCGAGATACAGCCATCTTCGATCGCGTCGTGGAGGAGCCCGGCCGCGATGGTGGTCGCGTCCATGTTGTATTCGGCGAGGATCTGCGCGGTAGCCGCGGGATGCACGAAATACGGCTCGCCCGAGTAGCGCTTACGGCCCTCGTGCGCTTTCTTCGAATATTCGTACGCCTTCTCGATATAGGCGCTATCCTCGGGAGAGGCCGCCGACATCGCGCCGATGATCTCCTTAAGCGTGGTCATGGGTCTCTACTATACACCCGTAAGATTTTTATTTCATTTCAGATACTCGGCGGCGGTGGCGGGGGAGAGGGAATCAGCGGAGACGGAGTCGGGGAGGTAGATGCGGCGGAGGCCTTTCTTGAGGAAGAGCCCCTGCTTCGATTTATAGAGCACGAGTGATTTGCCGGTGCGGGGGTGCTTGCCGAGCTCTTTCACGACCTCGACGCCCTTAGGTGGCTTCTTAGGCACCGAGAGCAGGTCGAGCGCTTCGTCGAGTGTGATGGTATAGGGGTCGCTTGCCCTGAGTCCGTTCGAAGGGCTCTTCTTGATGGAACGGAACTCGCCGTCGCTGCCGACATACGGCCCGAAGCGCCCGGTGTTTGAGAATACTGCCTTACCGGTCGACGGATGGTTGCCGAGCTCGCGCGGTAACGATAAATATTTAACCGCATCTGCCAGCGTTACTTGCGAAAGGTCGGTGCCCTTTGGTATGCTCGCGCGTTTCGCGGCAGTTTTTGGCCTTCCTCGAGTTTTCTTCTTTCCAGTCTCCAGCTTCCAGTCTCCAGCTTCCAGAGTCATTTCCACATAAGGACCAAATCGCCCCGTCTTCACATAAATAGGCACGCCGGTATCGGGGTGGACACCGATAGGTTCGTCGCCTTTCAATTCGTGGCCGTCTTCAGTCCGCGCGCCGAGACACTCCGGATATTTCTTACAGCTCATGAAGACACCGCCGCGCCCGAGCTTGAACTCCATCGCGCTCCCGCAGAGGGGGCAAGGGAACTCCGCTACCGTGTCGCCGAGCGAGGTCGCTTTCGGGAGCTTATCTTTTGCATGTACGGCTTTCTCAAACGGCCCGTAGAATGCGGAGAGCGTTTCAGTGTAGCCGCGTTCGCCGCGCGCGATCTCGTCGAGCTCATCTTCCATTTCGGCGGTGAATGTATCGCTTACATAGGTCGGGAAATGTTCTTCAAGCCAGCCGGAGACGACCATGCCTGTCGCGGTCGGTTTAAGCGCGCGAGCGAGCTTCTCCACATAGCCGCGGTCTTGGATGGTTTTCATAATAGAGGCGTAGGTGGATGGCCTGCCGATACCGCGCTTCTCGAGCTCTTTGATGAGCCCCGCTTCGGTATAGCGATTCGGCGGCTCGGTCTGCTTCTCGAGAGAGGAGAGCGAGAGGAGAGTGAGAACATCGCCGACGGAGAGGTGCGGCAGCTCCACATCTTCGCCGCGCGCAGTCGTATCAAGCGCAAGCCAGCCCGGGAAGAGCATGCGCGAACCACTTGCACTAAACAGCGGAATGCTTGCCCCGTTAGCGGCCTTAACGGAAACAGACGTGCGCATGATGCGCGCACTGGCCATCTGCGAGGCAAGCGCGCGGGTGCGGATAAGCTCATAGAGCTGTACTTCGTCCGGTGTGACGCCCGCGCGCGCATGCGAGGGATCAGTCGGACGGATTGCTTCATGCGCTTCCTGCGCATTCTTGCTGGTCGTCTTATAGACACGCACCTTGAGATATTCTTTGCCGAATTGTGTTTCGACGACGCCTGCCATCTTTGCCACCGCTTCTTTTGCGAGATTCACCGAGTCGGTGCGCATATAGGTAATATATCCGGCTTCGTAGAGCTTCTGCGCCGCGCGCATTGTGCGCGAGGGAGCGAAGCCCAGGCGGGTGGACGCGGCCTGTTGTAACGTCGAGGTGGTGAAGGGTGGGCGCGGATTGCGCTCCTCGGCTTTTTCAGAAATATCGGCTACGCCCCAGCGCGCGCTTCTTCCGGCTTGCACGATCCGCTCGGCTTCTTCTTTAGTAGAGGGCTGTTCGGTGCAGGTTGTCTGCAGCTCCGACTTGGAGGCCGAACCTCCACTTGGAGGTTCGGCCTCCAAGTCGGCGGTTCTAGATTTGAAAAGGGCGTTGAGGACGAAATAGGTTACCGGCATGAATGCCTTGATCTCACGCTCGCGCTCGGCGAGAATACGGAGCGCGGGAGATTGCACGCGCCCGGCCGAGAGCCCGTAACGCACCTTTTTCCAGATAAGACCGGAAAGGTCATAGCCGACAATGCGGTCGAGGACGCGCCGCGCTTCTTGCGCGCGGCGCAAATTTTCATCAATCGCACGCGGGTGCGCGAGCGCCTCCTCGACCGCCTCTTTGGTTATCTCGTGATACACGACTCTCTTTATCGGTTTCGTGCTTCGTGCTTCGTGCTTCGTGCTTCCCAAATCATCTCGGATGATTTGGGCGATGTGCCACGCGATCGCTTCGCCCTCACGGTCGGGGTCGGTCGCGAGATAGATCTCATCAGCTTTCGCCGCCGCATGCCGTATCTTCTCAATCACCTCGCGCTTATCGGCAGACATGACATAACGCGGGATAAAGCCGCCTTCGATATCGACAGCGTCGGTGTTGGACTTGGGCAAATCGCGCACATGCCCGATCGAAGCGAGGACCGTGTAGTCCTTGCCCAGATAGTGGCTGATAGTGCGCGCTTTGGTCGGCGATTCGACGATGAGTAATTTTTTGCTCACGCTCTAACTCATAACGCGTGTTGCTATGCGATGTCAACTCGTATCGGGTGATGATCGGAACCGACACGATCGGGAA
>Ga0209542_10015112_pt1 | contig 13020 bp, 8 predicted proteins | sample RifCSPhighO2_01_FD_184028 | JGI IMG/M metagenome (GOLD analysis project Ga0209542, IMG submission 184028) | Soil microbial communities from Rifle, Colorado - Rifle CSP2_plank highO2_0.1 (SPAdes) (version 2) | ecosystem: Environmental > Terrestrial > Deep subsurface > Rock core/Sediment ... | reverse complement strand
TTAAAGATTTTGGAAGTATGAAAAAATACAAAGGAAAATTAATAGTGATAGACGGCACAGATGGAAGTGGCAAAGCGACCCAAGTGAAACTTTTGGCGAAAAGATTAAAAAAAGAAGGCAAAACAGTAAAAATAGTTGATTTTCCAGAGTATTATAAAAACTTCTTTGGGGCCTTCATTGGTCATTGTTTAAGTGAGCAATATTATAAGTTTTTAAACGTTCATTCAAAAATTGCCTCAGTATTGTACGCCACGGATCGCTGGGAATCTAGTGAAGAATTAAGAAATTGGTTAAGGAGAGGGTATATTGTTATTGCTAATCGTTATGTTTCAGCTAACCAAATTCATCAAGCAGGGAAAATCAAAAGCGCAAAAAAAAGAAATGATTTTATGAAATGGCTGGAAAAAATGGAATATGAGGTTTTTAAAATTCCAAGACCAGATTTAACTTTATATTTAGATTTGCCCACAGAAATTGTCCTTCAACTTCTGAAAGACCGTGAAAGTAGTAAAATGAAGAGGGCTTATTTGAAGAAGAAAAAAGATGTGCATGAAACAGATGTAAATTTTTTAATGAATTCCCGCAAAAGCGCATTGAAGTTAGTAAAGGAAATTCCAAATTTTATAAAAATTGAATGTGTACCGAAAAATGAAATTTTATCTCGTCAAAATATTCATGAAAAAATTTATGAAAAAGTGAAAAAAGTTTTAAAATAAATTAGAATTAAAAAATATTATGCAACAATATGAGATTGAAGTAAAAAGTTTATTAGGAACGAAAGAAAATGTTGACCATTTAAAATTTTTACTTAAAAAGAATAAAAATTTAAAATTAATCGGCAAAGGTAAACAGCTTAATCACTATTTTAATACACCAACAGATCTCGCTAGTGTTTATGATGCTGTATTACCATATATTTTTACAAAAAATATTCCAGCTTTTAAACAGATTCTTAAAGAAGGTAAAAATGTTTCCATTCGAACCAGAGGGGCAGACAAAAAAGTTTTATTTATTATTAAAGCCTCAATTAATGATCATTCTAGTCATAATGGCGTATCTCGAATTGAATTTGAAGCAGAAACAAAAAGTTTAACATTATTGAAACTCGATCAAATTCTTCTGGATTTAGGGCTAACTTATCAAGCTAAATGGTCCCGAGAAAGGGAAGAATATCAGGTAGGTAATATACATATCTGTCTTGATAAAAACGCTGGCTATGGTTATTTGGCGGAGTTTGAATTAATAGTAGATAATAAGTCAAAAGTAAAAAAAGCTAAGGATGAAGTTTTGATTTTTATGAACAGTCTTGGATTTTCTGAATTATCACAAGACAGATTGGAAAGGATGTTTGCTTATTACAATAAACACTGGAATGAATATTATGGAACTGATAAAATGTTTGTAATAGAATAATTTTTAAAGATTATGAAAATAAAAATTAAAAAATTAAAAGAAAATGCGAAATTACCTACTCACGGACATCTAGGAGATGCAGGGATAGATTTTTATGCGATTGAGGATGTGTTTTTCCCTGCAAATGGGCAAGCCCAAGTGCATACCGGCATAGCTGTAGAGATCCCAGAAGGATATGTGGGCCTTATCTGGGATAAATCAAGTGTTTCTTTTGGGTATGGTCTGAAGATTATGGAAGGAGTTATAGATTCTTCTTATCGTGGCGAACTAGTAATGAGTCTTAAAAACTTATCTGACGAAGATTTTACTTTTCAAAAGGGGCATAAAATAGCACAAATGCTCATTCAAAAATTTGAACATTGTGATATTGTGGAGGTTGAAGAACTCTCAGAAACTGTGCGAGGACATGGACGTGAAGGTAGCACGGGACATAAATAAAATGGAAATAAAAAACAAAATAGAAAATTTAATAAGAAATGCTTTAAAGAATCTTGAGATAGAAGTAAAAAATATTTCTCTCGAGCATCCTGCAGATTTAGAAATGGGAGATTTTTCTACAAATGTAGCAATGGTTCTGGCAAAGAAAAATAAAACCGACCCAAGAGATTTGGCGGAAAAAATAGTTACAATCCTTCGACAAGCTCAGGACGATTCGCTGGAGCGAATCGAAGCTAAGAATGGATTTATAAATTTTTATTTATCTAAAGAATTTTTTATTAATTCTATCAGAGAAATTTTGGAAAATAAAAATTTTGGACGGAATAATATTTTTGAAGGGAAAAAGGTGATGGTGGAATATACTCAACCAAACCCTTTCAAGCCTTTTCACATTGGACACTTGATGAGCAATACCATAGGAGAGTCTATTTCTCGCATTATAGAATTTTCTGGAGCAAAAATGGTCCGTGCCAATTATCAAGGTGATGTTGGTCCGCATGTAGCCAAAGCCATTTATGAGCTTTTAAAATCAGGCTTGCCTAAAGAAGATAAATCAGTTTCCGAGAAAGCTCGTTATATTGGGAATCTTTACGCCAAAGGAAATGGTGCTTATGAAACTGACGAAAAAGCCAAAAAAGAAATCGAAGAAATAAATAAAAAAATTTATGATAAAAGTGATAAAAAAATAAATGAGATTTATGACTGGGGCAGAAGAATAACCCTCGAGGCATTTGAAGAAATTTACAAAATACTTGGTACTAGTTTTAACTATTATTTTTTTGAAAGCATCGTGGCTCCAATTGGAGAGAAAATTGTTTCCTCATCTGATGTATTTGAAAAGAGCGACGGCGCAATAGTTTTTCGTGCAGAAAAATATGACCCCAAACTTCATACCAGAGTATTTATCACCTCGCAGGGTTTACCTACTTACGAGACCAAAGAATTGGGACTCACTAAAATAAAATTTGAGAAAGAAAATTTAGATCTATCAGTGGTGATAACAGCCCACGAACAAGAAGAATATATGAAGGTAGTCAATAAAGCGCTTGAAATAATAAGCCCTGAATTTGCTTCTAAAATGAAACATGTTGTTCATGGCATGATGCGCCTGGCTTCTGGTAAAATGTCTTCTCGTAAAGGAAATGTTATTACCGGAGAATCTCTGATTTTGGAATCCTGCGCTGAAATTTTGAAAAAAATAGAAGGTCGAGATTTTACAGAAGAAGAAAAAAAGCAAATTAGTAAAGAAGTTGGAGTTTCCGCTTTAAAATATTCAATCTTGAAACAAAATATCGGCGGCAATATCATTTATGATTTTGAAAAATCTATTTCTTTCGAAGGAGATTCTGGACCGTACTTGCAATATTCTTTTGCTCGAGCCAATTCTGTTTTGGAAAAAGCAAAAAAAGAAAATATTTTACCCGGCTTTATGTTAGATGATTCTGCTCCAACAGAAGTTGAAAAATTATTATATAAATTTCCTGAAATCGTATTTAGGTCAGCTCAAGAATTTGAACCGCATTATATTGCCAATTATTTGATAGATATTGCTCGTGCTTATAATACTTATTATGGCAATACGAAAATCATAGACAAAAATGACCCAATTTCACCTTACAAAGTAGCTCTCACTATGGCTTTTTCTATTGTTTTAAAAAACGGTTTGTATTTACTCGGCATCAAAACTCCAGAGAGAATGTAATAGGGTGTTTAGTTTATTATTCAAGATCAAACTTCAAATATTAAAAAACTAGTAAATGTATTTTAAAATTGGTGAGCTCAAAATAATAAATCCCCATATACGCCATGGCGTATATGGGGAAGTTGTGATATAGTTTTTGTATGAATTCAAAAAGGGGATTATTTTATAAAGGGATAGAAGTAAATTCTTTTGGTATTCCAATTTTTTCACAAGGTAGAGAAAGTCGTGCTAAAAAAGAAAACAGAAAAAGGACATTTTATAACACCACCTTTTTCTCTCCATTTAATAAAAATTCTCCTAAAAATTTAATCGTGATGTATGATATTCCACATATAATGAAGAAAGAACGAGATTGGTTTCGAAGACAACTAATAAAGTTTAATTATATAATGATTCAGAAAAGTGTTTGGGTTGGGCCTTCTCCTTTACCAAAATATTTTTTAGACTATCTAAAAGAGATAAAAATAGGGAATAACTTTAAAACATTTAAACTAGTAAAATCTTATATAAAGAAATCGTAACCATTCATCCCCATATCAGCCATGGCGTAAATGGGGAATTGGAGTTTTTTTAAATATGGTAGATTTTAGTTTTCCACATATTTATACTTTTTCTTTTAAATTTGTGAGATAATAAATTTATATAAATAATTTTAAATTAAATGCGTACACAAAAATCAATTTTTTTGTTTTCTTTTTTTATTTTTGTAGGTGTTTTGTTTATCTCTGTTCCGAAAGTTTTTGCCGAAACCCATATATCGGGGGATATAGATACAGATACTATTTGGACTAAAGAGAATAATCCGTATATTTTGGATGACTACACGGCAGTACTTCCGAATGCGACTTTAACTATAAAAGAAGGCGTGATTGTAAAAGCATCTAATCCACTTTATGTGCTGGGTACTTTGAACGTGCAAGGTACAGAATCCGAGAAAGTTCATTTTACTAGTTGGTTTGATGACGAATTGGGTGGAGACACTGACGGGGAGATATATAACGAGGAGGGAATAGAAATTACAACAGTGCCGAATATTGAGACAGAAGAATATCTAGGTGGCGGAATATCTATTTCTTCGCAGAACTATAACCCGAGTGTTACACTTGATTATGTTTTTGTAAGTTATGCATATTATGGTCTTTCTGTGGGTGAGGATGATGGAGTAAATGTGACAAATTCTATCTTTGAGAAAAATTCTATAGGGATTTCAACTAATGGCAATAATTCAGTAAATATTTCAGATAGTATAATTAGAAGTAATAATCATGGAATATCAATAAATCAATTTGAATCTTTGCCGAATTCAATATTTACGGTTTCAGGTTTGAGTATTTACGGAAACACTTACAGTGGAATTTCAAACATTCTTATGCCTCCGCTCGCTTTAAAATCCGAGAAGCAAAGCTTTTTTGCTTGGTTTTTTAATTTATTTAAAACGGAAAAAGCTATCGCTCAAGAAGAAGGAGAGGAAGATATAAAAGAACCTCAACATGATTACACTATTGATTTTCGCAATACTTGGTGGGGTGATCCATCAGGACCTCATCATGGAACTTTAAATCCCAATGGTCTTGGTAACGGAGTTGAAGATGATGAAGGAGAAGCATCAGTTCTTTTTGATCCATGGCTCATTTCAGACCCATTACAACAATCTTGTATTGTTGATTGTTTCTCCAATATTCTCTTCTTGCCGGGGCTTAAAGCAAGTCGATTGTATATGCCAAGAGCAAATGGCAGTGAAGATCAACTCTGGGAACCGAATGGCAATAGCGATGTGGAAGATTTGTATTTAAATATTGATGGAGAAAGTATTAATTCTAGTATTTACACCAGAGATATTATAAAAGAAACAAATGTGCCAATTCCAACAGGTCCAGCTGTGCAGAGTATTTATAAAAGTTTTTCTAATACTATGGATGATTTAATTAATGATGGAAAAATTGCTGATTGGGAGCCATACGCTTATGATTGGCGACAAAGTGTTGATGATATTGTAAATAATGGAACCAATTATCAAAACGGCAGTTTATCGCTTATTGAGACACTTCAATCCCTCGTTGATTCATCTAAGAATGGCAGAGTAACTATTATTGCGCACAGTAATGGTGGACTTTTGGCTAAAGCTCTCTTAAAAAAATTGCAAGATGATAAAACAATAGGTGTGAATAATTTAATTGATAATGTAGATGTTTTAATTTTGGTTGCTGTGCCAGAAATAGGGACAGCTGTGGCTGTGCCTGCGATAATACATGGGTACGACCAGAGTATCTTGGGTGGTTGGCTTATAGACGAAACTCGTGCTCGGGAGCTTGGACGCAATATGCTTGGGGCTTATGGGCTTTTGCCTTCAAAGGAATATATAAATAGAATTAGTGCTTCACCGGTAACATTTGTGGATACAGCGATTCCTTCCAATGTAACAACAGAAATGGTCCAAACTTTCGGCAGTGCGATTAATTCTTATTCTGAATATAAAGATTTTCTTTTTGGAAATGAAGGAAGGACAGATCCAGCTATCAATCAAACGAATTTGCCTATTAATTTATCAGAAAGTTTATTTTCTAAAGCTGAAAGTTTACACGGTAGTATAGACGTTTTTACACCACCGGAAAGTTTAAGAATGATAGAAGTGGCTGGTTGGGGATTAGATACTGTGGCAAGTTTTGAATATTATCCAAGGTTAGATTGTACCGGTTCAAGTTGCAAATTTACATTAGACGAAGAACCTCGGTTCACGTCTGATGGAGACGGAACCGTAGTTGTGCCAAGCGCGCAATATATGAGTTTTTTAGGCAGTGCTGAAAAGTACTGGGTGAATTTATTTCAGATAAATAACGACAAATTTCCGCTTGCTATGAATAGTGAACATAAAAATATTCTTGAAACACAGCCTATTTTAGAGTTTATTTCTAATACTATCAAAGAAATATCTTTACCTAACTCAACATATTTAAGTACCACAGTTCCTATAGATATAAAAAATCGTTTTCATATTTCAATACATTCACCAGTTACATTAGATGCTTATGATGCAGATGGAAATCACACAGGCAAAATCTGTCCACTAACTTCTGATTTTTGTTATATTGAAGAAAATATTGTGAACTCGTCATACATGGAATTTGGTGAGGGTAAATATATAAATCTTCCGGAAGACCAAATGTCTAAAATTAAACTTCAAGGTATAGATGTGGGAACATTTACATACGAGTCGGAAAAAGTTTTACCAGATGGTACATCGACTATTTCATCTTTTATTGATATTCCCGTAACAACCCAAACGCAAGTAGAAATAACTTTAAATTCAAATACTCAAGTGCCACAGCTAGCACTAGACGTGACGGGAGATGGAATGATGGATTTTACAATTGTTCCTCAAAAAGATTTTGATCCAGTACTTTTTTTGCAAATAATGAAAAAAACTGTTGGATCTTTCAATATATCTAAACAACAAAAAAATAACCTTTTGAAACGAATTGATGATACAATAAAAGCAATACAGAATGGTAAGATAGATAAAGCTAAACTAAAAATAGAACAGTTTAAGAAATCTCTAGTAATACATTCAAAAGAAAATAAGGAAGATAGACAAGAGAGAGAGAAAAAAAATGAGCGAGATCATGAAAGAGAACATAGAAAGAAAGAAAAACCAAAACAATTATCACCAACTGAGGTGCAAATATTGCTTGTTATGTTAAATCAATTATTAGATAATATAAATTAATATGAAAAAACCATTTATTATTACTATTGTATTTTTTGTTTTAATATTATTCATTATCATTACGAATTTCCCTTATTTAAACCCCTATAATACTGAGTTATTTCATCCTATGTTTGGAGTTTTGTTACCATTGACATTATTAATATTTTTCTCCGGTTTTTTAAAAAACATCAAATACAAATCAGTTTTATTAACTATGGTAATTTTTATTATGATAGATGCTATTATATTATCTCAAATTAATCCAATATGTTCAGGAGTAGTTTGTTATGATCGTAACACTTCGGCCTTAATTCTTTCCTCAGTATTTTCAATTATATATTTTATTTTTCTTCTATTTAAAAACAAAAGACAATCTATTTTACCTAACTAAGGTTGATAGTTTATGGTGAATGAGGTCAGGAGCATTTGTCTCAAATAATAGGGTGTAAAAATAGAAATTTTATGTTAAAATCAGTCAATAATGACTGAAAGTGAGACAAACCCCTCGACTTCGTTCGGGACAGGTAATAAATCGGAATCAGCGCTTCGGGAAGAGCGTGTTTTGGAATTTTGGAAAACTAATGATATTTTTAAGAAATCTTTAGAAAAATCTTCACCAAAAGGGAATTATGTTTTTTATGATGGTCCGCCTTTTGCAACCGGTCTTCCTCATTACGGTCACATACTTGGAAGTGTGACTAAAGATGTCATTGGACGCTATCAAGCTATGCGTGGATTTTCGGTTCCACGTCGTTGGGGATGGGATTGTCACGGATTGCCGATTGAAAATATTGTTGAAAAAGATTTAAATATTTCTGGGAAAAAAGCTATCGAAGAATTGGGAATAGACAAATTTGTTGAATATGCCAGAAGTAAAGTTTTGACTTATGTTGCTGAATGGGAAAAGACCGTAAATCGTATTGGCAGATGGGTTGATTTTGATAATTCATACAAGACAATGGACAACACTTTTGTTGAGAGTGTTTGGTGGGCGCTTGGCGAATTAAATAAAAAAGGATTGCTTTATGAAAGCGTGCGAGTGCTTGCTTATTGTCCGCGATGTGAAACACCAATCGCCAATTCTGAAATTGCCATGGATGACAGTTACAAAAACATTACTGATATTTCAGTCTATGTAAAATTTAAATTAATTGGTGAAGAAAATACTTATTTACTGGCTTGGACTACGACACCTTGGACATTGCCAGGGAATACTGCTATTGCCATAAATAGAAATTTTGTTTATTCAAAAGTAAAAATAGAAAACGATATATTAATACTTGCCAAAGAGACATTGCAGAATGTATTGAAAGATAAGAAATATTCTGTATTAGGAGAAATAAAAGGTGTAGAACTTATAGGAAAATCTTACGAACCAGTATTTAATTATTATAAAAATGTTCATTTACCACACAAAGAAAATATTTGGAAAGTTTGGCATGGAGATTTTGTTACTCTGGATGTAGGAACAGGAATTGCTCATGAGGCGCCCGCTTTCGGAGAAGACGATATGAGTCTTGCCAAAGAGCACAATATTCCATTTATTCGACATGTTGAGCCGAATGGTACATTTTCAAAAGAAGTTACAGATTTTGCCGGGATTAAAGTCAAGCCAAAAGAAGATCATCAGTCGGCTGATGTTTTAATAATTAAGTATTTGGCTCAAAATGGAAAACTTTTTGAAAAAGAAAAAATAGTTCACTCTTATCCGCATTGTTATCGTTGTGAGACACCTCTTCTGTATTACGCATTGCCGTCATGGTTCGTGAATATCCAAAAAGTAAAAAATAATTTACTTAAAAATGCTAAATCTATGAATTGGGTTCCGTCTCATTTAAAAGATGGACGTTTCAAAAATACGATGGAATCTGCTCCAGATTGGACCATTTCACGCAATCGCTATTGGGCTAGCCCATTGCCTTTCTGGAAATCTAGTTCTGGGAAAATAATGTTTGTAAATTCAATAGAGGATCTCAAATCAAAAACCAAAAAATCTGGGAATAAGTATTTTGTAATGAGACATGGCGAAGCAGAGAATAATGTTCTTAAAGTTTGTTCAAGCGCACCGGATAATATTCATCACCTTACAGAAAAAGGCAAAAAGCAAGTTGCTGAAGCGGTGAAATCTTTGGTTGATAAAAATATTAATATGATTTTTGCCTCTTCGTTTTTGCGTACTGAAGAAACTACAAATATAATCAAAGAAGTAATAAATTTTCCTTCGCAAAATATAAAAATAGATTCGCGCCTGGTTGAATTAAACGACGGAATTTTTGCTGATGGCCCAATCCAAAAAGTCCATGATTTTTTCAAAAATAATAACTTAAGTAAATATGATGGGGCGCCTGAAGGAGGTGAAAGCTTGGTTGATGTTAAAAAAAGAGTGGGTGAATTTATCTATGAAATTGACCGGAAATATCAAAATAAAAATATATTGATTATTACCCACGAGGATACAGTATGGGCGTTATTTTCTGCAATTAATGGTTTAAATAAAGAGGAAACAATGGATGATATAAAAAACAACTTTTTGCTTAAGAATGCCGAGATAAAAGAATTTAATTTTATTCCACTTCCGCATAATGACAATTATGAATTAGATTTGCATAGACCATATATTGATAATATTGTTCTTGTCGATGAAAAAAGGGAAGAATACAAAAGGATTCCGGAAGTTATAGATTGTTGGTTCGAATCCGGCTCAATGCCATTTGCCCAGGATCATTATCCATTTGAAAACTTAGATTGGAAAAAGAAAAATTTTCCAGCTGGTTTCGTGGCAGAATATATTGCTCAAACGAGAACTTGGTTTTATTATACTCATGTTATTTCTTCTATTTTGTTTAGAAAAGCACCATTCGAAAATGTTGTTACCACTGGGACTATCTTAGCAGAAGATGGAGAAAAAATGTCAAAATCCAAAAATAATTTTCCAGATCCATGGATTTTGTTTAATAAATATGGAGTAGATGCACTTCGTTTTTATCTTATGTCTTGTCCTGTAATGAAAGGGGAAGATATCAATTTTTCTGAAAAATCTGTTCAAGATATCTCAAATAAAATAATCAGCAGACTTAATAATGTTTTGGCATTTTATAAATTATATAGAGGTCCTCAATTAAAAATTTTAGAACATAAAAAATCAGAAAATATTTTGGACCAGTGGATTTTGACCAGATTAGACGAACTTATTTGCGGAATGACCAATGGAATGGAAAAATATGATATATCTTTAGCTACACGACCAGTTGAATCTTTTATCGAGGATTTATCTACTTGGTATTTACGTCGTTCGCGCGACAGAATCAAAGATGGAGATAAAGATGCAAAAAGAACACTTTACTATGTATTAAAAACTCTTGCTAAAATTATGGCTCCGTTTGCACCATTTACGGCGGAGGATATTTGGTTGAAATTAAAAAACGAAAATGATAAAGAAAGTGTTCATTTAGAAAATTGGCCTAAGGCCTGGAAAAGGTCGGACCTTTTTGGATTCTTAAGGTCCGATCTTAGAGAGGCTAAAAAAATTCTTACGAACATGGAAATAGTTAGAAAAATTGTGACTCTTGGACTGGAAGCTAGACAAAAAGCAGGGATTAAAGTTCGACAACCACTTGCTAAATTAGAAATAAAAAATTACAAGCTGAGTAATGAATATAAAGTGTTAATCGAAAATGAATTAAATGTAAAAGAAATAATATTTGAAAAAAGGTCGGAACTTAAATCTTCAGAAAGGTCCGACCTTGGTGAAGTTTTGCTTGACACAAAAATAACTCCAGAATTGAAACTAGAAGGAAACTATCGCGAGTTGGTACGAGCGATTCAAGATATGCGTAAAAAAATGAGTCTTACTCCGAGTGATGTTATTTCTCTTTTTATTGAAACGAGTGATAAAGGCAAAAAATTGATTCAAAAGTTTGAAGTTGAATTGTTAAAAATAGTTCTTGCTTCAAAAATTGAATTCAAGGAAAATAGTGGTGAATCTATAAAAATAGACGAATTGGTATTTAAAATTCAAATAGAAAAATAAAAAAAAGAATTTTAATTTAAATGCATCATATTTATCATACAGAAGGAATAATATTGGGAAGCGGAAATTTTGGAGAAACCGGAAAATATTATTCCATTTTTACTCGTGATTTAGGGATGATTCATACTTCCGCTCAGGGAGTGCGAAAAATGTCTTCGAAATTGCGCTTCGTTTTGCAAGACTTTGCTTATCTGAAAATTGATTTAGTGAAAGGAAAAGATTTTTGGCGAATTACAAATGCTTCTAAGACAAATAGACTTGAAAAATTATCCCAACCGGGAGTCTTTGAGGTTTTTGTGAATATTTCTAAATTGTTAAAACGTTTGTTGGCTGGAGAGGATCCAAACGAAGATCTGTTCGCTGATCTATTGAATGGATTGTTTATCTTGGAAAAATCTGGAACGAGAGAGGAATTGCATAATATTGAAGCTATCATCGTTTTGCGCATTCTTAATAATTTAGGATACATAGGAAGCAATGAAATACTAAAAGATTTTGTTAAATCGCCATTCGAAGAGGATTTAATATTTAAAGTTTCAGAAAGCAGGACAAAAATATTGTATCAAATTAATAAAGCACTTAAGGAGACACACTTGTAAAATAACTTGCTCCGTAAAAGATTTTTCAAATCTTGTTCGAGGTGATATAATTAAGAAATGCTACTTCATAATAAAGATAAACTGAATAAAATAGAAGAACTAAAAAGCAAGCTTTTCAATAAAAATTATCAAACTAGAATCGAACACTACGATAGTTTTCCGCATTTTCAGAAAAGAAAAGTGATGGATTTCTGGGAAAAAAAAGAAAGTGCCGAACCTGATTTTAAAGAGAAATTTTTTATGAAAACATCGATGTTTAAAAAATTTTTTATATTTTCAATAGTCTTTTTTATATTGGCCTTAGGCTATGCTTCTTATATGTTTTTTGCCAGAGGCAACACCGTTTCTAATGATAATATTGATATTTCTGTACTTAGTAATGATTTCACCGCAGGAGGAGAAGAATATCCTCTTTTGCTTGAAATAGTAAATAGGAATAGCTCCTCTCTTGAGCTTGTCGATCTCGTCATAGAGTACCCAAAGAGTTCTCAGGCCGGTCTTTCCCAAGATAATGAACATATTCGTATATCATTGGGGACGATTTCTGCTGGGGAGGTAAAAGACGAGAATATAAAATTAGTACTTTTTGGAGAACAGGGAAGTACTCGCCAGATAAAAATTTCTCTTGAATATAGAGTAGAAGGATCAAATGCTATTTTTGTAAAAGATAAACTTTATATTGTTTCTATAAATTCCACACCGATAAATCTTTCAATTAATGCTCCTGTTGAAGCAAGCTCAAATCAGGATATTACTCTTGGTGTAAAAGCTACTTTAAACTCTACTAAATCAGTTTCCAAAATGCTTCTAAAAGTTGATTATCCGGTTGGTTTCCAATTTATAAAATCTACTCCAGCACCGTCTTTAGGCAATAATGTTTGGAATTTAGGAGATCTTGCCCCTGGTGCGGAACGCAATGTTTCTATCCTTGGCAAAATGGTTGATGTTTTTGATGGAGAAGAAAAAATATTTCGTGTGTGGAGCGGGTCTCAATCTCTGTCAGACAAGTCTTTGATTGGAATTGTTTTTAATTCTTTGGAACATGCTGTGATGATAAAAAAATCTTCAATCGGAGCGGAGCTTCTTATCAATGGTATATATCAAAGAGAATATGTAATAGATACTAAGACTC
>Ga0209542_10015110_pt1 | contig 13022 bp, 11 predicted proteins | sample RifCSPhighO2_01_FD_184028 | JGI IMG/M metagenome (GOLD analysis project Ga0209542, IMG submission 184028) | Soil microbial communities from Rifle, Colorado - Rifle CSP2_plank highO2_0.1 (SPAdes) (version 2) | ecosystem: Environmental > Terrestrial > Deep subsurface > Rock core/Sediment ... | reverse complement strand
CCCCGCTTACATTTGCGGCAAGTGCCAAGTTTCGATCATCGCCATCCACGATTTCCACATAACTCGTTCCGCCTTGAGATTTCACTGCCGAGTTTGGGACAAGAAGCGCATTCGGTTTTGCTTCAGTGACGATGGCGGTGGAAACGCTCATCGCGGTTTTTACCCGATCATCCTGCGTGTCAAAACCGATTTTGACGGTGTAGGTGACAACGCCTTGCGAGACGGTGCCTACCGCATCCACTTCGGCGACTTGCCCTGTAATAGTGAGATCGGGAACCGCGTCAAAAGTGAGCGTGACTTTCTGTCCGGCTTTTACTTGAGCGACATCAACTTCATTCAAAGAAACTTCGGCGATCTTTTGTTTGGTTATTAAAGTAGCAATATTGGAAACCGATGAATCGCCAACATTGACATCCACCTTAGCTACCATGCCGCTAAACGGCGCCCGCACGTAATACTCGGCAAGTTTTTCCTGCGCGTCTAAAAGAGCGTCTTTCGCTTTGTCCAGTTGGATTTTCGCAGACCGAATATCAAACTCAACGCTGATAAGAGATTCTTTTCCGCCCAAGATTAAGTTTTTGGCGGAATATAAACTTTGAATTGAACTGTTGGTCTTGCTTATATAACCATTAAGATTTGAAATATGCGTATCGGCAAGCGCCTTCGGTTGGCGATCCGCTTCCGTCATCTTGTCTTTATATATCTGAACAAAATTGGAAGCGCTTTTAACCGCTTCGGAAACTAAACGGCTGGTTTCATATGTCTGATTTATAAAGGCTTCAATTTCTGCTGCGTCGGAAAACCGCGATGCCGTTTTATAATCAATCAGATTTTTGTCGTACGCTTCGCGAGCGGCTTTATATTTCGAGTATGTTTCATCGCGGACAATTGAAATATCAACATAATATAGTCGGACAGCATCGGCGTAATAATCAATATTCCACTGGCCCTGGTCAAAATCTTTATTTATCAAAACAGTATTGAGACCGGTCATTATATTTGGAAGGTCAGCAAACGCGTTAGACACGGCATTAAACCCGTCATCATACGCCTTGGCTAAACTTTCAGAGTCCTTTTCTTTGTCGCTTCTTATGCCATTTACAGCGCCGGTAATCTGGTCGTAGTTTAGTTGCGCGGTTTCAAGATTTGTTTCCGCGTCTCTTACGGCTTTTTGCGCGACGCGCGCGTAAAGTTGGGCTAAGAGGGTCCCGGCGGCTACGTACTGTCCGGCCTTAACATTAACGTAAATCACATCGCTTGAAACTTTTGCTTTAACATCTACTTGTTGGGTGGCGGAAACCTGGCCGCTTCCGGAAATGGAAACAATCAGTGTGCCTTTTCCGGCCGCCGCGGTTACATAACGGACCGATTCGCCGCTATTAAAAATTGCCCTATAACCGTAATAGCCGCCGGTTAAAATTGCAGCGATTATAAGAAGCGCTATCATTTTATGTCGCATAGCAACATTCCGGGTGCGGATAGCAAAATCCCGAACATATGGGAAATAATTTAAAACGTCTAAAATTCGTGAAAAAAAATTCATATTTTTCTCATTTCTTTTACCGGCATAATCGAGCCGGGAGCGGGTAAAACTCTTATAAACTTCGCCTCAATCCAGCCTTCTTCATTTGGAGAACCGATGATAACGACGCTCTCGTCTGGTTTAAGATCTGATAATTTGACAGTCTCTCGACCTTTCTGAATTAAAGTGTTTTCGGAGACAAGAACGGTTTTCTCAACATCATCTTTGCCTTTTGTAATAATCGTGTTTCCATCGATTTTAATGATTGATCCAAAAACGCCATGAGCGTTAATGAATTCTCCTCGAGGGGAATTCCCCCAGTCGCTGAAAAATCCGCTTCGAGGCCCCGCGAAGTTTCTGTGGTAGTTTTCTGCCCAACGATACGAATACCCCGCCTTCAAAGCTCCGATCTTCATGCCAGCCCCGAATACCAAAATAAGGATGACAAAACCAGCAAGCCCGACGATGACCCATTTAAGTACATCGCGGTTCTGAAATAACTTTTTTATTGTTTTTTCTTCATTCATGTTTTTATTTTTTATTAATTAAACGCCGTGCAAGAGATAGCCGACTAACAACCTCTTTTTATATAGGAACAAACGAATGGTGAATACAGCCAGTATCATATTGACTATAAAGATAGTGATGCCCATAATCGGCAATGATTCGGCGATAGCCAAACTAAAATCTTGCCAGGACACGAAGAATGCGCCGAGATCGCTTAAGGCAACCTCAATAAATTGAAGCATTCCAGAATCCTGTATTTGACCCGTAAGGAGCGTCCATGAGAAAGGCGCGGCCGCAAAGGATACAATTAAAAGAACCAGAAAGCCAAACACCAGCTTTTTAGTATTGCGCAACTCTTGCTCACGCCTGATCGCAAGGATTATTCGGTCAAAAAGCCCTGCCGACGGTTCAGGCGGTTCTAAATAGGAAAAGAAAGGTTTATGGTTCTTGCGCATTTTCTTTATAATACTAATACGACAAAAGGATGCGTTTTGGTGCATCCTTAGAAAACTTTCGTTTGGTGCGTACTACTGACTAAAAAAAGTTCTTGAGCATAATAAGCGCCCGACGATAACGGTTTTTTACGGTATTGATTGGTTCGCCAAGCGTCTCTGCGATTTCCCTAAAATTAAAATCGCTGTTGTGGCGCAAAGACAATACCATGCGATATTTTGGGGAGAGCTCGGCCATTGTCGATTCGAGCATTTGAGCGGTTTCTTTCTGTTCGAAAATTTCCTGCAATGACTTTGCCGTGTCGGCAAACGTATCGGCAATTATATTTCCGCCATCTTCGGTGTCAAAATCGGAAAATGGAATCACTTTCTTTTTCTTAAGAAAATCTATCGCCGTATTTTTGGCAATAGAAAAAATCCAAGTTTTGAAACTTTTGCTTTGGTCGAATCTTTTAATATGGCGCCATACCTTAATGAACACTTCTTGTGTTATATCTTCTGTATCCTGCCCGCCGCCTACATTTCTGTAAGTAAAGCCGTAGATTGGTTTGAGATACCTCCTAATAAGAAGCTCTAGCGACGCCTCATCGTCTTGAAGATAGTCTGCTATAAGCTGTTGATCTGACTTATTCATTATTTATAATTATACATCAAAAATAGTAAAAAGCAAAATGAAAAAATCACTAAAATTTTCCATACTTTTTTATTAATAATAAAACAAAAAGAGTAATGCAAATCACTCTTTTTGTTTTCAACTTTTTACAAGCATTTGGGTCGCGCTACCTCATCTATTACTCGGGTCATGCCGATAAAAAGTTGTCAATGCGGAAGGGGTGAGATTCGAACTCACGATTGCCTTGCGGCAATTCCGGTTTTCAAGACCGGTGCAATAGACCGCTCTGCCACCCTTCCGTAATGAGCGGGACACTCGGGTTAAGTGCCCCAAATACACAAGGATTATAGGGCTTTTTAAGCGATTTTACCAGAGGGCGTTTTGAGGCACGTGGGTCGGTGTCTCAAAATCCAAATGTTACAAATGTGACACGGAATAGACGTTTTGGGCCGTGTAACATTTATCAACTAGATATTTACACCCTTGATAAGGAGTAGGTTGAATTACAAGGACAAGAAAATAACGCTGATTGAGGAGTGAAAACAAATTACATAGCATCTCAAATAGAAATATAGTATCTTAAAGGTATATGATAATTAGCCGAGAATCAACAAAAGAACCTTTTTGGTCTATGGACGCCGAGGAAGTTCTCGGCGCACTCAAAACTAATCTTTCCGGTCTAGACAATGAAGAAGCCGCGGCACGTCTTAAAATATTCGGTCCGAATGTCATTAAAGAATATTCAAGATCTTCCAAAATAAAAATTGCTCTGCGCCAATTCCAAAGCTTGCTTATCATTATTTTAGTCATTGCCGGTATTATCACTATTTTTCTCGGCGAATGGATAGAAACAGGCGTGATTTTTGCCGCGGTTATAGTGAATGCGATTTTCGGCTTTTGGCAGGAAAATAAAGCCGAATCTGTCATTGAACTTCTGAAAACATATGTTCGCGTGCGCGCTCGCGTGCGCCGCAATAATCAGGAGCACGGAATTGACGCTTCTGAACTCGTGCCGGGAGATATTATTCGCGTCACGCAAGGCGACCGCGTTCCCGCCGACGCGCGGCTTTTGTTTGTAAATAATTTGGAAATAGATGAATCGATTCTTACCGGCGAATCCCTGCCGTCGGAGAAAAATACTTCTCCGCTATCTCCCGCGACCTCGCTCGGCGAAAGAAAATCAATGATATTTAGCGGCACTTTGGCAATGGCTGGCTTTGCCGACGCCGTGGTTACCGCGACGGGAAGCGAAACAGAATTCGGCAAGATTGCCGGATTAATTGCGGAAAAAGACCGAAAAATAACCCCACTTCAGCGTTCCGTCGGGCGTTTCGCGGCATATGTAGGAATAACGCTTTTAACTTTCACATTACTGCTTTTTGGTCTCGGCATTTATTTTGGCAAAGATATCTATGAAATGTTTATAATTTCTGTTGCCGTGGCAGTTTCGGCCGTGCCCGAAGGATTGCCGATAGCGCTTACCGTGATTATGGCTATCGGGGTGCAGCGTCTTGCGACCCGCAATGGAATTGTCAGAAGACTTTTGGCCGTTGAAACACTGGGGTCAACAAGCGTTATTCTTACCGATAAAACCGGAACGCTTACGCAGGCCAAAATGGAGCTCACCTCAATAGCGCCTTACCAAGATAACAATGCGGAAAATAAAGACAATCTTCTAAATTACGCGCTAGTTAACACTGATGTGGTTATTGAAAATCCCAGTGACGCTCCCGAAAAGTGGTTGATGTCGGGCCGCGCGCTTGAAGTTTCTTTGGTAAAAGGCGCCGCTCAAAACAGAGTGTTATTGACGAAAGTTTTAGAACGAACAGAAATTCTCGATCGTTTGCCGTTTGACTCAAAGCATAAATTTTCTGCGTCAATTTTTAAAACTGATTCTCGCATCCATCTTGCTCTTTTCGGGGCTCCTGAAATTATTTTGCGCTTTACCGTTCTTTCCCGCGGGGAACGAGAAAAAATGGTCGCAGAAATTGAAAAAAGAGCTTTTGCCGGAGAACGGGTATTGGGAGTGGCGTCTCGGCTTGTCAGCGCGGATGAGAAAAATATTTTGCGCCAAAAAAACTTTAACAACCTCAACTTTAACGGCTTAATTACTTTTCGCGATCCGTTGCGTCCCCATGTATTCCAAGCTATCAGTGAAATTGCCGCGGCGGGCGTGAAAACTATTATCGTAACCGGAGACCACCGTGGAACGGCTGAAGCGGTCGCGCGGGAGCTGGGTTTGGTTGATGGAAAAGGAGCGGTACTTACGGGCGACGATCTTATGTACCTTACCAAAGAAGAACTTGAGGCGCGTTCTCGCGAAGCGACTTTATACGCTCGCGTAACGCCGGAGCAAAAAGTAACAATTACTAAACTCTACCAAGAAAGAGGAGAAGTGGTCGCGGTAACCGGCGACGGCATAAACGACGCGCCGGCGCTTCACACGGCCGATATCGGCGTTGCCGTCGGTTCGGGCACCGATGTGGCCAAAAGCGCGGCAGATCTCGTCGTTTTAGATGATAATTTTGAAACAATTGTAGCCGCTATTAAAGAAGGAAGAAGAATTTTGCATAATATTCGGAAGGTTATTATTTATCTTCTCTCCGATTCGCTGGACGAAGTATTTTTAATTGGAGGTGCGCTGTTGGCTGGAATTGCCATACCGATCAACGCTCTTCAGATTCTTTTTATCAATCTTTTTTCCGATAGTTTTCCCGCCATTGCGTTTGCTTTTGAAGACGGTATTGATGACCTTGGAAATCATCCTCATAAATTGCACAAAAATTTATTTGACCGCGAGATGAAATTTTTTATCTTGATTATCGGCACTCTTAGCAGCGCTTTCCTTTTTGCTTTATATCTTGTTTTGATCAAAATGGGATTTGTCGGAGAACTGATACGAACTTTCATTTTTGCCTCGTTTGCAAGCTATACGCTTTTTCTGACTTTTTCGCTTCGCAGTCTTGAAAAAAGCATTTTGAGTTACAACCCTTTTTCCAATAAACTCCTGACCATTGGCGTTGGCATCGGGCTATCGCTTGTTGCCGCGGCAATATATTTTCCTTGGCTTCAGCAAATTCTTAACACAATTCCGCTTCCGCCTGTTTGGCTGTTGGGAGTCGCCGGCGTCGGACTTCTTAATATTTCGTTGGTTGAATTCGGCAAATGGCTTTTTCGCAAAAGAATTATAAAGTTTATTTAAATGGACAATCATAAAAATAATTTAATTAAAGATGTTGCCATTATCGCATTAAGCGTTTTAATCGCGATTATTTTAGTGAAAACCGAAGTTCTCGTAAGTATTTTAGCTTCTTCAAAAGAACTGGAACTGTTCGGAAGTTTTATCGCAGGGATGTTTTTTACTTCGATTTTTACCGTCGCCCCGGCAACGGTTGTGCTTGCGGGAATCGCGCAAGTTAACTCGGTATTTTTGACAGCTTTACTTGGCGGAATTGGTGCGATGTTTGGAGACATAATTATTTTCCGATTTGTAAGAAATAGATTGTCTGAAGACATTTTGTTTTTACTAAAAAAATCCAAATCTGAACGATTGATATCGATCTTCCGTTTAAGAATTTTTAGGTGGTTAATCGCATTTTTGGGGGCGCTGATAATCGCTTCGCCGCTTCCCGACGAACTTGGATTGATGATGATGGGATTTTCCAAAATAAAAACTTCGCTTTTTATCCCGATTTCTTTCTTACTCAACTCCCTGGGAATTTTGATTATCGGACTTATTGCCAAGGCGATTATGTAATGCTCGCATTGAGCAATTAGTTTGACCGGATACGTATTATTGTCTATATTTATATGAAGAAAAAAAAGGAAGCATCCGAGTAAATTGTCAGATTGATCCAAAATGACCACACAGAATTAAAAAACCCTTCATTTTAAATGAAGGGTTTTTTAATTTATTTTAATTTTAGGTAAGCATGGAGCATCGTGGGTCGCGCTATAATCTAAAGATATTAGGTCATGCCGATAAAAAGTTGTCAATGCGGAGGCGACAGGATTCGAACCTGTGCGGGGTTTTTTAGACCCCCGCAGTTTAGCAAACTGCTGCCTTAAGCCACTCGGCCACGCCTCCATTTACGCAAATATTCTACATAAAAATTAGCGATTTGTAAAATAAAACTCGGGGTTGACAAAATTGACTAAATTATGCCATAATTATCTATATATAGAGGGATTGAGTCTTTAAAAATTCAAAAAAGGAGGTGATTTATTTGAGCAATGTAGAGGTGATGAAAGTTGATAGACGTAACCGTAACGGTATGGCGGTTTCTGTCACGCAGATGATTGGCAATATCCGTATTGAGTGGGGCCGCGGGAAGAACAAAAAACCTATTGAATTAAGCCGTGGGAAACCTGACGCTCGCATTTATGATCCCGCTCAACTTGAAATTCCGACCGAAATCTACGATGCCGCTCGAAAACAAGTGTGCGCTATTTTTTTTCCCAAAAAAATAGCGAAATCCAAACAAAAATTACAGTCACAATCGACTCTTTTCTGAGGCCTCCATCAGCGAGGCCTTTTTTATTATAGAGATATAATGATTTATCAAAATTAAGCGATGCTAAAAAAGAAGCGTTAACTGCACAAGGCATTGACAAATATCTAAATTTGTAATATACATTAATAAAACTATTGATTCTTAGAATCAATAGTTTTATTAATTGGTCTTTAATTTTTTAATAAAAAGGAGGTGAGGTTGATGGAAGGAAAGATTTGGAGCAAGTTTCACCCACTGTTTGGCTCCGACTTAAAAGTCGGCTTTGAGATGACATTCTCAAAGGGGGCGGCGGCTTTGGACGGATTAAATCCGCTTTACGAAAAAAGGGGGCTGATCCACAAGCCGTTGAATGAGACGGTGACGAGGGTTTATGAGCCGGCCGTTGAAATTTTGGGCTCTTGCAAGGATAGTGACGGCGCTCAAGTTTTGTTTGAGCCGGCGTTGCCGGATGGCGTGCTGTTTAGGCGTCTCATCTTGACGAGGAAAATTGACCATCACAGTGGGAAACCGCGACGTTGGATGGTGGCCGCTCGATACGGCGAGGTCACTCATTTCGGCTTTGATTCTTGGAACTCCAAAGACCAGAGATATTTGTCTTTGGCATATCCTGGGTTGAATCCGGAATTCGTGCCAGTGTATTTCAAAATTCAGATGGAAGGAGGTGATTTTGTTTATTTGGAAGTTTGGGCTTGGGGCAGTGATAAAATTGTGGTTCAGGGGCGCCGCGTTAGAGAGAATGAAGTACCGGAATCGCTAATTTTAGCCCGGCATGGCTTAAAAACTTGAACAACTTGAACAATTTTTAGGAGGTGTGTCATGACATTATTAGAAGGGTTAGAGAAAAACAGGGGGAAAATTCAGGAAATTATCAAAAACGGGATGGTTTTACACATCCCGGAGATTCGGAAGATCGGGTCAATCAGTGATGAAGTTGTAAAAACAGCCGTTGAAAAACGGCAAAAATATATTAGTGGCATTCAGACCCACATGAATAATCTTGTCGCCCGGATCAGGGAGATTCAGAATTCTTCTGCAGAGGAGAGGTCGGTTCGTGAAAAAGAGTTCCGAGAGTTAGTTGACGAGGCGTCCACGTATCTCAACTCCAAGGAGGAACTCTTAGCGAGCGCGGCTCGTCAGGCATATGCGTTGGCAATGGTTGAAACACTGCCGCTCAATAAGCGGCTGGTGATGGAAACCATCAAAGGCAACAGCAACTCTCGTTTGCCGGGTCTTCTCGGGCTCAAAGTGCTTGAGTCGGGGAGAGATGCCAATGCCAAGAATGTTTTCACTGTAAAGGTTTTTGGCGAGATCTATAAAGTGAACGGCGGTCGGAATTTTGCGGTGGGGCTCATTGAGTCTCTGACCGCCGGGGCCGCTTGTGCCGCCAAGGCCGCACATGAGTTTTATCATGGTGAAGTGGCGGCTTTCAAAGCCCAAGCGACCATTTCAGTTATTGAGATGTTAGCTAAGAAACCCGGTCTCTTATTCTTGACTGTTCCGGATATAAGGAACGGAGATAAGTTTGTGTCGGGCGGCGCTTTACTGGCAGAGTCCAATGGTAAGGCGATCAAAGTTTTTAAGGCGCGCGGGCACTTCCAGCGGGTCATGACTGAAATCGCCGAGGCCGGTGGCACCATTCCGGTTTCCTCGCTTAGCAAGGAGAGATTGTATCTCGGCAAGATCTTACCAAAGGATGTCTTCCGACAATGCTGGATTCTCCACGCGGTTTTGCGCCGAGGCATAGCCGAGGCGCGGAAGCAAGAAATTTGTTGGGTTGAGTAACACAGGCCCTTGGCAACAGTTTAAAAACTGTTGCCAAGGGCTTATTTTTATGATAAGATACTAAATAATAAAATGTCTCCCTACGGGTGTCTCGTAGAGACAAAAAACACTATGAAAATAATCAAGTTTAACTATAAAAAAATTATAAATCAGATTTTTATTGTTTTAGGCGTTTTGCTTTTAGTCGCTTTTGTTTTCGCTTATTTTAATTCGGCTTTTGAAAAACCGAAAGTTATCGCTCTTTCCGAATTAGTTTCTAAAATTAATAACGGAGAGGTTTCAAAAATTGTTGTCAAAAATGACGACCTGGAGGTGGCGTTAAAAGACGGCGGCAAGTACTCGGCAAAAAAAGAAATTGAAAGCTCGCTTACCGAAACGTTAAAAAATTACGGCGTTGACAGTTTGAAATTAAAAGAAATTGATCTTCAGGTAGAGCAGAATGTCGGCCTTAGTTTTTGGGTCGGTTCCATTCTTCCTATGGTTTTACCCTTTCTTTTAGTCGGATTTCTGATTTGGTATATGATGCGGCAGGCCAATCGCGCCAATGTTTCGGTTTTCGGTTTTGGCAAATCCCAAGCGCGGCTTTTCGGCCCCTTTGACGGCAAGAAAAGAATAATGTTTTCCGATGTTGCCGGCGCGAACGAAGCCAAAGAAGAACTTATTGAAGTCGTTGATTTTTTAAAAAATCCCAAGAAATTTTTAGATATCGGCGCCCGGATTCCGCGCGGCGTGCTTCTTGTCGGAGCGCCCGGAACCGGCAAGACGCTTTTAGCGCGCGCGATTGCCGGTGAAGCCAATGTGCCATTTTTTTATATTTCCGGTTCAGAATTTGTTGAAATGTTTGTCGGCGTCGGCGCCTCAAGGGTCCGCGATTTATTTACTATGGCCAAGAAATTCGCGCCTTCTATTGTTTTTATTGACGAGATTGACGCGGTCGGCCGGCAACGCGGCGCCGGGCTTGGCGGCGGTCATGATGAGCGCGAACAGACGTTAAACCAAATTTTGGTTGAGATGGATGGTTTTGACCGCGATACCAATATAATTATTGTGGCCGCCACCAACCGGCCAGACATTTTAGATCCGGCGCTTTTGAGACCGGGACGTTTTGACCGGCGGATTGTGGTTGATATTCCCGACATTAACGATCGCGAGGCGATTTTAACAATTCATTCCCTTGGAAAACCCTTGGCGCCGGATGTTAATTTAAGAAGAATCGCCGAAAGAACCCCGGGGTTTTCCGGCGCCGATTTAGCCAATGTTATAAATGAGGCGGCTATTTTAACCGCCCGTGAGAATAAAAAAATAGTTGATCAGGAAACGCTTTATCATTCCATTGAAAAGGTGCTTCTCGGGCCGGAAAGAAGAAGCCATATTCTTTCCAAAAAAGAAAAAGAGATCGCTTCTTATCATGAAGCCGGCCACGCTTTGATTGCCGGCGTTTTGCCTTATTCGGATCCGGTCCATAAAATTTCCGTGGTTTCTCGCGGTCGGATCGCGGGATATACTTTGAAGCTTCCCATTGAGGACAGGCATCTTCATTCCAAGAGCGAATTTATAACCGATCTGGCGGTTTTAATGGGCGGTTATGCGGCGGAGAAAATTATTTTTAAAGAATTAACCACCGGGGCTTCGGACGATTTAAAAAAAGCGACGGATTTAGCAAGACGTTTGGTTACCGAATACGGAATGTCGGAAAAATTTGGTCCCATAGCTTTGGGTGAAAAGGATGAATTAGTATTTTTGGGCCGCGAACTCGGGGTTGAGAAAAATTATTCCGAGTCAGTGGCACAGCTTATTGACAGAGAAGTTAAAAACTTTCTTTTTACGGCTTATAACACGGCGAAAAAAATTATTTCCCAGCGCCGGAAGAAACTCAAAGAAATTGCCGAGCGCTTGATTGAAAAGGAAACCATTGAGCGCGATGAATTTGAAATGATAATGTCAGCTGCTTAAAAAAGACGTAAGTTTACAAGCGATCGCTTACAAATTTACATCTTTACTACTTTACAAAAATCCCGTTGCCAAAATGGGATTTTTGTTGTAAATTATTAAGGTTGATTTATGTGCGAGCGTAGCTCAACGGCAGAGCTGTCGTCTTATACACGACCGGTTCCTGGTTCGAATCCAGGCGCTCGCACAAAATGGGGGCGTTTAGCTCAGTGGTAGAGCGTTTGCATGACACGCAAAAGGTCAGAGGTCCAATCCCTCTAACGCCCACTACTTCACCAAGGCTTCGTGGCGCGAAGCACAAATTATGGATAAACAAATTAATCTTTTTGTCTTGTCGCACAACTTTACTGGAGCAAACTTATGCGGGGAAGTAAAACAATAAGTAGATTTTACCAGATAAAATTAGAGCCGGACCCCAACATTCCGCTTGATGTTGTTTATGAAGATAAAGACATTATTGTTTTAAATAAACAGGCCGGGATTTCCGTTCATCCTTCAGTGAACGAGCCGAATAAAACTTTAGTTAACGCTTTAATCGCTAAATATCCGGAGCTTATCGGGGTTGGAGATGATCCGATTCGACCCGGAATCGTCCATCGATTGGATAAAGACACATCCGGTCTTTTAGTGGTCGCTAAAAATCAAGAAACTTTTGAATTTTTAAAAAAAGAGTGGCAAAACGGTCGGGTTGTTAAGAAATATCTCACTTTGGTCTGGGGCCATCCGAAAGAAAAAGGTGAAATCGTTTCGGAGCTGGCAAGGTCTTTGAAGGATTTCAGAAAAAGAATGGTTGTCAGGCTAGACCGGCGGGACGCCCTAGGGCCGGAAAAACAAAAAGATAAAGAGGTAAAAGGCAAGATGGCTATTACTGAATATAAAGTAGTAAAAAAATTCAGAGATTTTTCTTTAGTTGAGGTAAGCCCCAAAACCGGTAGGATGCATCAAATTAGGGTTCATTTTGCTTATTTGGGACACCCGGTTATTGGAGATAAAATTTACGGCAAAAACAAGAAAAAGCCGGAAGACCTAACTCGTCAATTTCTTCACGCTTTTTATTTAAGTTTCAGTTTATTTAAAAAAAAATTAGCTTTTGAGATCGATTTGCCGGATGACTTGGAGCAAGTGCTTGCCAAATTAGATAAATAATGACATAATGAGCAATTATTATGGATAAAGTAATATTATTTGATAAAAAAGATTTAAAAAGTGACATACCGGAATTGAAATCCGGGATGAAAGTGCGGGTTTGGCAGAAAATCAAGGAAGCCGACAAGGAACGGCTCCAAGCGTTTGAGGGTGTGGTCATTGCCGTAAAGCATGGCCGCGGCAAAACCGGTACTTTCACCGTCAGGAAAATTTCAAGCGGCATTGGCGTTGAAAGAATTTTTCCTCTGCACGCGCCGACCATTGAAAAAATTGAAGTTTTATCCCGGGCAAAAGTGCGCCGCGCCAAGCTTTATTATCTAAGGGGCCGAATTGGTAAAAAAGCAAAAATGAAACAAAAAGAATTAGCAGAAATTGCGGCGCCGGTGGCCGAGTCGGAAAAAGAAGATTTGGCGGCAAAAGAAGTTCCGGCGGCTTAAAAATATACGCCCGGGTGGAGAAATTGGCAGACTCGCATCTTCGAGGGGGATGTGGCCGCAAGGCCGTGCGGGTTCAAATCCCGCCCCGGGCACCACAGA
>Ga0209542_10015109_pt1 | contig 13022 bp, 16 predicted proteins | sample RifCSPhighO2_01_FD_184028 | JGI IMG/M metagenome (GOLD analysis project Ga0209542, IMG submission 184028) | Soil microbial communities from Rifle, Colorado - Rifle CSP2_plank highO2_0.1 (SPAdes) (version 2) | ecosystem: Environmental > Terrestrial > Deep subsurface > Rock core/Sediment ... | reverse complement strand
GAGAAGGGAGATGAAGAGGAGAGGAGAGGGAGAAAAGGGGAGGGTAGTGTTTGTGGTTGAATGCGTGAGCAATCGAGAAACTGGAAGCTACGCTCACCCGATTCAACCAATCCTCTACCCTCAAGACCCGTCTATCTATTGTAACTGTCGGAATATGGGATAAGTTGTATTCCCCAGGGTGGGGGCTTGCATTATAGAAAGTGTAGTATAATAGAAGGACTATAAATAATAGGTAAAATAAATAACATGGCAAAGGAAAATTCGGCTTTCATGAAGCCTCTTGCGGTGAGTGATGATCTGGCAGCGGTGGTGGGCGCTGGGCCGATGCCCAGGTCTGAAGTGGTTAAGAAGCTCTGGGTCTACATCAAGAGCAACAATCTCCAGGACCCCAATAAGAAGCGCAATATCATAGCAGATGAGAAACTTAAGAAAGTATTCAGTGGCAAGGCTGTTGTGGACATGTTTGAGATGACCAAGCTCGTCTCGAAACACTTATCGTAATCAATAAAACTCACACTATAATTATTAGTTAGCAAAATTAGTATGGCCAAGGGACAAGACAGACGCAAAGAGAAAAAGAAGCCAAAAAAGGACAAGAAATAAGGAACGACAAGTTGGGGTTGACAATAATAGTGAGATAGTATATACTTGTACTCTTAAGTCGGGAACAGAGTCGAGTTGCTCGCAGTAAATAAAATTAACACATGACAGGAATAATCAAGACTATTCTTGGCGAGAAGAAGTTCGGTTTCATCACAGTCGAAGGACGTGAGAAGGACCTCTTCTTCCACAAGGAAAAGGTCGTTGGTGTGGAATTCGAAGACCTCAAGGAAGGCGACAGTGTCTCCTTCGAGATTGACGAAACGGGCCCCAAAGGCCCAGCCGCAGTCAACGTAACTCGCGCTTAATCTCGCAGGTTGAGAAAATAGCCCCAGAGTGTAAGACTCTCGGGGCTATTTTCATTTGCCTATTTGCAAAAAAATATAATTGCGCTAGAGTCTAAGTAGTGAGTTCTCGGGCCACCAATAAGAAGGGCTTCGCCCAAGCCCAAAAAGGAGAAAAATGGCCAATGAAACAAGTTGGAAGAGCGTTCCCATGGTGGACGACCGCTGGCCAAAGGAGATGATGATGGTACGACTGCGCGCTCCGAAACTTGGAGACGGTGCAAGGTTATGCCAGAGGTGTCCACACGCGCTGGAGTGTCCAGGCGGAGAAGATGCCTTCTGTAGACAGGACCTCACCGACAATAATAACGATAATTAAGAGGGCCGACAGACGGCGAGTTTCCGAGGGGCTAGAACGAAAGGGAGTCTCGTTCTAGCCCCCTTACAATATTTATGGAAAGTGCTACTGTTGTGGTAGAGGAGGTAGTATGAGCCGAAGGAGAAGGTTATGTGCGAAGCACAGGATTTTGTGCAGTGAATGTAAGAAGAGAGCGGTTATTACAGAAAAAAGTCTAACTATCTATTTCTGTACTAACTGTCGAAAACGTAAGTGCGGCGGAGGGGCCCATGGGCGGGGTTGTGGTATTGTCATTGCCCAGATATATGCTCGGGGTGAAGCACAAGAAGGCAGGTGGGATAGGCCAGAATACGCCCCAGGTTCATATCCCGGTCTCTGTATCTCTTGCACCGAAAGAGTTGCTATTGAGAAGCGTGTGACTGACCACTCTCCTCTGGTCGTACACAAGATATTGTCGCCAAAGCCACCCTCTCCAAAATCCAGACCACTCATCACTATCAAAGGTAAATCCCACGAGGGTCAACCCCGCGGGTTATTTTATCTTAATCTCCATGATTTCTAACTCGCCATTCCGAGGTCCCATCTAAGTGGGACCTCGCAGTAATTTATGAGTTAGGTATGATAATTGATATATATGATAGAATTAATCTAAATGATTACGTATAGGGATATTTTTAAGAACGCCACAGGAAAGGGAATTGCCATTGGACATTTCAATTTTGCAAATTTTGAAATGTTATGGGGGATTGTACACGTGGCTAAGAAACTAAATGTGCCAGTTCTGCTTGGCCTGGCCGAAGGCGAACGCGATTGGGTCGGGATTCACCAAGCAGTGGCTTTGGTAGGGAGTCTTAAAAGTGAGGGATACGAGGTTTTCTTAAACGCTGATCACACATATTCATTTGAGAGAGTCAAAGAGGCGATAGACGCAGGCTTTGATTCTATCATATTCGATGGCGCCAAACTCTCACTTGAAGAAAACATAAAAATTACGAAAGAGTGTGTAGAGTACGCACGCAAAATTAGCAAAGAAACTGGCAAGGATATTCTGATAGAAGGCGAGTTGGGTTACATCGGCGAGGGAAGTACCGTGCGTGACTCATTACCGGAGGGTATTGAAATGACAAGTGTCGAAGACGCCAAAAGATTTGTGGAAGAGACAGGGGTAGACTTGTTTGCCCCAGCTGTGGGCAATGTGCATGGCATGCTAAAAGGCACAGGTGATCCGGCGCTCGATACAGAACGTATTAGAGGTATAGCGAGTGTAGTAAATATTCCCCTTATTCTGCACGGCGGATCGGGTACGCCCAATTTGCGCGAAGCGATCAAGACTGGCATAAGCGAAGTGCATATAAGCACAGAAATTCGCAAAGCATGGCGCGACGCAAGTTTCGCCCACATGCAAGAGCATCCTGACGACCTAGCGCCGTACAAAGTGGGCATGACTGCGCGGGAGGCAATAGAGAAAGTCATTACAGAACGTTTACAACTTTTCACTAACCCATAAGATTAATGTGACACTGGCAGAAGAAATAAGGCAGATTGTGAAGGGGGATGTTAGTGATGCGCAAGATGTTCTGCTTGCTAATTCTACTGATGCAAGTATTTTTCAAGTTCAGCCGGAGCTTTTTGTCTCGCCACATTCGAGTGATGATATAAAAAATCTGGCTAAATTTGTAGGTTCTCACAAGAGAGAATTTCCACACTTATCGCTTACTGCGAGGGCCGCCGGTACTGACATGTCGGGCGGGCCACTAACAGAATCTATTGTTTTAGATTTCTTGAAATATTTTCAGGGAGTTAAAAATGTAGATCAAGATAAGAAAGAAGCGATTGTTTTGGCGGGTACTTATTATCGTGATTTTGAGAAGGCAAGTTTAGCCAAAGGACTTTTACTACCTTCATATACGGCGAGTAAAGAATTGTGCACAGTTGGTGGCATGGTAGCCAATAATTCCGGTGGCGAGAAGACTCTCTCGTATGGCAAGACGATTGATTATGTAACAGAACTTAAGGTTGTCTTGTCAGATGGTAATGAATACGTAACCCGTGCGCTTAACAAGCCTGAACTTGAAGCTAAAATGCGCCAAAATAATTTCGAGGGTAGGTTATATAGGGATTTATTTAAACTCGTGGATGAGAATAAAGAGATGCTTGCGGAAGCTAAACCTAGGGTACACAAAAACTCAGCAGGATATTATCTTTGGGATGTATGGAATGGCAAAATTTTCGATATTAATAAAGTGATTGTGGGTTCGCAGGGCACATTGGGTATTGTGACCGAGATTACATTCAGGTTAATCAAGCCCAAAGAGCATGCGACCTTACTGGTGATTTTCATTGATGAAATAAGTGAGTTAGCTAAAGTGGTTGAGAAAGTGCTCGAACATAAGCCAGAGAGTTTTGAAAGTTATGATGATCACACCATGAAGCTTGCTGTGCGCTTCATGCCAGATTTCTTAGGGCGAATGGGGGCCAAGAACCTACTTTCTCTCGGTTGGCAGTTCCTGCCAGAAATAAAGATGATCCTGATGGGGGGTGTTCCCAAGCTTATCTTGGTAGCAGAATTCACGGGTGATTCTGAAGAGGAAGTTTATAGCAAGGCACATAACGCCGAGAAATCGCTTGCCTCACTTGATCTTGGTACTCATGTTGCCAAAAATGATAAAGAAGAGAATAAATACTGGACGATTAGACGCGAGAGTTTCAGTCTTTTGCGCAAACACGTACATGGCAAACACACTGTACCATTCATAGATGACATAGTTGTCTTGCCCGAACACTTACCAAAGTTTCTCCCAGAGTTGAGTGCCATTACTAAAAGCTACGATATTACATATACTATTGCCGGACACATTGGCGATGGCAATTTCCATATCATTCCCCTGATGGACTTTAATAGGCCTGACTTCAAGCAAATTATTTCTGAATTATCTAAGAAAGTATATGATCTAGTAGGAAAGTATCAAGGCTCGATCACGGGTGAACATAACGACGGCTTAATTAGAACGCCGTATCTGGATAAAATGTATAAACCCGAAATACTCGAACTATTCAAGAAGACTAAACAAATTTTCGATCCCCAAAACATTTTCAATCCCGGCAAAAAAGTTCCTGCAATCACTCAAGGCAGTGGTCTGGCTTACGCCCTAGAGCATATTCGCCACTGGTAAATACGGAGGCTTAACCTTCGCGAAGGTTAAGCCTCCGTGGTATTTGCCTGGGAATAGCGGTGGCGGGCATTTCCACGGAAGGAAACAGAGGGGGTAAGGTTACTGGGACGTAACATGCGATGTTGCGTCCCTCATTATTTTATGTATAATACTTTCCATGCTTGAATTGGCTTTGGAAAAGAGAATAACCTTCGGCAAGAAGCTTGCTAGTGCTCGCAAGGGTGGCAAATTGCCTGTGGTTGTCTATGGCAGTAAGCATAAATCAAGTTCTTACTTCGTGGATGGGAAAGCTTTTAAAAAAATCTGGAAAGATGCAGGTGAGTCTACTCTAGTTTCGCTCACAGAAGGTAAGAAGAATTACGATGTGCTGATACAAGACGTATCTATTCATCCAATCTCGAATGAACCTCTACATGTAGATTTCTATGCTATTGATGTCAATAAGCCGGTTGAAGTTAAGGTGGCACTGGAGTTTGCGGGTATTTCACCAGCAGTTAAGAATCTGAGCGCGCTATTAGTGAAGGTGATGCATGAAATTGAGATCAAGGTGTTACCAAAAAATTTAGTCCACGAGATTTCAGTTGATATTTCTAAACTTGAGAACTTCGGGGATAAGATACACGCAAGTGACGTTGTCTTGCCACCTTCTGCCGAACTTTTGACAACCCCTACTGAAGTGGTGGTAATGGTAACTGAACCGCGCGAAGAAAAAGAGGAGGAAGTGGCCCCCGTTGACCTGACTGCAATTGAAGTAGAAAAGAAGGGCAAAGTTGAAAAAGATGGGGAAGCTGTTTCCGAAGGTACATCTGAAAAACCTGAAAAATCAGACAAGAAGGAAGAGAAAAAATAGTGCTATAATAGGAGAGTGAAGAAAATAGCTATCTTTACTTTATACTTTATACTTTTTACTTTTTACTTACCAATACCCATCTTGGCTCAAAGTGGGTGTCCCTCGAGTATTGACGGCAAAAACGATCAAGAACTGCAACAACTTCTTGCAATTTGCGAACAAGAAATTACCGAAAATCAGGAGAAGTTAACTCTGACCCAGAAGCAAGCGACAACTATAGAAAGTATTATCACTCAACTTAAGTACAAGATTCATAAGTCAGAACTTGAAATCAAAGCGCGAAAAATAAAAATCACTCAGTTAGGAGAAGATATCAATATTCGTAGTAAAAATATAGATGTATTATCCAGCAAGATCGGGCGTATGCGTGATTCACTCTCTGAACTTGTGCGCAAAACTGACGAGACAAGCGCTTTCACTCCCGTAGAGGTTATTCTTTCTAATGATGATTTGTCTGAATTCTTCATTAATCTCGATGATTTTAGCGTAGTACGTACGCGTCTACGTGATACTCTGATTGAGATCGCTGATGTGAAGAAGGCGACTGAAAACGAAAAGTCTCGCCTCGAAACTTCTAAAACTAAAGAGAGCGAGCTTAAATATGAACAAGAGCAAGAGAAGAAACGTACGGATAGTTTAAAAAAGGAGCAAGAGCAAGTACTCAAACTTACAAATGCCCAGGCGAGCGAATATAAGCGCCAGATTGCCGAGAAAGAGCGTGTAAAAAACGAAATTAGAAACAGGATTTTCCGCACAGTGGGTGGTCAGGAGCTACGCTTTGAGGAGGCCCTTAAACTTGTGCGAGTGTACGAAGCGCGCATCGGAGTAAATGCCGCACTTACGCTTGCAGTGTTATCACAGGAATCATCCGTAGATGGTCTGATTGGGAAGAATATTGGTAAGTGTTATTACAATCAGAGTGCCCAGAACTTAAATAACTCTGTCATGGCGCCCTCTCAACAGGCCTCATTTCTCGCGATCACCAGTGAGTTAGGACTTAATCCCAATACCACACCAGTATCCTGCCCAATTTATTCTGATGGCTCGTACGGGGGCGCTATGGGCCCAGCCCAATTCATGCCCAATACTTGGTGGAATGTTGCCGGCAATACTGGTTATAAGCAGAGAATAGCTCAAGTGATGGGTATCCCAACGCCTTCACCATTCAATAATCTCGACGCCTTCACCGGCACAGCACTCTACCTCTCTGACGCCCTCGCTCGATGCAAAACAGCCTTTACCGGTACGTTTGAATTGCGAGCGTGCACCGCGGCTAAATATTACGCCGGCCTAACTGTAGCTGGAGCAAGGCTTGCCCGTCACATGAATCCCGCTTCAAGCTACGGCTACCAAGTAGCCACCCGCGCCGCCCAATTCGAAAAAGACATCGCTGTATTGGATCAGTAATTTGCATCAGTTTTGGTTGAGTGCTAGGATTGGGGGATGAAAAAGAGGGTAAATAGTAAAAGTAACGGCAAGACTAGCAAAAACGGTAAGAAAGCTGTTACTAATGAGGTTTTAGCTGGGCAAATTGCCGCAGTAGCCCAATCGGTTGCGCATATCGACGGCACGACTCGTGGGCTCACCAAGCAAGTTGAAGGTTTGTCAGGGCAATATACAGGTCTTTCTAAACAAATTGAATTAGTGGCCGGGCAGATTTCTGATGTAACAGAGCGCCTTACCAATGTCGAGCAGAATATGGTTACAAAGGCGGAATTGAAGGATGAAATTGGTAAATTTAAAGAAGAAGTTACTTCGAAATTTAATTACGTTAACAATCGTTTAGATGACATTGCGATTCATTATGAAAAGAAGGAGTCGCATAGTAAGGATGTTCAAAAGTTAAGTCGACATGTTTTATCTATCGAGCATAAACTTGCAGTAAAATGAGAAAAGATACACACCCAACATATTATACGAATGCTTTAGTGAGTTGCGCCTGTGGCAACACTTTCACAGTGGGTGCCACCCAGGAGAAAATTAATGTGGAAATTTGCGGTTCCTGCCACCCATTCTTCACCGGCGATAAAAAGATCATAGACACAGCCGGTCGCGTAGAGCGTTTCAAAACCAGAGCTTCCAAAGCAACAACCCCAAAAAGCGTTACCAAGAAGCATTAGATGGAACTAGCCGAGTTTAAGCAAAATCATAAGACTAAATATCTCGCTCTGCAGTACGAGGAGCTTCTTGCTCACGATCCGGAGGCAGCTGGTTTTTTACTTGCCCAAATGAAAAATATAGTGGATGGGGGGAAGGGGAGTGAGGAAGGTGAAGCAGGAGCAAATGAAATCATTCTCGAGATTCGTGCCGGTGCTGGTGGCGATGAGGCGGCTCTATTCGCCCGCGATCTTGGCAATATGTACAGTGCTTACGCACGCAATGAGGGTTGGAGCGTAACAGAAATTGATGCCTTTGTGTATGAAATCAGAGGCAAAGGCGTGTACGATGCTCTGCGTCATGAGTCAGGTGTGCACAGGATCCAGCGCGTGCCGGTGACAGAGAAATCTGGTCGCATACACACAAGTACTGCTTCAGTAGCCGTAATGCGCGTGCGTAAGGATAACGAAATAAAAATAAATCCTGCTGATATAGAAATTTCTTTCACCCGTTCTGGCGGGGCCGGTGGTCAGAATGTGAACAAAGTTGAAACAGCTGTAATTCTTAAACACAGGCCGTCGGGAATAACCGTACGTTCTTCAAGCGAGCGCTCTCAATTGAAGAATCGCGAGAAAGCAATGAGCATTCTCGAATCTAAATTAGCCATGATAGAGGAGGATAAAAGAGCTAAAGAAGAAGCAAGCACACGCAAGAATCAGATTGGGACAGGTGACAGATCCGAGAAAATACGCACTTACAATGTGCTTCAGGACAGAGTGACTGATCATAGGATGAAAGAGAGTTGGCATAATATCGAGAGTATTATGGCTGGCAATATTGGGGATATCTTGGAAGCAATGCAAAAAGCGAGTGCTATAATTAAGGGGTGAAAAAAGCGCTACTCTATTTAGTTTTAGTTTGGACCTTAGTACTTGGATTTTGGGGTTTGGCTGGTACTGCCTTGGCAGCTACCAGTGCTGTAGAGGGCTACGCATGGAGTTCTAATGTTGGCTGGATAAGCTTTAATTGCAAGAATTCAGGTACATGTGGTACCTCTAATTATGGTGTTTCGCTTGATCGTGGCACAGGTAACCTTTCTGGTTATGCTTGGAATTCATCAGTTGGTTGGATAAGTTTCCAAGCAAGCGATGTAGCAAGTTGCCCTTCGGCACCGTGTGCACCCAAGATTATCGATGGCAAGCTCACTGGTTGGGCTAAAGTTATCTCGGGCAAAACAAGTGAAGGTTGGAATGGTTGGATGCACTTAGCAGGATCAACTTACGGCGTAAGTTTCGATGGTACGAGGTTCACGGGCTTTTCATGGTCAGATGATGTACTAGGTTGGGTTAGGTGGGACCCTGCTAAAGGTCCAGGGGTCTTCTCGATATCAGATGTCACACTAACGACTGGAATTTCTGGAGGCAAAGCTGATTCAGATGTTCGTATAGAAAGCGAGATTTGCGATCGTACTACCTGCACACTGACATTCGAATTTGGCTCTAATGTGGACCTAGTCGCTACCCCGGGGGTCGGGTCTGTCTTCGTGAGATGGGAAGGTGCCAATGCTGGTGAATGTGCTGTGATTACTTCACGTCTTTGTTCAGGTATTATATTATCTGCGGATAAGGAGATCAGAGCTCTTTTCGATATTTCTTCGACGAAGGAATCGCCTCCTGTGGCCGCTTGTGATGATTGTCTAGATAATGATGGCGACGGCAAGATTGACTGGTTGGAGGACAGTGGTTGTAGTGATAATCCCGCTGATACCAATGAGACGAATGCAATTCTAACTGTAACTGTAGTTAATGTGGGACCGGGGACAAAAGGCAAAGTCATTTCTTCACCTACTGCTATTGATTGTGGGATCACTTGTACTCATGAGTATACAAGCGATGAGAGTGTCAAGCTTACGGCAGTTCCAGAGAATGCTAAAACAGTTTTTGATCACTGGTCGGGAGCTTGTAGTGGCACGGGGCCTACATGTAGTCTCATAATGAATGCTTCGCGCTCCGCCACGGCTCACTTCCGTTCGGCAACTGGCATAAGTTGTCCTGCCGATGGTCCGGGTAAATGTCCAGTTTGTAACGATGGCGTAGATAATGATGGTGATGGAAAGATTGATTTCCCCTCGGACATGGGATGTAGCTCATTAGATGATGATGACGAAGTTAATTCTGGAGCATGTCCAGCGGGTGGTCCCGGTGTCTGCCCCGAGTGCAATGACGGTATAGATAATGATGGCGATGATCTAGTTGACTTCCCAGATGATTTAGAATGCGAATCCTACGCTGATGATAATGAGAGTGACACGGGTCCGAATTGTCCGGCTGATGGCCCTGGCATATGTCCGCAGTGCAATGACGGAATAGATAATGATGGCGATGGCAAAATTGATTATCCCAAAGATGTCCTAGGCTGTTTCAATCGACTTGATGATAACGAGAAGGATCCTGTAATTGCAGGTCATTGTCCAGAAGATGGTCCGGGTGAATGTCCACGATGTAATGACGGCATAGATAATGATGGTGATGGAAAGATTGATTGGAATGGTTGGGATGCTGACAAGGATAAGGCCAAAATTAAAGAAATCCCCCGTGACCCCAACTGTCAGGGTGAACCTAATAAAGACTCTGAAGCCGGTAGCATTGATATTATCGAGAAATAAGGATGACCGGAAATCAAAATATAAAACGCAAAACTTGCGTAATAGCTTAGAGTTTGCTAGGATTGTTCACGTTGTGACTGATGATATAAAAACAAAAACAGATAGAAATATGGAGGAGATGGCTTCTGCGGGGGTCCACTTTGGCGCGCCACGTTCACGTAGGCACCCATCTACCAAGTCAGGTGTTTTTGGTACCAAGAATGACATTGAAATAGTTGATCTTGAGAAAACGCAAGTGAGTCTCGAGAAAGCTCGGGAGTTCGTAGCTAAATTGCGAAAAGATGGTAAAATAATTTTGCTAGTTGGCAATAAGAGCGAAGCCAGAGAGGCAGTTAGACATGCAGCTACTCGGATGAATTTGCCATACGTGGCCCTGCGATGGATTGGCGGTACACTTACAAATTTCGATGAGATCAGGAAACGACTGGATAGGTTGTCGGATTTGCGAACCAAAGGAGCAAGTGGAGATCTGTCTAAATATACCAAGAAAGAGAGAGCTCGCATTTCACATGAGGTTAAGGATCTAGAGCGCTTTTTCTCCGGTATATCTGAAATGAAAGAAATTCCCTCTGCTCTTTTTGTCATTGATTCTGATAAGGAACACACTGCTGTAACTGAGGCCCGCAAAATGCATATTCCCGTGATCAGTCTCTCGGGTACAGATTGTGATATTGGTAGTATTGAGTACCCGATTATAGGTAATGATAAAGCCATAGCCAGTATCAGATTTATTGTTGACATTGTCCTGTCGGCCTATAAAGTTTAGTTAAATACATGGTATCGCCAAATGAGATAAAAAAGTTACGCGATCAAACGGGTGTGTCTATGAGTCTATGCAAAGAGGCATTAGAAGTTGCCCAAGGTGACCAGGCTAGGGCACTTGAGTACTTGCGAAGTAAGGGAACACAAAGTGCAGAGAAGAAATCAAGTAGGATACTAGGTGCAGGTACTATCACCGCATACGTGCATTCTAATAAGAACATAGGTAGTATCGTTCAACTTGATTGTGAGACTGATTTCGTGGCCAAGAATGATGAGTTCGTGGCACTCGCTTATGATATTGCTATGCACATATCAGCTACTAACCCACAAAACCCCGAAGTTCTACTTACGGAGCCTTTTATAAAAGATGCCGAGAAAACTATCAAGCAACTCATAGAGAGCGCGACACAAAAATTTGGCGAGCGTGTAGAAATTACTCGTTTTACTCGTTATTCTAACAGAGAGTAGTTGCGCACATGCTCTCTTTAGCTCTTTATTTTTTTATTTTCTCTCTCGTGACGGGTTGGCTAGCCGTGCACATCTTGAGTAGACACCTAGAGACACTTCGCGGATCGATGTTAATATCTTATCCAAAAGAGCATTATTCGCTCACAGAAGAAATATTTAATTCAATAGAGAGATTTAGTAATCAGACACATCGCAATTTAGTTCACTTTTTCTACGATTTTCTTTACAAAATGCTTAGCCGCTTCTTGCCATGGTTTCGGCAGTTTACGCAAAGTACGGAAATATATGTGCACAAACTTATTGCTACAGTGAAAGGCAAGCAAGAACTTAGAAATAGCGATCATAATCGCCAGAATTCCTCCCCATTTATTCAGAATATGCGAGAGCACGCGGAAAATCAAAAAAGTGGTAGTATAGAAGGGTAATCAAAACTGGAGCCGCCTCCCGGACTTGAACCGGGGACCTTTGCTTTACAAAAGCATTGCTCTACCAACTGAGCTAAGGCGGCGCATTTATAAGATAATACACAAACATGTACGATTATCCAAGTTTTATCCCAACAATTGGCTCACAAGCTCCGGATTTTAGTCTCGATGGAGTTCTCTCCGGCAAATACAAGCGATACTCGCTAAAAGACTACAAGAACAAGTGGCTTGTTATTTTCTTTTACCCTTTGGATTTCACATTCGTTTGTCCAACGGAAATTAAAGAATTCTCTAAGCGGGCCGGAGATTTCAAAAAGATTAGGTGCGAAATTGTGGGTGTGTCAGTAGATTCCAAAGAATCACACAGGGCTTGGATAGAAAGAGACTTGGGTAAACTCAATTTCCCACTCCTTTCAGATTTCCATCGCGACATGATAAGCAATTATGGCGTGCTCAAGACAGATGAAGGTGTAGCATACCGAGGCACATTCATAATCGATCCGAAAGGAAAAGTGCGTCACATTACGGTGAGCGACAACGATGTCGGCAGAAGCGTAGAAGAAACATTGCGCGTAGTCAAAGCCCTCCAAACCGGCAAACTCTGCCCAGTCGAGTGGCGCCCTGGCCAAAAAACTCTAAACTAGAGATTATAGTGGGGATACCTTTCTCGAAGCGGGAATTGATTCCTGATTCGGGAAGGGTGCGCGAGAAGCTGTATATATTTCGCGTCACCCGGAATCGGCAAGATTGTAAAAATTACAATAATCGCCAAACCGGATTGATCGCAAAATAATCACAAGGATTACAAATTAAGCAACAAAGTTCAAACTCAAGCGCAGACCGTATTTAGCTGCTAAACTGCTCCAACCACTTAAATATGATCTGCTGGACCGCCTGATGTGCTGTCTCTGGCGTCCAGACATGACAGTCGCCGACGTACTCCTCGTCGACGCCCATGGTGGAGAGCTTGATCTGTGGGTCAACGATCCTTAGCTGTTTCGCTTTGTGTACAGCCTCGGTCGGACTCTTGAACGGGCCGGTGATGAAGCTACCGATTTCTCTGGTCGCTGGAACGATGTCCTTCTTATCACCCGCGACAACTACTCTGACCGTCACTTCCAGGAAGTGTGCCACTTTGTTCTCCTTTCTCACGCGTTTCCAAAGAGCCTTTGGGTAGTGTATCACGTCATCGTACAATAGTCAAGTTATCTAAATCACAAAATTCTGCTAAACTTTTTAGGTGGAAAGAGAAATGAAAAAGGGACACCTGCATCCGCTTACAATCGCTCAGCGAGATGTGGAACTTATTATGCACGAACTTGGATTCGAGGTTGCCTTCG